>Ga0209707_1000876_pt1 | contig 17641 bp, 10 predicted proteins | sample EN4Hudsemesocosm_FD_184630 | JGI IMG/M metagenome (GOLD analysis project Ga0209707, IMG submission 184630) | Methane-oxidizing microbial communities from mesocosms in the Hudson Canyon - EN4B Hudson Canyon (SPAdes) (version 2) | ecosystem: Environmental > Aquatic > Marine > Cold seeps | place... | reverse complement strand
GTTATTCACTACATGAATTTTATTATCAAAGGCAATCTTGCTCAGCGGTGCTGATTTACGCATATATTGATTCTTTAAATCCATCACATAATCACGCAGTGCTTTATCGCTACCTATATCATGAGTATCAGGATATTTTTTTTCTAGGTAATTAGCGAGGGTATTTTTATCAATCATAGCCTGCACCTGAGCTTTAAGCTCGGGGGCATAACTGGCGATGTATCGAAGGGGATCGGTGGACTTAGTATTCATGACGCTTTAAAAGGTATAACCCAGTGCAAGGCCATAACGGCGTTTATTCTCATCGGAGGTATGGATTTGTTCAGCAAAGCCCTGCAGCGTCCAGTGGTTGCGGGTATCAACAAATTCGTCAAAAGCGATCTCAGATACGATACGAACTCGAGTCGTTGAGGTGAAGTCGACCCCTCGTTGAAATTGTAATAATCGTCCTAATCCAACCCCCATATAGGGCTGTAACAGGTTGTCTCGCTCAAAAGTACCGTCAGGAAAAGCTCTTGCTTCTAATGCCCAATTGAAAAAATAGACGTACAAGCTACCACCGACATACAAGGCTTGTTCATTTGCCTCATTTTTTAGGCCGCCGACGTAGGTTGAGACGCCCATTATAGCCTGTGGTAAAGGTTCTTTTTTACCGAAGCGACTTGATTCAAATGCTAGGCTTTCAAAGGTGAATAAAACCAGTAGGAATGGGAGAAATCGCATTATAGTCATAAGTTATTAGATTAATTGCTGAGGGGGCTATTGAATTGAATGGGCCACTGTTAAACTTGATAAAATTTTACGGAAATTATCATGACTCAAGCGAACAATCCATTACATGGCTTAACTTTAGAAGCAATAGTAACACAGCTGGTTGAGTATTATGGCTACCCTAGCTTATCGAGCCAAATTAATATTCGTTGCTTCAAAGAAGATCCTAGCATCAAATCCAGTTTGAAATTTTTACGTAAAACACCTTGGGCACGTGAAAAAGTAGAACAGTTATATCTCAATACCCGTTTTAATATAAAGAATAACCCTTGGAATAAAGGATAATATCTTTATATTTATTTTTAATAAGTCTCATGATTAAAGCCTTCTTAATGGTTATGTTTGGTAGGCGGCCTCAATGCGTCTAATCTTTATGTTGGGGGTTGGTTTTATTTAGACGAGAAATAGGCCTTATTTAAGAGTTGTCGCAGATAAGTTTGCTCAAAAAATAGTGCGGATAAATGGAGTACCATGTTTAATATCAAGTACTGGCTTTCATTTCTAATTTGCAGAGGGTTATGAGTGAAGATAACTGGCTTTATTTTGTTGATGACTATCTTTTCTACAGCAGCAGAAGACATTGTCATCAGCAGTGGAGAGTGGTCACCTTTTATTTCACCTAAGTTAAAGCATGAAGGTGTCTACTCACATATCGTGAGAGAAGCATTTGCACTGGATAATATGGACGTAGAATACCTATATTTTCCCTGGATTAGGACCTATAAAGAAGTCATCAATGATCGAGTAGATGCTTCGATTTTATGGACTAAAAATGAGCAAAGAGAAGGCGAAGTGCTTTTTAGTGACCCCATCGCTCCTTTACTCGATGTGTTTTTTTATCGCCAAGATAAGTTTATTGATTGGCAAAAAATGACCGATTTAAAGGGCTTAGAAATAGGCGTTACTGCAGGTTATATCTATGGTGATCAATTTGACCGAGCGGTGAAAGATAAAGTTTTCACGACATCCCGAGCCAATACTGATAGAGCCAATTTTAAACGTTTATTAGCTGGCAGAATCGATGCTTTTCCGATTACTTTGGATGTCGCATTAGCCCTGTTGAAGGACTTCACGCAGGGAGAGCGGAATCAGCTAATCTATAGTGAAAAGATAATACGTAAAGTCGATATGTATTTAATCATGAATAGGAAAAATCCGGCGTCTTATCAGCGAATGCAGCTTTTTAACTCTAATCTAATCAAGCTGAAAGAAAGTGGGCGATATGACCAATACTTATCTAATCATAAAAATGGCTTGTATCAGCCATAAGGACTTAGTTTTGAGAATAGTTTTGAGCTTAGATTTGAGCTTAGATTTGAGCTTTGGTTAGCTAAATAAGGCTCTAACTCGAATAGCCATATAATCTGATCGTAGTGGCTGAGTTTACATAAGTCAGTGTCGATAGTTGGCGATTCATTCAATCGCTGCCAATATTCCCTCGCAAATCCTGAAAACTTAGTCACATCCTGTTATCATGCGCGCTTCAAAAATTTAGGGGTTGGAAGCGTATGTTCCAAGAATTCATAAAAACGTTCTCACCAAATGTGAAGAACGATACTTTATCCGGCTTAACCGTGGCACTCGCCTTGGTTCCTGAAGCCGTAGCGTTTGCTTTCGTCGCAGGTGTTCATCCTCTTACTGGTCTTTATGCAGCCTTCATGGTGGGTTTAATTACTGCCATTATGGGTGGTCGTCCAGGTATGATCTCTGGTGCTACGGGCGCATTAGCGGTTGTAATGGTTGCCTTAGTTGCCCAGGCTGAACGTGATTTTGGCGCTGGCATGGGGCCGCAATATTTATTTGCCACAGTGGTATTGATGGGGATTATCCAAATCGGTGCGGGTTGGCTGAAATTGGGTAAATTCATTCGCATCGTTCCTTATCCTGTGATGCTGGGCTTCGTGAATGGCCTAGCCATCGTTATTTTCCTTGCACAGATTCCTCAGCTTCAAGAATCGACACCGGGTGGTAAGTGGGGTTGGACTGAGGGTACTTGGTTAGCCGGGAACGAGTTGTTTATTATGCTTGGCTTAATCGCTGCAACTATGTTCATTACTCACTTCCTACCAAAAGTAACTAAGGCGATTCCTTCTGCTTTGGCCGGTATCTTAGTAGTGAGCTTGATCGTAATAGGTCTAGATCTAAATACTAAAACTGTGGGCGATTTGGCCAGTATTGCGGGTGGCTTACCAGAGTTTGCAGCCCCCAACGTTCCTCTGACGCTGGATACCTTGTTATTCATTCTGCCTTTTGCCGTTATTCTTGCCGCGATTGGTTTAATCGAATCCTTACTAACAATCACAGTAATCGACGAAATGACTGATACTCGTGGTAAAGGCAACAAAGAATGTGTTGCTCAGGGTACAGCTAACGTTGCTACTGGCTTCTTTGGTGGTATGGGCGGTTGTGCCATGATTGGTCAGTCGATGATCAATGTGAACTCAGGTGGTCGTGGTCGTTTATCCGGTATTGCCGCTGCTTTGTTCTTATTAAGCTTTATCTTGTTTGCCTCACCCCTCATCGAGCAAATTCCAATTGCTGCCTTAACGGGCGTGATGTTCATGGTAGTTATCGGTACGTTCGAATGGTCTAGTTTCCGTATGATGCGTTCTATTCCCAAGCGTGATGCCTTTATTATTGTTCTAGTATCCGGTGTAACGGTTGTTACTGATTTGGCAGTTGCCGTCGTTGTTGGTGTTATCGTTGCGGCGTTGAGCTTCGCTTGGGAGCACGCTAAGCACATCTTCGCAATCCAGAAAACGGATGAAGATGGTACTAAGATCTATGAAATTAATGGTCCACTGTTCTTTGGCTCTGTTTCTAACTTTAAAGAGATCTTCACCCCTAAAGATGATCCAGATAAAGTGATTATTGAGTTTAAAAATAGTCGTGTTGCCGATCACTCAGCGATTGAAGCGATCGACTCTCTTGCGGTACGTTATATTGCCGAAGGTAAAGAGCTTCACTTACGTCACTTAAGTCCTGAATGTCGCCAGTTATTGAAGAATGCCGGTGACCTTTGTGACGTGAATGTGATGGAAGATCCAAACTATCGTGTTGCGGTTGATAAACTAGCTTAAGCTAGTTTATCCTCTCGTTAATTTCGAGACATAAAAAAGCCCCACAGCAGTCACTGCAGTGGGGCTTTTTTTGTTTTTAAGGTATCACTTAATTCGCAGTAGGCTCAGGTAACTGTTCTAGCTTGCAAGGAATGGTGATCATAAAGGCACAGCCCTGTGAGGCCTGTTGTAGCTGAATCGACCCTTGGAGGGTTTGGTTCACTAAGTTATAAACTAGGTGCATGCCTAGCCCAGTACCACCATAGCCTCGCTTAGTGGTATAGAAGGGCTCAAAGATTTTCAATTGGGACTCTTTGCTTAAGCCTTTACCATCGTCGGCATATAAAATTTCAATGCTCGCACCTTGCCGTGAGGCTTCTATGGTTATACAACCATCGTTAATGCCTTCAAAACCGTGCAGAAGGCTATTCATAATTAAGTTAGTGATGACTTGGCTGAGTGCGCCTGGATAGCCAATAAGATCGAGATCATTTGGACAGTTAATTTTAACTTCATGCTTGGTCATTTTTAACTTAGGGTGCAGGGTTGATAAGATCTCTTGCAAATATTCTTCTAGGTTAAAGCGGCGTAGCGCTTCCCCTGCTTGATCTTCAGATACATGCTTAAAACTTTTGATCAACTTAGCGGCGCGTTCTAGATTCTTGCTTAAAATATCTACACTTTCTTCCATGCTGTGCATAAAATCGGTGAAATTTTGCTTCGAGATATTCCCCGTCTCAAAGCGCTGATTCATGTCGCGGAAAATATCTTTGATAAATGAATGGGTTGTAATGCAGAGGCCAATGGGGGTATTAATCTCATGGGCAACCCCAGCCACCATGCCACCCAAGGATGATAATTTTTCCGATTCAATCAGCTGTGTTTGAGTATTACGCAAATTTTCTAGGGTCGTATGCAGTTCATCGATGGCATCTTGTAAATTTTGAGTTCGCTCTTCGACTCGTTGCTCTAATTGGCTATTAATCTCTGCCAGCTCTTGCTGGGCGGCTTCTTTATCTTTTAGTTCTTGGTCAATTTCAACGGTAAGTTGATTGAATGAATTCACTACCGCTGATAGTTCGTCGTTATAAGCTTCTCGTTGCAAGGTCAGATGTTGATGCTCTTCACTATTGTTTTTGTTTTCTAACTGACGGTTTAAGTCAATGAGGTGGCGAGTGATAATTCGATGTACGCGCCATAATAAGAGGATCGCAAGTAGGATGCCGGCGACCATTTGCATGGTAATAATCTTCTCAGCAGATTGAATGATGTTTTTCAGGATACTTTCACGAGCAAAGCCAATTTCTAACTCACCAATGACTCGACTGGTATGTTCAATGGGAATGACAAAATGGTCATCTTGGGGAGAGTCAGAAACTTCCCCTTGTTCAAATAACGTATCGTCGTCGCTAGAAATTCGTACATAACCGATATAATACAGATTGCTGATGCCATCCCCTTGTACATTGATTTGCTTGCTATCAAAGTGCCATAACGCGTTGGCTAATGAGGTCATATGGCTTGATTGAATTTCAACAACTCGGGTATGAAACTGTTTTTCCTCTTCTTTATAATTGATGTAGATGAGCACAGCAGTAGCGAAGCCGTTGATGACAATGGATGCTAAGACAATGCTAATGGCAATTCGCCAAGCAATAGGGACGCTCTTTCTATTAAAAATGGTGAAATCCATATTTAGTAATTACGAATAAACTCTGCAATAAGTGTAGTTAGTTTTTACTATGCTGGACAGAAATAGGCTAACTTTTATCTCAACTTTTTATCCTTTATGAGTATTGCTTGGCCTAAATAGATGTATTTTATTGAAATAGAGCTGTTCCCCCCTGAGTTGGGGGGAATTTAAGGGGGAATGGTATTAACTTCTTGGCTTTTTCAGAACAAAGAATAATAACGGGATCAGTATCAGGGTGAGTAAAGTCGATACCAAAATACCGAAGATTAGTGAGATCGCGAGTCCATTAAAAATAGGGTCATCTAAGATAAAGAAAGCCCCTGTCATGGCGGCAACCCCTGTTAGAATGATGGGCTTTGCCCGTACCGCGGCGGATTCAATCACTGCACGCTCTAAGGCAATTCCTTGGGCAATTTGTTGATTGATAAAATCGACCAACAAAATTGAATTACGCACAATAATTCCCGCAAGAGCGATCATGCCAATCATCGACGTTGCGGTGAACTGAGCACCGAATAAAGCATGCCCCGGCATAACTCCAATAATGGTGAGTGGGATTGGGGCCATAATCACCAGCGGGATGCTATAAGAGCGAAATTGGGCAACCACCAATAGATAGATCAAGATCATGCCAATGCCATACGCAATGCCCATGTCACGGAAAGTTTCATAAGTGATTTGCCACTCACCATCCCATTTGATTTCTATATCTTGTGTGGTATCCGGGGTACCGGGCTGGGCAATGAATTTCTGCTGCCAAGACGCTTGTTGCTCGGTCATTCGGCCGGCGATATCAAACAGTCCGTATAATGGGCTATCTAAAGGTCCCGCCATATCGGCGGTTACAAACATAACGGGGCGTTGATTTTTATGATAAATCGTTTGCTCGATACGGGTTTGTTCGATCGCAACCACTTCGCTTAACGCGATCAATTGCCCCTGATTGTTTTTGACCTTGAGGGCCAATATTTGATCAAAGTGGTCACGATAGCTTTGATCAAGGTGAAGGCGCATAGGCAGTGCGTATTTTTGCTGTTCGCTATGTAGAAAACCTATGTCCAAGCCTGAAGTGGCGGTAACGATGGCTTGGTTAATCGTTGGCTCATCAAGGCCTAATAAGGCAGCGCGATTACGCTCGATCACCAGATTCCATTGTTGTTGTGGGGCATCAACCCAGGTATCGATATCGACCACGTCATCCGCTTGCTGAAAGATCTGGCTGAGTTCTTTGGCAGCGCTTAGTTGCTGTGAATACGTCAAACCATAAACTTCAGCACTGATAGGTGCCATGACCGGAGGACCCGGAGGCACTTCTACGATTTTTACGTTGGCATTAAATCGCTTACCGATGGCTTGCAATGGTTCTCTTAAGTTTAAGGCAATGTCGTGACTTTGGCGCTGGCGCTGAGATTTATCCACTAGGTTAATCTGCAGATCTCCTTGATGAGGTGCTTGACGTAGATAATATTGACGCACTAGGCCATTGAAGTTAATCGGCGCAGCACTGCCGCTATAGAGTTCGATATCTTTCACTTCTTCGATACCAATCACATGGTCAGAGAGTTCATCCAATACTCGTAAAGTTTGCTCTAAACTCGTGCCTTCAGGCATATCAACAATGATCTGCAGCTCTGATTTATTATCAAAGGGCAGCATTTTTAGCACTACGATCTTCATGGCGGGTAATGCGACCGCCAGTAGAATTAATATCAGGGTAGCGCTCAATAGCCCCCAGCGATTACGGCGCGCATGGGAACCCATAATAAAAGGCGACATGATGCGATTGAAAAACTGGTAGGCGCGAGTATCAGAACTGCCTTCCGTATAATCAGAGCTGTTAGCCGAATCTGGTTGGCCACTTGAATGATCGTTATGGTTTAATAATTTATAAGATAACCAAGGAGTCACGATAAAGGCGACCAATAACGAGATCAGCATGCCTGTAGACGCGTTAATAGGAATAGGGCTCATGTAAGGACCCATAAGACCTGAAACGAAAGCCATTGGCATCAAAGCTGCAATCACTGTAAAAGTCGCAAGAATGGTTGGGCTGCCAACTTCATCTACGGCTTTTGGAATTAAGCTTAATAAGTTGGTCTTTTTACTTTTATCTAATTGCATGTGACGGTGAATATTTTCAACCACCACAATCGCATCATCAACCAAGATACCAATGGAGAAGATCAGCGCGAACAGTGAAACTCGGTTGAGGGTAAAGCCCCATACCCAAGACGCAAATAAAGTAAGCGCAAGGGTAATGAAAATAGCACTGCCTACGATAATCGCTTCACGCCAGCTCATGGTCGCTAATACCAGTAGTACTACGGCGAAGGTAGCAAATAAGAGTTTGCCCATCAGCTTGTTGGATTTGTTTTCTGCCGTAATACCATAGTTACGGGTTTCGGTAATAGTGACAGAATCTGGGATTAATCGATTCTGTAAGCGCAGTAAGCGTTCACTAATGGCATTGGTAATATCAACAGCATTGGTGCCAGGCTGTTTAGCAATCGCTAGGGTTACGGCAGGGCTGGCATTAGGATTTTCTGGGGTTTTTATCAGTACATAGTTATTGGGCTTATCTGCTTGCTGGGTAATTGTCGCGATATCACCAAGATATAAGATACCTTGATTATTCTGGGCTGCTGTTGAACGACCAATGACTAAGTTTTCGATATCACTAATCGTTTTTAGAAAGCTCCCTGCTTGTAATTTAATTACCTGATTATTGGCGATGATTGGGGTTAGTTGACCGCCGGAATTCGCACTCGCAAGGCGCTGACTGATATCAGCGAAGCTAATGTTATGGCCATTCATTTTGATGGGGTCCAGCTCAATACTCAGCACTGAATTATGCTGGCCAAGGGTATAGATATCCCGGGTTCCCGAGATGGTTTTTAACTCGGTTTCCAAACTATGGGCTAGGCGGGTGAGATCTTCATGGCTATAGCGATTATCTTTACTTGAAAGGGTTAGCGCCATAATTGGCACATCATCAATGCCCATCGGTTTGATAATTGGCTTGGGGATGTTCAATCCCGCAGGAAACCAATCGCCGTGGGATTCCACTTGATTATAAAGATTAACAATGGCGCTCTGTCTAGGAATCCCCACGTCAAAGGCTACGGTTAATACCGCTTGTCCTGGAGAGCTTATTGAGAAAATGTCATCAACACCGGCTAGTTCTGATAGCACTTGTTGAGCGGGAATTGAAATGAGCTGTTCAACTTCTTTTGCGCTTGCTCCGGGATAGCTGATGAAAATATTGGCAAAGGTTACATCAATTTGTGGCTCTTCTTCTTTTGGTGTGACCACGATGGCAAAAAAACCTAATAGCAGGGCGACAAGTGCTAATAGCGGGGTTAACGCTGAATTTTGAAAACTTGCAGCCATTAAGCCTGCGATTCCCATTTTTCCTGGCTCGATCGTTGAATTGCTGGCGCTGGGGTTTGAGTTATTAGGATCTGAGTTATGAGTATTCATAATTATAGCCCCGAGCTGATTAATTTCGCTGCTTCAATAGCATGAAGCGCGATTTCTTCGTTGCTTTCTAATCCTGAACTGACTTCTACCAAGTCGATTGTATTATCTGCAGATTTTAACTTTTGCCCTAGGCGAACATAGCGCAATTTGAACTGCTGGTTTTTAGCATCTTTAATGAAAAGCTTGGCAACTTCCCCTTGCTGTAGGACGGCGCTTAGAGGAACATAAATCCCTTCACGCTCGCGGCTAGGTATCGCTACTTTCACCCAAGAACCTGGTAATAATGTTGAGTTATTAATCGTGGCAGAATCTATTTTAGCTAGCTCCATTTTAGGCAGGTCCAGTTTAGGCAAGTTAATGCGCGCACGCACACTGCTAAAACGGTTGTCGGCAAAAGGAAATAAGGTGATCGATTCCGCCGCAAAGCGCTGGCCTTGGTTAATAATGAATAGGTTATCCGCCTTGGCTGTCCCTAGGTGCTTGGATAGCTGTTTAGATAGTTGCTTAGCCAGGTGCATAGGAATATCGGTAATAGCCCGCAGTGCTTGCGGTGAAAAGCCCGTCATTAATGCTTGGCCTGGGTTTACCAGTTCACCCACTTGGACCATGCGTTGGCTTACGATCCCCGCATAAGGTGCCTTAATAAGCGTATAAGAAAGTTGCTCTTGGGCTTGTTTAGCGGCCGCTTGGGTAGCAACCACTGCTGCTTGGCTACTTTTGGCTCTGGCAATTGCGCTATCCAGCTCCCCTTGGGATAAAGTTTTTTTGGCGAATAGAGAGCGGTTACGCTTTAGTAAAATCTGAGCATCTTCATTCAACGCTTGAGCTTGAGCCACATTGGCTCTTGCCTGACTCAATAGAGCCTGTTGCTGGCTATCATTAATTCTAATGAGAATTTGGCCTGCTTCTACCCGATCGTTGATATCAACGTTCACCGCTTCAACGATGCCCGAGGTTTGCGCCGAGATTGTACTTTGATTGATCGCTTCGAGCCTGGCATCAAGTTCGACATACGAAGGCATAGTTTGAATTTGGGTGATTAAGGTTGGCAGCTCAGCGGTTTTGGGCTCAGCCGCTATGCTTAAGGGGCTAGTACTGGTAAACAGGAGAGTGATTAAACTTAGGGCCACAGGGCTAATCGATTTTAAGTGCTGCATCATCAACATAGGAGGCTCTCAATAAAAGGCTGATTTCAATAAAGGTCTGATCAATGGAATTACTATATTCCAATAAAGGAATATAGTAAAGTGGCCGTGATATAATGTCAGCTAAAAGCCTGAGCCCGGTTGAGCGAGGTAATCTTCTTCTTCAGGGGTCGAAGTTCTGTTTAAGAGTTGATTGCGGTGGGGAAAGCGACCAAAGCGAGCGATGACTTGTTGATGCTGGTGGGCATAATCGACAAAGCCCTTGGCGAGATCTGCAAAGCTGGCAGGCGCATCGCTAGCTAGTTGCTCAAACTTCTCAATGGCGAGGTTCTGCATATTCATTTGTTCACAATGTTCTAATGGCAGGTAGAAGAAGACTCTTTGCAAGGGCGTGAGCTTTTTATCCTCTCCTTGGCGGATGCCTTGCAAAGCCCAATGCAGAGCTAAACTGTCTTGAGTAAATGCTTGGGCATGGCTGCGATACATATTACGGCTGAATTGATCGAGTACAATAATGGCGGCTAGGCGACCTTGAGGAGTTTCAAACCATGATGGGTAATGGCCAGTTAATAAGGCTTTTAATGTCGGTTCAAAGCGTTGCTGAATATCGAGATCGATGGCTTCGTTTTTGCTCCACCAGAGTTTGCTTTGTTGCTTAGAAATTTCCTGGGCACTTCTGGGTTGAGCTTGCTCTGCATCGTTGCCAAACCAAAAATCTAATACCGTCTTCGCTTCCATTGAATTTCCCCGCGTTTCATTATTTTTCAGTAAAAGTATATACACAATCCCAATCATCCGCAGGGGGAATATGTTGGAAATCTTTAATTCTTAGGCGGTAAAGTAATATGATTTTTTTATAGTCTGAATCTTGATATTGTTCGAGAGTGTCTAGCATTTCTAGTGCAGATGACCAATCTCGTTGGCAGTATAATTCGATGGCCTCATTCAGCAGTGCTGCTTTACGAATATCGTCCAAGTTACAGCTTTGCAAACGGCTCATAGGTTCTAGAATTCGAATCGGCTCTTTTTTACCTTTCACTCTGACTTTATCCAGCATACGGTATAAAAATTCAGGAGCTTGTCGCTGGCAATTCTCGCTAACAATAATTCGAGCGCCATAGATCTTACTTAAGCCTTCCAAGCGCGAACCTAAATTCACCGCATCGCCCATAACACTGTAGGCCATACGGTATTGAGATCCCATATTGCCGACACTCATGATGCCCGTATTAATACCGATGCCGATGGCAATTTCTGGGTGGCCTTTCTTTTGTAGAGCATCGCTCAGTTTTCTGATTTTTTTCTGCATGCCTAAAGCGCTTAGTACCGCTTTATTAGCGTGGTCATCTTGTTCTACTGGCGCCCCCCAGAAGGCCATAATGGCATCGCCCATATATTTATCCACAGTGCCCATGTTGCGATAAATCGCTTCGGTCATTGGGGTTAATATCTGGTTCATGAGCAGTGTCAGTTCTTGTGGAGTAATGGCTTCTGAAATATTGGTGAAGTTACGCACGTCGGCAAATAAAACTGTCAGCTCTTTGCTTTGACCATCCAAGGTGATCTGCTCAGGTTGCTTGGCCATTTCTTTGACCAGCTCAGGGGGGACATATTGACCGAATAAGCGGGTAATAGCGCGTTTATGGCGGCTTTCAATAAAGAAGCCCCATGACATATGAAAAATAAAAAAACTAATAATTAAAAGAATAGGCGTCGCTAATGGGAACATTAGGCCACGCTGCCAAAGGCTAAAATTAATCATTAAAGAAATAATAATTAACAGGAGAGAAAGAAGCAGTGTTTTTGATGGCGATAAAAAGTGTGGAATAATTAATAGCAATAACCCTAGGGTTAAATAACCAATCGACTGTACGGCTATTAAATAAGCCGGCTGCTGTGGAATGTTTTGGTCAAGAATACCGGCGATGATATTGGCATGGACTTCAACTCCCGGCATGCTTTCGTCAACAGGGGTTGATCGTAAATCTAACAAGCCTGGGGCTGAGGTGCCGAGCAAAATTATTTTATCTTTTAAATCTGCTTTTAATATTCTTTTATTGAGTACGTCAGTAATTGAAATATAGGGGAAGCTACCCTCTGGACCACGGAAAGGAATTTGTACGGCACCACCTTCATCAGTTGCAATTACGCGATGTCCTAATTGAATACTGGTTATCGCGAGGAAATCACCTTGCTGTACCATTTGAATATCTAACTCAGGATTGTCTAATGCTTGTTGCGCTACCGATAGCGCTAATGAAGGATAGAGCTGACCATGATAAGACTGGAAGAGGGGAACACGACGAAACTTACCATCACGATCAACAACGGGGTTATCGAAAAACCCGCTACGTGGACTGGCTGTGCTAAATGAATTTAGATTGGCGGTATAACCTATTGGTTTAGGAATACTCAATGCCTTATTCGTTGACTCATCAAGTTGATTAATGGCTGGTGGTAATTGATTGAGTTTGGAATCAACCGCTTGGTTAAAAAATATTCCCAAGGTTATCGCTCTATTTTTTATCGCTTGGCTAAAAGTTTCATCTTGCAGGGCTTCAAAGGCTAAATCCAGTTTTGCTTGTGGGGATACATCATCGCGGCTTTTAAATTCTTTTTCTAAACTAATAAAATGGCTGCCTGAGGGTTCGGCAAATACTAAATCAAAACCTAATACATTAATGTCATAGTGATCAAATAGCGTATTGACGAGGTCTGCTAAGTGATGACGATTCCATGGCCATTGACCGTATTGAGTTAAACTCTTTTCATCGATGTCGACAATGACAATGCGATCGTCTATCCCCCCTTTTAATGTCGAGGTTAAGCGTAAATCGGCGGCATTACCTTCTAAGCTGGTTAATAACGGAATATTAACTAATCCCGTTCCTTGTAAAAAGAACAGAGTAATTATCAGGCTGCCACATAGCCATTTAAACGATTTTTTAAGTCCTCGAGCCAGTGTCATAAAGGATCTCGTTTCAGCAATTAATAACCACGACGAGGGCGCTTATAACCCTGAATGGCCGAGATAGGAGACTCACGGCCTACGATGGCTTCAATAAGCGCCAGCTCTTCATCGGTATGATTAAATACGGGGGCAGGAATAATTAACTGCCCTTGCTGAGGATCTTTCAAAATAAAACGCGGAGAATCGTGGTGGGTGGTAGTGACAATCTCAGATTGGCTCGGCTCGATACTTGATTGAATTTTAGTACTGCCATAACACGTACAGAGATAGCTTTTATCGCTATCAGACTCTGCATAAACCCCAGTTCCACGTATACCGATGGTGGCGGTGGATGTGCGCAAGTTGTGCGTTTCTCCTTCGTCACGCTTGCCAAAAACTGAAAGTAACTTGCCGGTTATCAGGTGTAAACCCGCCTCCAAGGCATTAGCCCCTTCGAGCTGCATGTGACTATTTTCTCGTAAGATATGGGCATCCTTACCGACGCGGAAAATAATAAAACTATTACTGCCCGTTTCGATGAGTGAGTCCGCTTTTATAACCGTAGACATCTTGGCACGTTGGCCATCAACCATAACCTCGCCTTGCAGTTCAAAGATGGATTCATCACTGCCTAGCTCTTTAGGTACATCACCAAAGACTTGGGCCATAGGACTGATTAAGCCAAAGCGGGCAATCGCAATGGCGAGCCCAGAGCGATAAACACTGTTAAGAAATAAGCGACGAGTCTGATTATTCATTAGTTAGCTCAATAGAGTAGATTAATAAAACTTTAGACCTAGTGGGGTAGAAATATCCAGTTGATATGCAAAAACGTTCTTTAAAATTATCAGCCTTAATCATTGTTTCAAAAAAACAGGGTATACACTTAATTAAAGGTATTGTTTGAAGGTTGAGAGTTAGTGCTGTCTTATATAACGTGTTCGCAATCGCAAATACTTCGTTCTATCGTAGGCTTAATTTGTCTGCTGAGTGCATCAAATTTGTGGTCGGCGACAACTTACTCTGGCACAAATGGTGTGCAAAGTAAGTTACTGCTGCAAAACTCTGTTTCTGCATGTAGTGGCTGTCATTTTAATGGTGCGGTCGACCCTGATTTTACCAGTAGCTATACGGCTTTTTCTTCTTACGCAACGACTTATCATGCTGGGAACAAGTTAAACGCTGTGCAGCGTATGATGGACAGAACTAATTTAGCAACGGATGATATTTCATTCATGCCTCAAGGCGGGGGGAGTCAAATTAGTTCAGCGGAAAAGGCGTTATTATCCGCTTGGAAAAGCAACTTGGCCGTTGATGTTGATAACCCTACGACAATAACGCTAGCAACGATTTCAGGCAAAGGCAAAAATGCTCAGGCTACTAGTGATTCAGCTTTTTTTACTGTCTATGCCAATGTCGATGATAGCGGCATTGATGCGACAAGCTATACATTTCAATATGGTTTAAGCCAAACCCCCAGTTTTGAATCCTCTGCTCAGGTTGTTGCTGGTAGCGGAGGTGGTACGGAGACGACGCAAATCTCCCAACTATTAACTTCTCTAGAGTGTGGCCAGACATATCATTATCGGGTTAAGGCTTCTAATACGTCTTATAGCAGTACTGTGGGGGACTGGCAGGAAGAAGATACGCCGGCCTGCAATACTGCCCCTATCATTCAAAATACTCCGCTGAGCCCAAGTGATGGTTCCGAAGATGTTCTTTTTCAATTCGATGTCGATGCTAACGATAGCGAAGCGGATGATATTACTTATGGTTTGGTGAACGAACCCGACGGCATGACGATTAATAGCAGTGGTTTGGTCAGCTGGACACCCCTTGAGGGGATAACGACTTCAGGTTTGGTCACGGTAACGGCTGCGGATGATGGTGATGATGGCGTGAGTGCGGATACCGCAACATTTTCAATCAGCGTAACGTCAATCAACGATGCGCCTCAAATTACGTCCATTGCGACAACCTCGGCTATTGAGGGTAATCAATACAGTTACCAAGTGGATGTGAATGATCCCGATGATAGTGGTACTGCGCTGGCCTACTCCGTGGGTCCCATAACAGGGGACATGAGTATTAGCCCTTCAGGGCTGTTAACTTGGATACCGGGGAATGGAATTACCACGTCTGGATTCATCACAGTAACGGTTGCAGATGGCGGAGAAAATTCTGCCGCTGCAGCGACGCAAGAATTTGAGATCTTAGTGGCTGGGGTGAATACGGCGCCAAGTATTACCAGTGTCGCGCCGACGGCTGCGAGTGAAGATATCTTATATGAGTATGCGGTTGAGGTCGTAGATTTAGATGATGCTAATAACGGCACTGATTTAAATTTTAGCTTATCTAACTCCCCTTCAGGAATGACCATTTCAAACCAAGGTCTGATTCAATGGACACCTTTAGAAGGGCAAGGTAATGCAAATACCATTACAGTCACCGTGAGTGATGGTGGCGAGAATGGAACCCAGCCCAGTCGTGAAACATTTTCGATTATTGTGACCAGCATTAATGATGCACCGCAATTAAGCAGCCCTGGTGCGCAGGCAATAACGGAGTTGGAAAGCTTAGCGATTAACTTTGCTGATTTATACACAGATCCAGATGATGATAACGATGGCAGTGAATTAACTTGGCAATTAATTTCAGCTCCCGTTGGCATGGCATTATCATCGCTAGGGAATTTATCCTGGAGCTCAACTGAAGAATCTGCAGGAGACTATAGTATTCAGTTATCACTTTCTGATGGCGGAGAAAATAGCGCTGCGGCTGCAACGATTAATTTTCCGTTAACAGTTAATTTACTCGATGGTGATAACGATTTAATTGCTGATTATGTGGATAACTGCCCTGATCTAGCCAATAGCGATCAAGCAAATTTTGATAATGATAACCTAGGTGATGTTTGTGATCTTGACGATGATGACGATACCTTACCGGATGCGGTTGAATTGGCTAATGGTCTCGATCCTTTTAATGGTGATGATGCCGTCTTAGATGCAGATGCCGATGGTGATAGTAATGCCACCGAATATCAGCAATGTTTAGTATTAGCCAATGAAGAAAGTGAGCTGTGCGGACAAATTTTATTAGACTCCGTCGCACCTGAAATAACCACGAACGGAGAGCAGATTGTCGTGAGTTCCGGTTATTTAACTGAGGTTGAATTAACCGCAGAAGCTTTTGATGTTAAAGATGGCGAAAGCCTAGTGGCTGCCGATACGTTAGGGCCCTTCCGCCCTGGAAAGCATATTGTGATTTGGCAAGCTCAAGATATCGCGGGAAATGTAGCCCAGGTAGAGCAAGTTGTGAAAGTGATTCCTTTGATTAAGTTTTTGGGGTCACAGCAGTACTCTGTTGAAGAGACTGCAGAAGTTAAAATCCCTGTGAGTCTTTCCGGTAGTGCAGCAGATTACCCCGTAGTCATAGATTATCTTCTTTCTGGCAGTGCAAGTAATAGTGAACATGACTTAATACCAGGGCAGATTCAAATTGAGTCTGGCTTAACAGGAGAAATTGTATTCAATTGGATAGGCTCTAATGCTGAGGTATCTAATTTAGAAAGTATCGATAAAAATATAATCATAGAATTGAGTGCTAGTAATGAATCTGCCTTCTTGGCGGATAATTTAACTTATCAAGTCGATTTCTTAGCAGGTAATGTGATTCCTAGTGCCGAGTTATTCTTGACTCAACGTAGCGAACAGCGAGTCGTTATTTATCAGAATCAAGGCGCGTTTTTTATTAGTGCAAAGGTTGCGGATAAAAATAATGATGAGTTAACCATTAAATGGCTGACGGAGCATGAGCAGCTAATATTGCCTGAGAATCTCGTCAATAATGAACTTCGTCAGATTCCAATTAACCCAGCTAACTTGCCGCTTGGATTTTATAACTTGGGCTTAGCAGTCTCTGATGCTGAAAGCTCTTTTATACGCAATCTATCTTTTAGAGTAGAAGCGCAAGCGCCGCTACTCAATACAGGCAGTGATAGTGATAACGATGGAATTAGTGATGATATCGAAGGGTTACTCGACAGCGATAGCGACGGTATTCAAGATTACCTCGATCCGATTGATGATGCGCAATACATGCATAAGAATATATTGGCGAATGATCTTTTTGAAACCTCTAACCAGTTATTAGAAACGGAACCTGGCTTGATTATTAAGGCAGGACAGTGGGCCATTGAGCAAGGACAGGCTGGCGTAGGACTAGCCGCGGATGACTTGGCGAATATAGAAAATGATAATAGCGCCAAAAACATTATCGGAGAGGTTTTCGATTTTGAAATTCACGGTATTAGTCTTAATACTTCTAGCATCAAACTGGTTATTCCTTTAGCCGCAGGAATTCCGTTAAATGCAGAATATTGGAAATACGATGGTAGCCGCTGGTCGGAATTTGAGGTCCACGGAGAGGATTATATTGCAACGGCCTTTAAGCAAGCGGGTCGCTGTCCTAGTGCTGATAGTGATCGTTATACGTTAGGTTTAATCCCCTTTTCGCAATGCTTACTCTTATCCATAACCGA
>Ga0209707_1000875_pt1 | contig 17642 bp, 16 predicted proteins | sample EN4Hudsemesocosm_FD_184630 | JGI IMG/M metagenome (GOLD analysis project Ga0209707, IMG submission 184630) | Methane-oxidizing microbial communities from mesocosms in the Hudson Canyon - EN4B Hudson Canyon (SPAdes) (version 2) | ecosystem: Environmental > Aquatic > Marine > Cold seeps | place... | reverse complement strand
TAAACGGCACAATAATCGCCAAGAACGTGTAGACAAATAACGATGCACGTTCCTTGCCAAGTTTGGTGTCGGAAAAATGAGTTTGTAGGGGGAGTAGAAGATCGCGTAAAATGAACATGAATGAGATATTTTTATTTGTATAATCAGTTACTTAGAATAATATATTATACAGCACTTTAAGGCCTCATTCACCATCAAGCGGTTGTTTTTAAAGAGATAATTGTGGTTTTACGAATAGGTGCATTAGTTAAGTCTAATATTTTCGAAAATTAGCACCTACTAATGTTTCTTTGCGTAAAAAACTGGGAAATCTCAGTTACTTAAACACAATAGTATTATTAAGTTTCTGGTATTGCACTCCCGGCTATTCATTCGTCAAGACTATTGAAAAAATCAAACTTCTTGTATCAAGAATAAACGGGGATGCCCAGCAATCATCAATTCTTAATATTGATCGTTAAGATATTGTATTAAATCAGTCATTGTGACGATACCAACAAGCTGTTTCTGCTTGTCCATCACTGGAAGGGAATGAAAAGTACCCTCGGCAAGTATTTTAGTTGCCTGTCTGATAGTATCGGTATCAGTAAGTGCCGTCAACTCAGTGACCATTACCTCTTGAATGGTAAATTGCTGATCAACGATTGCATCAATCGTACGTTCGTCAGCACCACTAATCACAATATTCAGCTTCATCAGATCGGTGTAGCTTATTAGCCCGACCAATGTGTTCCCATCAACGACGGGAACATGGTGGATATTTGATTCGCAAATAATATGGCGCACATCACTTAGTTTTTGGTTCTGATGAACAGTAACAACCTCTGAGGACATGATTTTTGAGATCGCTTCGTTTTTTTTCATGATGTTTAACTTCCTTAAAAATGGACATTATTAAAAATTAAAGGCAAGCAGAATACCTATTATGCTTGCCTTTATTGCATTATTGAAATGTGGACTGTGATGCCTGAGTATGTCACAACGCAAAAACAACCCGTATTTAGCAGGTTGATTTTATTGCACGCAAGTTTACAGTTAAGACAATTAATATTGATTCAGAAACCGTAAGTTTCTGTTCAAATGCCTTACTAGTCCAAGATGAGATAGATTATTTTTATCTTAGCATTGCGGTTGTTTCTGCAATTTAATAACCTACAGGGTCTCCGTCAGTTAGTACGACTTATCCTGACAGAGGTTGATGAACATAAATAACCTTAGTTTATAACCAAAAACTTACAGTTCAAAGCACATAGCCAAAACATGACTTCTTTAGGAACATTAAAGTCGGTTTTCTGCTTCGTTAACTAAGTTCTATTTATAGTGTTATAAGCGTAGGAATAAATACTTTCTTCTAGTGAGTATTCTTCATGGCATGCTCAGGGGCTTGTGTAGCCGGCTTAGTCCACTGAGTATTTTTCATCGTATGCTCAGGAGCTACGTACGTACTTTGTTTTGCAGCTGGCTGAGTGTTTTTCATCGTATGCTTTATAGGCGCAACTGTTACTGGAGCAGTAGTAGATACTGGCTCCACCACATTATTATAATCTTTCACGTTGTTATACAGTACTGCTTCTTGTTGAACAGATGTATTTTCACCGTAATTTAGATGCTCTGTTTCTCTTGCTTTTAATATTGAAACAAGTCCAATCACAAGAAATGAACATACGCCAACTATAAGAAAGAATGTTTTGTTATCTGTTTTTTCTATTGTCATTTTTAAAACCCTAATTGTTATTATTAATGTATTCAAAAGATATTTAACACTTTTGATTAGTAAGTCTTAGCAAGTCAATGTGTACTATATAGGTATAACATTACAATACACTTCAATTACTTCCTTCATAGATCGCTTTCGGCAGCTCGACTTCCCATTTAGGGTTCGTTACTTTCAGCCTCTACTTTACAGTAGGTTTTGCATTTCGTTCTTTCTATACTTAAGGTATACGCCTATTAAAAGTGAATAACAACTGAGTATTTTTGTCAAGAATAGGAACTTTAATTTATAAATAATTGAGGTAATACCAATAAATAATCACCACCAAAGGAGTCAGGTCTTTACTTTTGCCTTTTTTATTATTTTACTAACTCGGCCATAGTGAATGGAAAAGTAATCAGTGCTGTTTTTCTGCGTACGAGGAACGGAAGCAGGTCTTTGATTTATGCTCAAAGGTCGATAGAATTTATAGAAAGCGAGAGGGACTGACTCGGTTGATTTCCAAGTCCATTAGCTCTTTGATATAAGCTAAATAAATAACCGGACACCTGAAGGTTTATTTAAATATGACTCACTTAATTTCTTAGATTGCTCACATAAGAATACGGCAAGTGGTTTAATATTTCCTGAAATTTGAGCATGCTCTAATGTCGCATAATACATTGCTTTGTTATACCGATTAATTTCAGGCGGCATTAAACCTGACTGCAGGTATTGTGCTGTCATAATTAAACGACCAACACGACCATTCCCATCTCCAAACGGATGTATAGATTCAAAATGAGCATGTGCTTTAGCAATGCCCTCTACTGCATCTGTTCCACGATACTTACTCACCCAATACTCTATTTCAGCTTCAATATCTTCAGGGTCAGTAGTCGCAATTTCTGCATCTGGAATAATCCGTATATTTATGGAGTATTGACCAGCATCACGGCGAATACCTTGCATCAAATTGTAATGCCAATCACGAATTTGCCTCGAATCAATAATAAAACCATCCTCACTAACAGCATCCATCATTCTACGTGTTGCATTAGCCACACCAACAACGTCAAGTACAGCCTGTGTATTCATATCATGAGGAATAATATTATCTATAACTTGCTTAAACCTATCTTCATCAACAGATACTTCAATTTCTAACGAACCAAAACTCAATCGCCTTGCTAGCACATCCTTTAAGTTAGGTTCAAAGAAAAAATTATCAGGTAAAAGTATTGGCTCAATGTCAATATCATTGAGTGATTCCAAACCAATGGCTTTACAGTACCAGAAATCAATAGAATCACGATTTTCAGCATTGATATTGCCATCATTATCACGCCAATTTATGATTGAGTTACGTGAAACACCAAGTACATGACTCAACTTTACTGAAGTTTTAATGGCTGAATGATTTAATAAACGCTCAATTTTATCTTTGTATGAAACATCTTGATATGCCATGTAAAATGCCAATTATATTATGTAATAGTTAATAAGTATCACATAACCCTCTAAATAGTGCACATTAAACTGCATATTTAGAGAGCTATTATGCAAAAATCATAGGGGTCAAAACCATAGCAAAACCATAGGGGTCAGGTCTTTACTTTTTCCTTTTTTATTATTTTACTAACTCGGCTATAGTGAATGGAGAAGTAATCAGCGATATTTTTCTGCGTATATCCCCCACTATTCCAGGCTCTCAGTATGGCATCATCGCGATTGATAGCTTGTTCTAAATAATATTCTATTGCCTTTGGCTTTATTTTGCGTTGTATCCTTGGAATTTCACTTAACTCAATACCTTTGTTAGCGATTGAACCAATATGATCTTTCACAAATTGCTCATTACCTAAATAAACTTGATTTTTTAATGATTGCCATGGAGATGGCTGCCCCTTGCCCTGACTAATAAATTCTCTGTATTTAACCTGTGCGGCGGCCTTTCTTCCTGAAAAATTGGCGAGTATCCAGTCACTCGTTAAACATTCATTTTGTTCTATATACCCCGCTGTTGCACAATAACTACTCCAAGGCCATTCTTTTGCCGAACGAACCATTTGTGCGCGCACTGGGTTCAACACAATGTAGCGACAAAGCTCTAGCAGATAAGTTTCTTTTTCAACTAATATCCCTTTATACCTTCCCTGAAATACATGCCCCACTCGATTATGGTGCCGATTAAAGGTTTGCGTATAAATACCATTTAATTGTCGCATCCCCTTTGATAGGTTTCCATCAGGCGTCTCAATTAATAAATGATAATGGTTATCCATCAAGCAATAGGCATGACACACCCAATTAATCGTTCTACACAAGTCTCCCAATATTTTCAAAAAAGATAAACGATCGTCATCATTTAAAAAAATAGCCTCGCGCGCATTACCGCGGGAAGTTATATGATATAAAGCGCCAGCGTATTCTATTCGGATTGGACGAGCCATGGAAAACACCTAATTATTAACTAGGCCTTTAGCCTAGCTACAACCAAGGCAATAGTCAAGACTTGACCCTTTTTACTTTAAATAAATGGTTTAAGCATTATAATCAATATTTTTATTATTGATTTCATCGAAGGAAGACTCATGACTGAACGTGCAATTATCGGCTGTATTTTAGGGACTGCTGTTGGTGATGCTTTGGGGTTACCTTATGAAGGCATGACAGCTAAACGCACCGCCAAGTTTTTCAAACGCCCTGCCCAACACCATTTCATAATGGGTAAAGGCATGATTTCTGATGATAGTGAACATGCCTGCTTCGTTGCCCAGGCATTACTTACTTCACTAGATAATCCTGATCGTTTTGAGAAAAAACTAGCTTGGTCCCTACGCTGGTGGTTTGCTGGGCTACCTGCTGGAATAGGTATGGCAACCGCGAGATCTATTATAAAATTATGGCTAGGGTTTCCCGCCCGCTATAGTGGTGTTTTTTCCGCGGGCAATGGACCTGCAATGCGTAGTTCATTACTAGGCATTGTTTTTGCCAATGATATAGAAAAGCTTAAAACCTTTGTTCATCGCTCTACCCGAATAACTCATACCGACCCTAAAGCTTACTTTGGTGCTTTAACTGTCGCCTTAGCTGCTCGACAAAGTGTAATAAATAAAGATATTAGTGCATCAGATTTTTTTGATTTAGTCAGTAAATCTCTTGAAGGAAAACAAAGCCACGAGTTTGAAAACTTACTACAAACCGTTGTTAATTCTGTACAGCAAGGTGAATCATTAGAGCAATTTGTTCAATTGATTGATTGTAAAAAAGGTATTTCAGGCTATATGTATCATACTGTTCCCTGTGTAATACATTGCTGGCTCAGGCATCAACAGGACTTTCAAAGTGGGCTAGAAGAACTAATTTCTGCAGGAGGTGATACGGATACTACTGGGGCAATTTTTGGTGCTATATGTGGCGCAGGTGTTGGTAAAGCAGGCATACCGTCAGAATGGATAAACGGTATTATTGAGTGGCCGCGCAGTACTTTTTATATGGAAAAACTGGCAGTGCAGTTAAGTCATTCCTGTTCAGGCAATCCAACCATTAAACCAGCGCGCTATTTTAGCCCTGCCATTTTAATTAGAAATGTTTTTTTCTTATGTATCGTCTTACTTCATGGCTTTAGACGGTTATTACCGCCTTATTAACCTTACCGTACCTATTGAAAATCTCGTAAAATAGGGCAAGCTTTTACTTTTGCCTTTTTTATTATTTTACTAACTCCATTAAAAAAATCAGGCTCGATTGATATCGGTATTTTTTCATAACACTTGGTTTCCACGACCAAACCAGTCCGCCCCCTGTTAATCCATAACTTTAGTGGAATCCGCAAAAAAAATACTAAGCTCCACTCACCTCAAGCTCAAACAATAGTAAAATAAACGAAGTTTTACTTTAAACGTACAGTACCAACACCCTTATGAAAATACCTAAATGTCTTGAAATACTAATTACTGAAGGCTTTATTGATGAAGTTATCCACCCCTTAAAGAGCGGCAAAGAAGCCGATGTATACGTTGTACAGTCCGAAGGTGAACTCCGTTGCGCCAAAGTTTATAAAGAAGCGAATAAACGTAGCTTTCATACGCAAGCCTTATATCAAGAAGGCCGTAAGGTAAAAAACAGCCGCCAGGCACGCGCCATGAAGAAAAAATCGGAATACGGGCGTAAACAACAAGAAGAAGTATGGCAAAACACCGAAGTCGATGCGCTGTACCGTCTGGCTGGGGCTGGCGTACGTGTTCCCAAACCGTATAACTTCATTGAGGGCATTTTATTAATGGAGCTGATAGCCGACGAGCATGGCTCAGCTGCCCCACGCTTAAATGATATGGAAATGAGCAGTGAGCAGGCAAATGAATACCATGCAATACTCATTAAAGAAGTCGTCAGAATGTTATGCGCCGGTATGGTACATGGTGATTTATCGGAATTTAACATTCTGGTTGATAGCCAAGGCCCAGTCATTATAGACTTACCCCAAGCTGTCGATGCCGCCGCCAATAATAATGCCGCTGCAATGTTAGATCGCGACGTTAATAACTTAGCTGCTTATTTTGGTAAATTTTCACCCGAATTACTCAGCACAACCTATGGTAAAGAAATCTGGCAACTGTACCAGAGCGGGCATTTATCTCCCGAAATTAAATTAACGGGTTATTTCAAGGGCAGTAATAAGCAAGCGGATGTAAAAAGCATTATGCACGAAATTGATGCCGCTCGTGAAGAAGCGTTACAGCGTAAATATGAACAAATGAATGAGCCGTTATAAGCGACTACACCTATCCGTAACCGTCCATTATAAATATTATGCAGGGGTTACTTTTAATAAGCCCCCTGCCACTCAAGGCGCTAACGGTACGAATAAATTCGAACCTACCTTTTTTCATGTGTAGGGTGCCGCATTCCGTACCCTTTGCACTCGTTTTTCAAACCCCTTCTGGAATATTAAGCAGGGCGATACAACACCAGCCCCTAGAAATCACGTATCTTGCCAAAACCAGCCGCCTTCTTCAATTAACTTAGCTAATAAATTAACGGCTGATTCACTTAGCTTTATCTGTTTCCAGTCCTTTGGAGTTAAGGTTGTTTGCTCAGTAAAGAGCGTTAAATATCCTACAGCCTGCTTATCTACTTCATACGCTTGTCCTGCCATATATAGCTGACCACATCCGTTATTTTCTGACCATGCAAAACGTAAGTAATGGTTTCTATGTAATTCTTCTCCCTGTGAAAATAGCCGTTCCAACTCTTCTTTGCTGATAGCACCCGTCATATACTCACTCGCCAAACTGAGCAGGCTAGGTTTTGTCTCAGTTGCTACTTTACCCAATGTTTGAGTCAATATAGGCTCAGCATTATCAATTGCTTGATGCAGCATCTTTTTTAACCGTTCTACCGCGTGCTCATCAACCTCACTGCCATGAGCACTTAGCAATAGATTAGAATCGGAATAACGCACCTTACCTAACTGTTGTTCAAGTAAATTATTCACCACGGCATCTAACACCTCTACTTGCGTAGCTGCTCGAAAGCCAACGGAAAACGTCATACAATCATTTAATGCGACACCATGATGAGCAAAGTTTGGTGGTAGATATAACAGGTCTCCAGGCTGAAGGTCCCAGCTTTGATCAGGTTTAAATTCAGCTAATATCTGTAATTCCAAACCATCAATCAGCTTGGCTTCATGAATAGGCTGGTCACCAATTTGCCAACGCCGAGCTCCCATGGCTTGCAATAAAAACACATCATAGCCGTCAGTATGTGGCCCCACTGTGCCAAACTCTGGCGCATAACTAATCATTAAATCATCGCGCCGCCAATCAGGAATAAATCGGAATGGATCAAGTAAATACTGTAACTCGGGCAAATGTTTATCAACATCTTGTACCAATAAAGTCCAATGTGTTTCGGGCAGTCTAGCAAAGTCATCATCACTCAGCGGGCCGCAACTGACCTGCCAAGCTTTTCCTTCTTGCCCACGCTCTTCAATCAGCCTCGATTCAATCTCAGGCTCACAAGCTAAACCTGCTAATTCTTCGGGTGATATAGGCGTTTCAAAATCAGCAAAAGCTTGGCGAATCAATAAGGGTTTCTTTTGCCAAAATTCATCTAGGAATTGTTGCTGTGTTAACCCAGTATTAAAAAAGTTACTCATAAATTAATTTTAATTATGTAAAACATCAACAATAGCGCAAATCATTAATTGGCTACTTTTAGCTCCTGCATCAATATGCCCTACGCTTCGTTCACCTAGAAAGGATGCCCGGCCTTTAGTGGCCAGCATGTCACGCGTTGCCTGCATGCCTTCGGTAGCTGTATTTTTAGTTTGCTCTAATAAGTCAGATAGCTCTACACTTCCCGATTGCGTTTGTATTAAGGCCGCCACAGGAATTAACACATCCAGCATTGTTTTCTCACCCGCACCTGCTTTCCCGCGTAACTTCATAGAGTCAACTCCAGCAGAAAATGCTTGGGAAAACACGTCAATATTCACTTCTTGGTTTTTTGAAGATTTAGCCATAGACACAAATAAAGTACCAAATAAAGAGCCTGAAGCACCACCAATTTTACTCATACAGGTCATCCCTATCTTTTGCCAAGCACTCACCCAGTCCAATTGTGCTAGCTCATCTTTCTGCTCCAACAACGCATTCAAACCACGCTGCAAGTTGATAACATGATCGCCATCACCAATCGCCTTATCTAGTTCAGTTAGTTCATCAGCATGGTGCATGACAGCATCATTCACTGCGGTAATAAGCTCTGGTAAAATATTAGGACTAATACTCATTATCTAGCTCCTCATAGATTTAAGGGGTTGTTAATTTTCTAACTAAAGTCGCGCCCACAAACTGGGCAAAATCTTCTGGATTTTCATAGTCTTGTTGCTGTGCAAACTCAACTAAATTATTAACTAATACTTTTGTCTGAGCTATTTCTTCGTGTGAACGACCACAACCATTGCAGTGCGTTCCTGAATCTTCACACCACGCACCACCTTTACAAGGATTAAATTTCATTTTCCACCTCCGAGTTACAATATTTACTTTTCCCTATAGGAATAATATACTTTAAGGCATTGCCATAAAACATTTGTGACGTTTTTAGCAACACTTTCCAGTTTAATAGCGTTCACCAAAAATAGCTAAACTATTTAAACACTGGCTTTTTAAAGCTAGCCACATATTACCACTCAATTAAAAAAATAAAAAAATGACAACAACACAAGAAATTTTTCCACCTTGCGATTTAGTTATTTATGGTGGACTAGGCGATTTATCTCGCCGCAAACTCATTATTTCTTTATACCGTTTAGAGAAAGGAAATTTTCTAGAACCTGACACGCGCATCCTTGCCGTTGATAGGCTAGAAGAAGATAGCGAAAGTTTCATCAAAATTGCTCATACAAGCTTACAAAACTTTTTAGGTGAGCCCCTTGATCAAGCCACCTGGGAAAAATTCTCTGCACGGCTCGCCTACCAGAAAATGGACTTAACTCAGCCTGAAGAGTACAAAATATTCAACAAGCTAACTGACTCTAGCAATCGTGTGATGGTCAATTATTTTGCCGTTGCTCCTTTCTTGTTCCAGCATATTTGTAAAGGCCTTAAACATTCAGGCGTATTGACCGATGAATCACGTATGGTTATGGAAAAGCCCATCGGCCATGACTTAGCTTCATCAAAAGAAATTAATGATGTAGTTGCTAGCGTATTCAATGATGACCAAGTGTTCCGTATCGATCACTACTTAGGCAAAGAAACCGTTCTTAACTTACTCGCTTTACGTTTTGCTAACTCAATTTTTACCACCAACTGGGATCACAATACCATTGATTCAGTACAAATTACCGTGGCAGAAGAAGTCGGTATTGAAGGTCGCTGGGGCTATTTTGATCATACTGGCCAATTACGCGACATGGTACAAAACCACCTATTACAAATTTTAACCTTTGTCGCAATGGAGCCTCCTGTTAACTTGGAAGCTCAAAGCATCCATAACGAGAAAATTAAAGTACTGGATGCTCTCCGTCCTATTACCGTTGAAAATGTTCATGAAAAAACAGTGCGTGGTCAGTACACAGATGGCTTCCTGAAAGGCAAAGCGGTTCCTGGCTACTTAAATGAAGAAGGCGCTAACACAAGCAGTACCACAGAAAGCTTTGTCGCTTTACGTGTTGATATCGATAACTGGCGTTGGGCGGGGGTTCCATTCTATTTACGTACCGGCAAGTGCATGATGAACAAGCGTACTGAGATTGTTATCAACTTCAAGCAACTACCGCATAATATTTTTAAAGAAAGCTACCAAACGTTACCAGAAAATAAATTGATTATTCATCTACAACCTAATGAAGGCATTGAAATTCAAATGCTGAATAAAATTCCTGGGATTGATGAAAATATAAAATTACAAAAAACTAAATTAGATTTAAGTTTTTCTGAAACTTTTAAAAACAGCAAGCTCTTTGGCGGTTATGAAAAATTGGTCTTAGAAGCGATGCGCGGCAATCCCACTCTATTTATTAGTCGTGAAGAAATTGAACAAGCTTGGACTTGGATTGATTCTATTTCAGAAGCGTGGGAAAAATCTAACGAAGAAACTAAAGGCTACCCTGCGGGTAGCTGGGGACCTGTTGCTTCTGTTGCTTTACTTGCTAGAGATGGAAGGTCTTGGGAAGAGTAAAGCATTAGGCTGAAAAAACATGCCTTACTTCTCCCCACCCAACCCTCTCTTGATGGGGAGGGTTGGGTCACTGCCATTAAGTTAAGCGGTTTAAGGGTGATTTTTTCTTGCTCTTAAGCCCCCTCTTGATGGAGGGGGTTGGGGGCGGAGAAATTAAAATAAATTCTTTTTTCCTTAACTTAATGGCAGTGGAGGGCTGGGTGGGGAAACAATTAGAATACGCTGTTTGCTTTAGTGACTCATGTTACGCAGCAATTGAATGCTTTCACTCTCATGAAATACAACAAGGCGCGCGTAGCATCAGAACCGTAGCTCGTATGGAGGCACGGAATACGAGATAAACAGCGCATCGAAACCCCGTATTACGCAAGCTTCATACGGGCTACAGATTCTTTTGAACCTCCACTGACCTAGTAATCGAAGAAGGCTTTAAGGCCTTACTTATTTTTCCACAGTTAACAATTGCGGGCTTTTTTATTTAATGATCTCTCTGAATAATATATAAAGATAAATCACGTAATACATCTGCTTCAGGGCCAAAATCAGCTAAACTTGCAATCGCTTGTTCATGCAAATCTTGTGCTTTTTCTTTCGCACCGTCTAAACCTAATAAAGCAGGATACGTCGGCTTATCATTATCTTGATCTTTACCTTGGGTCTTACCTAGAGTTGCGGTATCACTTTCTTCATCTAAAATGTCATCTTTAACCTGAAATGAAAGACCAATACACTTAGCATAATGATCTAACTTAGAGGCTACTCCAGGATCTAAATCTGGTTTAGATAAAGTCGCTAACTGCACAGCAACACGAATTAATGCACCTGTTTTATGAATATGCATATTTTCAAGCTCAGGTAAGGTAATTTTCTTACCTACTGATTCTAAATCAATTGCCTGTCCACCCACCATACCTTGCGAGCCACTTGCCTTAGCTAAAGCTGTAATCATTTTCAGACGACTTTCTGCGCTCGCTTTCATGCTACTGTCATTAGCTAACACTTGAAAAGCTAAAGTCTGCAAGCCATCTCCAGCTAAAATAGCCGTTGCTTCATCATACTGTACATGTGAAGTTGGTTTGCCACGGCGTAAATCATCATCATCCATTGCCGGTAAATCATCATGAATCAAAGAATAAACGTGAATAAACTCAACTGCACAAGCTGGCCCATCTAATACGGCAGGATCAATCCCTAATGCTTTACCTACACTATAAGTCAACATTGGGCGCATACGTTTACCGCCATCTAAAGAGCTATACCGCATTGCATCATGTAGTCTTTTAGGTAATATATTATTCGCGGGTAAGCGTAAATCCAAAGCCTTTTCGACACGCTCTTGGCTAATGACTAAATATTCTTTTAAGGCGTTACTCATCTGTAAATGACTCCAAAGTTTGTTGACCGTTTTTTTCTAATAAGATTTGTACTTTTTGTTCAGCATCTTGCAATGCCGTTTGACAAATTCGGGTTAATTTAACACCCTGCTCAAATGATTTTAAAGACTCTTCTAAAGAAATTTCACCTTGCTCTAGCTGCTCCACAATACCCTCTAAATCTTTAAGAGAGTCTTCAAATAATGTTGCGCTTTTCTTTCTAGCCATGTCGATAAAAATAATTTAATGATACGATGTATTAATCGAACTATTATATATGAAAAAACGTCAGAGTAATTAACAAGAAATGAGCGATTCCTATAACGCAGCAGCCATTGAAGTTTTAAGTGGTCTAGATCCCGTACGTAAACGTCCGGGCATGTATACCGACACCACACGCCCCAACCATCTAGTCCAAGAGGTGGTTGATAATAGCGTTGATGAAGCCGTTGCTGGACATGCTTCAAGCATAGATGTCACTTTATTTAAAGATGGTAGCGTAAAAGTACAGGATGACGGCCGGGGAATGCCTGTTGATATGCACCCCGAACAGAATATGCCAGGCGTTGAAGTCATTTTGACTCAACTTCATGCGGGCGGAAAATTCTCTAACAAAAACTACCAATTCTCTGGTGGTTTGCATGGCGTTGGTGTTTCAGTCGTTAATGCTTTATCAGAAAAGCTAGATATTGAAATTAAACGTAATGGCAAAATATACCAAATGCAATTTGCCAACGGTGATAAAAAAACTGACTTAATTGAAGTCGGAACTGTCGGAAAATCTAATACGGGGAGCATGGTCCATTTTTGGCCTGACGCCAGTTATTTTGATTCAAATAAAGTTTCCGTGATCAAACTTAAACATATATTGCGCGCCAAAGCTGTACTCTGCCCTGGGCTAAAAGTTCGCTTATCCGTAGAGCAAAGTGAGGAATCATGGGAGTGGCATTATCAAAATGGCCTTGAAGAATATTTACTAGATCGCGTTGGCAATGTTGAGTTTTACCCAAACGAACCCTTTATGGGAAAAATGGCAGCAGACCATGAAGCCGTTGAGTGGGGGATTGTTTGGACAGCTGAGTCTTTACCAGAAAACATCACCGAAAGTTATGTAAATTTAGTTCCCACAGCGCAAGGAGGGACCCATGTAAATGGGTTACGTGCCGGCTTAACTGAGGCTATGCGTGAGTTTTGTGAAATTCGTAATTTATTACCTCGTGGCGTTAAAATCACCCCAGAAGATGTTTGGGAGCTATGTCATTATATTTTGTCTGTTAAGCTAGAAGACCCGCAATTTTCTGGTCAGACAAAAGAGCGTTTAAGCTCAAGAGAATGTGTTACTTTTATCTCAGGAGTCGCTAAAGATAATTTTAGTTTATGGCTTAACCAACACCCCTCTGCTGGGGAGAAAATTGCAGAAGTCATCATTTTAAGCGCACAAAAGCGCCTAAAATCTAGCAAAAAAGCGATTCGTAAGAAAATATCTGCAGGCCCACAATTACCAGGAAAATTAGCAGACTGTGCATCTCAAGACATTAATCGCAGCGAACTCTTTTTAGTGGAAGGAGACTCCGCGGGAGGTTCTGCAAAGCAAGCACGCGAGCGAGATTTTCAAGCCATTATGCCTTTACGCGGTAAAATTTTAAATACTTGGGAGGTTGAATCCGCTCAAGTGATGGCATCGCAAGAGGTTCATGATATTGCTGTTGCCTTAGGTATCGAACCTGATTCAGATAACTTAAACGGCTTACGCTATGGAAAAATATGTATATTGGCAGATGCTGATTCTGATGGCTTACATATCGCAACTTTAATTTGCGCCCTATTCTTTAAGCATTTCCCGCAACTGGTTAAAGCTGGACACGTCTTTGTTGCTATGCCACCCTTATACCGTATTGATGTCGGCAAACAAATTTTTTATGCGCTTGATGAGTATGAACGACAAGGAGTGCTTGATCGTATCAAAGCAGAAAAGCTAAAAGGAAAAATTAATATTCAGCGTTTTAAAGGTTTAGGGGAAATGAATCCAGCACAATTACGTGTAACCACAATGAACCCTGATACACGTCGATTAGTACAACTAACTACCGAAGAAGGTGATGATACCAATGAAAAAATGGACTTATTACTTGCAAAAAAACGTTCACAAGACCGTAAATTTTGGCTAGAAAATAAAGGTAATCTAGCTGATATTTAAGAACTTATCCCTCTTTAATTTTATACCTACTTTAAACTCAGATTATGCTTGATATTGGCCGCTACAACTCTTTGCCCGTAAAAACTCACACAGGCCTGCAACTATACCTAGATGGTGGGGATTCAGGTGATATTCTATTAACTGACAAACATCCACCTAAAAATAGTGCCGTAGGAGATACGCTAGAAGTTTTCATTTATACAGGTAGTGAAGGTGAATTATTTGCAACCTGTAAGAAGCCTTTTGTTGAAATGGAGGGGGTTGCTTGGTTAAAAGTTATTTCAATCAGCAAAGCGGGTGCTTTTTTGGATTGGGGAATTGCTAAAGATTTACTTGTACCCTTCTCAGAGCAAGATTACGAACTTGAGGTTGGCGACTATTGTCTCGCTAAAGTGTTCATGGATGAACAGCAACGCATTACCGCTTCAACAGAGCTTAATAATTTTATTCTTGACCAAGTTAACTACTTAAAAAAAGGCGATAAAGTCTCACTGATTATTGCTAAAAAAACCGACCTAGGTTTTAAAGCTGTCATCAATGATACTTTTTGGGGCGTTTTATATTACAACGAAGTGTTTCAACCTCTAAAAGAGGGACAAAGGCTGACCGGTTATATACAAAAAGTGCGTGAAGATAAAAAAGTAGATTTAGCACTACATCAAGCTGGGCATACGCATGTTACCCCAGTTACCGAACAAATCATGCAACGCTTACAAGAGAATGATGGCATTGTCTCTTTATCAGATAAAAGCACCCCAGAGGAAATTAACAATGCTTTTGGCGTAAGTAAAAAGGTGTTTAAGCATGCTCTTGGGCAATTGTACAAACAGCGCCTAATTTCTATCACTAAAACACATATTTCTCTTAACAAGTAAACTCAAGTCATCTCTTTTAAACTATACAAAAAATCGAGTGCCTGTCGTGGCGTTAGCTCATCAGGCACTAATTTTTCCAAACGTTTAATAGCTGGGTGGGGTTCGTTAATTGCGAACAAATCTAATTGAGAACTTCCAGTCTCCGTTTGCTGTTCTTGATAGGCTGTATTTTCTAAGTGGCTGAGCTTTTGTTTCGCCTGCTCAATAACACTTTTTGGTATGCCTGCTAAAGAAGCTACTTGTAAACCATAACTTTGACTTGCCGCCCCTTCTTTTACTGCATGTAAAAAAACAATTTTATCGCCATGCTCCATCGCATCTAAATGTACATTATGAATAACGCTTTGCTCTTCGGGCAAACTCGTTAATTCAAAATAATGGGTCGCAAATAAGGTGTAGGCTTGTATGTTTTTTGCTAAATAATCAGCACAAGCCCAAGCAAGCGAAAGTCCGTCAAAAGTACTCGTTCCCCGCCCTACTTCATCCATTAAAATCAAGCTATTAGCCGTTGCATTATGTAGAATATTGGCAGTTTCTGACATCTCCACCATAAAGGTAGATCGTCCACTGGTTAAATCATCAGACGCACCAATTCGCGTAAAAATTTTATCAATAGGGCCGCATTGCATACGACTTGCCGGAACAAAGCAGCCAATATGTGCTATCAAGACAATCAAAGCTGATTGACGCATATAGGTTGATTTACCCCCCATATTTGGCCCTGTGACGATCAACATTCGCCGCTCAACTGAGAACTCCAAGTCATTAGCAATAAAAGGAATATCTGAAACTTGCTCAACGACTAAGTGTCGCCCTCCTTCAATTATTAAGCCATTTTTTTTCTGTAAAATAGGGCGGCTTAAATTTAAGCTCTGAGTTCGCTCAGTAAAGGTGACTAAGACATCCAGTTCAGCTAAAGCCATTGCGCACTGTTGAATGGGAATTAAAGCTGAAGCAATTATATTTAATAATTCATCGTAAAGTTTCTTCTCAAAAGCTAATGAATTCTCTTTTGCACTTAATACGGTATCTTCAAACTCTTTTAGTTCATTGGTAAAAAAACGCTCTGCATTTTTTAAGGTTTGTTTACGAATATAAGTATCAGGCACATCATCAGATTGTGAGCGTGGAATTTCAATATAATATCCGTGCACTCGATTATATTTAATTCTTAGGGTTGCAATGCCAGTATTTTCCTTTTCACGATTTTCCATATCGAGTAAAAATTGGTTAGCATTTTGACTAAGATTTCTTAAATCATCCAACTCTTGATTATAACCATAAGCAATCACCCCCCCATCACGAATCAAAACAGGAGGATTATCAATCAGCGCGGCCTGTAATAAGTTTAATAATTCAGGTTGTTCAACTATTCTAGCGGCTAAATCATTTAAAACAGCGCAGTTAGAGTGGCCTAGCTCTCCATGTAAGGTTGGTAAAGCAGCAAAAGTATTGCGTAATACTAACAAATCACGTGGTCGTGCTGACTTTAAAGCAACTCTAGAACTAATACGCTCGATATCGCCCACTGAACGCAACTGGTCACGAACACCTACATATAATTGACTGTCTAATAAGGCGTCTATGCTTTCATAACGATTATTTAAAAGTACTTGATCCCGTAAAGGTCGGTTGAGCCAACGACGTAAACAACGACTCCCCATCGCTGTGACTGTTTTATCTAGCACTCCTAATAAAGTAAACTGAATTTGACCTGAAGGATGATAATCAAGTTCTAAATTTCGTCGACTGGCCGCATCCAATAAAATACTATCTTCGTTACTTTCAACACTAATACCCTGTATATGTGGAAGTGTACTTTGTTGCGTATCTTTAACATATTGTAATAAACAACCTGCTGCAGAAATAGCTACTGATAAATTTTCACAACCGAAGCCTTGTAAGTCATGAGTTTTAAATTGCTTTAAAATTAACTTTCTAGCGCTTTCTTCTTCAAAATGCCAAGGTGGCCGCCTAGTTTGACCCTTTCGTTCTTTTATAGCCTCAGGTAACACCCAATCTTCATTTGAAAGCAATTCAGCCGGGTTAAGTCTTTCGACTTCACTCAATAGCTCATTAATCGAATTGACTTGCTGCAGAATAAAACGACCACTTGTTAAATCTAAGTAAGCAATACCATAAACTTTTTTTGCATAAGCAATAGCAACCAATAAATTGTCTTGGCGCTCTTCCAATAAAGCTTCATCCGTTACTGTTCCTGGCGTAACAATACGAACAACTTTTCGTTCAACCGGCCCTTTTGAAGTGGCAGGGTCACCAATTTGCTCACAAATTGCAACTGACTCACCAATCTTAATAAGCTTGGCTATATACCCTTCTGATGCATGGTAAGGTAAACCACACATAGGAATAGGATTTCCACCTGAACTCCCTCTTGCTGTTAACGTAATACTTAATAATTCAGCTGCTTTTTTGGCATCATCAAAAAATAGCTCATAAAAATCTCCCATACGATAAAACACTAACGTTTCTTGATATTCCGCTTTAATACGTAAGTATTGCTGCATCATTGGTGTATGTACTACGGTTTTATCAGTCATGGGTGTAATTTAAAAGTCTATTGAATACAAACTCAGGGGGTAAAATCATAAATTATTTTACCGTACAACAGTTATTTTCAGGCAAAAAAAAACCCAGTCTCGTTAAAGACTGGGTTTTCGATTTAAAAGCTTGGCAATTCCCTACTTTCACATGGACGAATCCACACTATCATCGGCACTAAGCGGTTTCACTTCCGAGTTCGAGATGGGATCGGGTGGTTCACGCTCGCTATGGTCACCAAGCAA
>Ga0209707_1000871_pt1 | contig 17664 bp, 15 predicted proteins | sample EN4Hudsemesocosm_FD_184630 | JGI IMG/M metagenome (GOLD analysis project Ga0209707, IMG submission 184630) | Methane-oxidizing microbial communities from mesocosms in the Hudson Canyon - EN4B Hudson Canyon (SPAdes) (version 2) | ecosystem: Environmental > Aquatic > Marine > Cold seeps | place... | reverse complement strand
TACAGTGGATAATAAAACTGACTAAATTATCTAAAGCAACTAATGAGCGTTGATTATGAATAGCACCAAAGGGTAAAGGTGTCCCTCTATGAACCCATTTAACCATAGACGCAAAGTTTGCTTTAACCCCCACCCCATAAACTAAAGGCGAACGAATAATAACAACTTCCATTCCCGTTTCTTCAGCTATAGCCAACAATCCTTGCTCTGCTTCATATTTAGATCGCCCATAAGGATCTGCTGGAATAAATCTATCATCCGGCCTAAAAGGTATACCATTCTTTGTTAATTCACCATTAACTTTAATAGAGCTCAGAAATATAAAACGCTTTATACCTGATTTAGCTGCTTGCCTAGCTAAATTTAACGTCGCTACCGTATTAATTTTTCGAAATTCAGTCAATGGATCTAGTGACTTATCATTCATAATGTGAACTCGTGCAGCAAGGTGAATTACTACATCAACTCCAATTAAACTGCCCGTCCAATTTGCAAAGGAGGACAAGTCATCAATAATAACCTGATTAACTACGCTTGGTAACTTAGTGGAATGATGCCGAACACAAGCGATGAGATTAACATTTTGTCGTAACAGTTCGCATATTAAAGGCGTTCCTATAAAGCCAGTTCCGCCAGTAACTAACAGCTTCAACTTTTCATCTCAGATAATAAACCTAAAAAAACATCTCTATACTTATCACTAATACTGCTCCAAGTATAATGCTGCTTGGCAATTACCTTCATTTGAGCGCCTAATGTATTAAGCTCAGGACTGTCCATATTATTTAATAAATGAATGAGCTCCTTAGTCGTTTGAAAATAAGCTGCTTTATGAAAAGTTGTTTCTCGATTAAAGTTAACTCCATATGCAAATATTGGTAGACCTAGATACATGGCTTCAACCAAAGAAGGGTTAGTCCCTCCTGCACTATGCCCATGCACATAAAATTTACAATTAGATCTAATTTGATTTAATAAATCCTGCTCGTAAATAGGGTCTAATAAATGTAAATTATCAAATTTAGAGTATCGCTGTTTAAGCTGAGTGCCATAATTACTTTTACTCCAATTACCTACAATAACTAAGTTTATTGATGGGTTTTTAGAAAATACACTTAAAATCATATCTAAATTATTTTCTGGCTCAATTCGGCATACTTTAAAAGCATACTCAGAGTTCAAAAACTTAAATTTTTGCAGCAAATCATCAGTTAACTCATAGGTTTTAACATGATCAGCCCCATAAGGAATTAAATACGATGAACGATTATATTCTGATGAAATATATTCTTGAATAATTTTATTATCAGCAATAACACAATCAGAAAAACAAACGGCAAAAAACTCAGAAATTTTTAAAAACTTTTTAATACACCAATTCCATTTGGCACGTTTCCACTCCAAACCATCAATATTAACGACAATATAGCTTTTCGTCATCCACTTTAATAAAGGCAGCGCAATACAGCCTGAAATACCGAGAACTAAAATAATATCATCGCCTGATGCCTTAAACATGGAAACAAAATCATAAGGAATACTTTGCCAGCCATTCGCATTTAATGAAATATACTTTAAATCTACACCATTTATTGAGGGTATCTTATCTTCATAATTCGGAGCACTACAATAAACCGTTATTTTAAAATCTTGATTTAAATGCTTCGTTAAATGATCAACCAAAGTTTCCCAGCCACCATAATTAGCAGGTAAACCATTCGTGCCAATGATAGAAATACTTTTCATTTCGCTACCCATTAATCCAATCGCCCCAATCGGCGAGTAACGCCATGATAAAACCCCAAAAATGTTAATTTAATATTTTCTAACCGAGGTTTTGCGAGGATTGAATAAGCAGCAACATGACAGACTCCCCAATAAAATAAATTCAGGCGATGTAGAAAATTTAAGGAGGGGCTATGACGAGCTAAATAAAAAGCATTTCTAACTATGTAATAATGTCGAAGAGACGATCTAACTGTCATACTTTTTTCAGCTACATGCACTTGTGCATCGCCCAAGTTATGTTTAATAACAACATTAGCATTACCAATAATACAATACCCTTTAGAAATTGCCCGCCAACACCATTCAAAATCGACCCAATCAATAAACAAATCAGTGTTCATAAGGCCTATATCAAACAAGTATTCTGAATTTAGAATAAGGCCACTAGCAATTGCATGGTTAATTTCATAATGGCCTTTATCAGGAAAAATAATGGAGTAGCCAAACTTAGAAAGCAATATAAATCCATCATTTTTTTTATTTCCAACTGCATCATGAAAAAGAGGGGCTATTGCTGCAACAGGGTTATTTTTCGCTACAAATGCTGGTAGAATTTTTTGTACGAAGTTCTCTGGGTAAATGGTATCTTGATCACTTAAAAGAATAAATTTAGCTTGACAATAAAGCGATTTTTTAATACCGTGATTTTGCGCATATGCAATTCCTTTATTTTCACCTAACGATATAACTTCAATATTATTAAAATCATCAAACAACTCATCTTCAACATTAAAATCTATTGAATAATTATTTATAATCCAAATTTTTCTTACCTGAAAACTAAGGCTATTTATACAACTTTTCAACAAATCTTTATCAGGATTATAAGTTACTAAGACAGCATCAATTGTATTATTTTTCATTACCTAAAAGTAGTCTCTGTTTTATTTTTAATGTGTAAGCGCATCAGGTTTTCCTCTTTACTATTTGTTAAAAACATATGTTTTATCTAAAAAATATTTTATTATATAACCAAAACTTAAACCAATGATTGCTCCTATATATTTAGCCTTAGGGTCTTGCGATAGCATATCAAATACTACCTCTGTTCCCCAAAAAATAATAGTTGTAACAACTCCCATTAAAGAATAAAGGACGAATTTCTTGGCGTCATCTTTTTTATTCTTAACTTTATAACAAAAAATAAACTTTTTATCTAAAAAATACTTTACTACTAACCCTGCAATCGTACCAATAAACATTGCAATATAAAGCGCCCCATAATCAACATACAGTTCAAAACTTAGATACTGAAAGGCTAAATTAAAGGCTGTCGATACTATGGCAAAAACAATATATTTGAACACAATCATATTACAGATGGTAGTAACATAAATACTCCCCCTATCGCAATTACTTCAACCTCAATAAAAACCTGTTTTCTCACTTAAATATCCATCTTATTAAAAATAAACCTAGGTAGGTGGCGAATGACCATCATAATAACCATCCATTTTGATGGTGTATAAATCACGGCCTTTCCTTTTTCTATTCCATTTACTATCTCTTCAGCGACACTCTCAACACTGGCAAGCTTTGCCCCTTGTTGTTTTAAGTGTGCCGTCATTGGTGTTTCAGTGGGACCCGGTTTAATTAACACAACGTTAACATTTGTATTGGCCAAACGATGTTGAAGACCTTGAACATAACGTGTCACCAATCCCTTGGCCGCACCGTAAACATAATTAGATTTTCTACCTCTATCGCCAGCCACCGAGCCAATAACTACTAAAGTACCGGAATTGTTTTTTTCCATATACCCAGCAAAGGCTTCAGCAATCAATACGGGAGAAACACCATTGATTACCATTTCATCAGTACACGTATTTAAATTGCGCTGACATTCTTGTTGGTCAGGCAGGGAGCCATGTGCGATTAAAACCAAATCAAGCTTGCCGTTTGAGGCTATATTTTCTACTAGCGCATTGATGTCACTTGCTTGGGTGAAATTTGCTGTTATTTCATTAATTGTAGACTGTGGAGAACGTACCTTTAAGTCCATAGCAAGCTGCTTTATCTTTTCTGCATTTCGCCCAACCAAAACTAATTCTACTGTTTTGTCTGTACTCCATAAACGAGTGCAATGCTCCGCGATAGCTGAGGTTGCGCCAATAATGACGATTCTTTTTTTAGTGTTATCTAACATTTTAATTTCCAATTAAACGGCGGGATAATGCCGAGCTAATACCTGAGTCACGGTATTGTAAGAATTTTTGAAGGTTGGGGTAGCCTGATTCAAATAAATCGCGTGGCATTCGTGCATCTTTAGCTAAATAAACCCTTCCCTTTGCCTCACGGACAATAGCATCTAAACTTTCTAGTAATTTAGTTGTTTTTTTACCTTTATTTGGAAAGTCTAAAGCCAACGTTACTCCAGGCTGCGGGAAGCTCATCATGCCTATAGATTCTCTATTGCCAAAGGTTTTAAGCACCGCTAAAAATGAGCCTTCGCCCGAACGAGATATTTGATTTAACATTTCTTGAACTGCATCAGCACCTACATTACGCGGAATAACGCTTTGGTATTGATAAAAGCCTTTAGATCCGTAGATTCTATTCCATTTTAACAATTTATCTAAAGGGTAAAAGAATGGTTCATAATGTACATGTTGCTTACCTGCCTGATATTTTTGTTTATGAAAATAAGCTGTGTTAAAGGGGCGTAAAGTAAGCTTATTCACTAATGATATCGGCGGTAAAAAAGGGATGGTGACTTTCTTTTTACTTTGTACTATTTGCTCACTGGTTTTACTTGCATTACCGCGCATAAATATACCTCGCCCATGCTTAGAAAGGCAGTCTATCCACGATACGGTATATTCCCAGTCTTTTTCTGATTCATCGGCTAATTTAAAAAAATCCTCTAAATTATCGTAAGGTATATTTTCAACATCAACCCAAGCACTAGGTACTGGCCGCAACCGAAGCTCAACTTCAACAATAACACCTGTTAATCCAAAGCCGCCAACCGTTGCAGAAAACCATTCCGGCTCTAATTCTGGCCCACATTCAATAATACGTCTGTCTGTTCTTAATAGTTTTATTTTTTGTACATGATCACCAAAAGAACCTAAAACATGATGATTTTTACCATGAACATCATTAGCAATAGCGCCACCAATGGTTATTAATTGCGTGCCAGGAGTTACTGGAACAATCCACCCTCTAGGGACAAATAACTGCTGAATATCACGGATTAAAACGCCTGACTCACACTTTAGTATGCCCGTATGCTCATCAAAACTAATAAAACGATTTAAGCCTGTGGTGCTCCATAGCTGACCATTTGGATTTAAACAGACATCGCCATAACTTTTCCCCATTCCATGTGCCAGCCCATTAAATTTTCTGTTTGCTAATTGCTGAGTCACATCATCTCTATTAGATAAATAACTCACATGATGTTCAAAATTATCCAGCCCCCCCCACGATGAAACCCTTACCATGGTAAACCAACCATTCCGATATACATGACAAGAGAAAATAATACACCTGAAAACAGGCTTGTTTTATCTTTAAGAGCAAAAACAATAGGATCATCATGCATTTCACCTCGGTGTGCACGCAACCACATCCAGCTTATCCAAAATAACATAATAGGAATAGCCGCCCAAATAGCTTCTGGCAAAGAATACAAAACAACAACAGCATCACTATTTAGATACAGAGCTAAAACTAAAACGGCTGCGTAGCCCGCTGTTATACCCAGAGTCTGCACTATAACGGCATCAGTCGTGTAATAGCCGCGCCCTTTAATTTTCTGCTTACCACTTAATAATTGAATTTCTAATTCTGCATATCGCTTAATAAAAGCTAAAGATAAAAACAAAAAAACAGAAAATGCTAGTAACCAAAATGACAGTGACATATTTGCCGCCGCCGCGCCAGAAACAACGCGTAGAGTGTAAAGCATAGCCAACGTCATGCAATCTAACAAAACAATTCGTTTGAAAAGCCATGTATAGGCACATGTTAATAGAAAATAGAAAAGCAGCCACGGTAAAAAGCTACCCCCAACAAAACTAGCCAATACAAAACCACTTATCAATAGTAATGGCGCAAGACCCACTCCGGTCAAAACAGATATTTTTCCTGAGGCAAAAGGCCGCTTGCTTTTCCTTGGGTGCTGACGATCATCCTCTAAATCAAACAGATCATTAGTAACATAAACTGATGAAGCACAAAGGCTGAAAGCGAAAAATGCAATTATCAACGAAAATAGTACATCCATATTTAGAAGTTGATGGGCTGCTATTAATGGCATAAATAATAAAATATTTTTAACCCATTGGTGTACCCTAAAAACACGCATCCATGTCGAGATGCTTTGCTTAGGTGATGGAAATGTTTTTTCTACCTCGCAAACTTGAATTACTTTTTTTAATACAGGCGATGATGCATTAACGACAATGGCTTTTCTTGCACACTGCCAAACAGCAATATCATCTTTAGAGTTACCCACATAATCAAACCCTTTTAAACCAAAACGGGACTCTAATGCCCTTGCCTTTTGTGAGCTAGACAAGTTAGTAATACCATCACTTGCCATTACCTCATCAAATATACCCAAATAATCGGCCACTTTATTAGCAATAGAGCTATCGGCAGCCGTACATAAAATTAACTTACGCCCTGCTGTTTTTTGCTCCTTTAACCATTCAAGTAAATCTTGATTATAAGGAAGCGTTTCGGGGTTAAATTCAACTTTTTGAGCAATATTGTTTTTAAGTGTGGCTTTTCCTTGAGCCAGCCATAAAGGTAGCTTAAAAATATTAAGTGGGGTTTTACTTAATATTTTTAGTGTGGATTCATGTAATGTATCTGTATAAGTTAAAGACCCATCTAGATCAACGGCTAAAGGCCTGCTACAACTCACCATGTTAATTTCCTAAATATTTTATTGGTATCTTGGTGAATTATAATCAAATTCACCATCTTAATTACAGTTCAATTTTAAAATATCATTTATGTGAACTAAATTTACAACCCTACTGTATTGAAGTACTTAAAAATGCGATTTCATTTATGACAATAGTCGCTCGGCCATCGATTGGATCCATCCTAATGTTTTTAATATTTCCATACCGTTTTAAAGGTAAATAAATTTCCTGCTTTTGAGTTAGGTTATGAATTTGTATTTTTACGCTATCACTATATTCTAGCCCCTCACCATAATCAAAAATCACCTCAAAAATCCCGTCCTTATTACTTTCAATATCCACATACAACATAGCACCCTTTTTCAACTCAATATTGACAGCTGCAATATGTAAAAAAGGATCCTTCCCAGTACTTTTCATAGATAAAACCAAGTTGCTCACCTTTAAATCAGCGACCTCTAAGTTTTCTTTTATCTCAACATTTGAGAAATTTAATGATATTTTTTCTTCAACTCTACCTGGAATCAATTTCCTCTTGTATATGACATAATTATGCCCAAATATTCTAGGTAAACTAAAAATAGGATGGTAATTCAGAATAAAAAACTTACTAGTTAATATCCTGGATACAGGAATATAGAATGGCGTATCAACAATAACCACATAATCAGTTTTATATTTTTCTAACAGCCTTACTGAGTACTTTTTATACCCTCCGTTATCTACAACCTCTGGCGTCACCAACCCAAGTAAATCATATATCTTTCCTGGAATGTAATACCCAAAATATCCAACCTCAAACGCATAAACTGTTGTGCTTCTTATATTATTTTCCTGCATATCTTTAAGAATTATATTCGCCATCACTCTACGTTCTTCATGCTCATAAGTGCTTTTACCAAGAAAATTTGTAGTTATATGATTATAGTTATTCTTTATCTCCATAGTTAAAAAACTAACTATTACAATTAAGATTGCCGCATTCAATAGTAGTGTTACCGCTTTAATACAGAAACACTTTTGACTTGATTTATTATATAAAAAAGTCATCATTGTTAGTGCAGTTAGTACAAACAAACTTAAAAATACAGGAATTACCGGCGCATAATACCAAGGTGAATGTGGCATTCCTTTAATAATAAACATACCTATATACAGCCCCCCCCACACAAAGAGAAGTCCTAGTCGGCTTCTCCACCTATAAAATGCATACACTAAACCAACTACAGTAATTGCAAGCCCCCCCCCTCCTAAAACTGGGTATGCTTCAAAATTAATTAAGGTTAAGTAAAACTTAGGGTTAAACAATCCCGACACCTCTTCCCCAAAATAGTTTTTTGCATAAAAACTATTTGGAAAAACAGATCCAAAATAATTCAATAAAAAAACAAGCCACAATATAAAAAAGATTAAAGCACCCTTGGACTTGCTTATCAAATAACTCACATTTCCTTTAAAACTCCATTCACGGTTACTTGACAAATAATGTAAAACAATTAATGCTGAAACCAACACCCCATCTAGCCGTGTCATTATCAATAACACAAGAGACCATGAAAGAAGATGAAGCCTGTTTTCACCATACAAATAAAAGGAAATTAAAACCAAAAAAGTATATAGTCCTGTTTCCATTCCATACGATAAATACACCTGACTTGAAACCAATACCAAACACAATAAGACTATCATTGCTCTTAAAATGCCATGATTTTTTTTCAGGATAAAATAGATTGCAATATTACTACCGGTCCAAAATACAGCTCCTAATACTATACTTGTTATAGGAATATCAAAACCTATAAAACCAAATCCCGCAAGCATAATTGTATATAAAAATGTTGTTGACCCGTATACCGGAGTAGCATCAGAAAGTGACCAAACTATTCGCCCTGATTCAGCGAGGTTATTAGAAAACTGATATGTTATAAATGCATCATCAAGCCCTCCAATACTATAAGTTCCTAATAATATATAAAGGATATTAAAGGTTCCAAACAAAATTAAAAGTAATATTTCATATCGCTTTGTATTATTAAGAGCATTATTTTTTAAATTCATAATTTTATTACCCAGCTAAATTGTGTAGAAAACTCAGGGAAGTCCACTTCTCATTCAAATTCATTACTCATCCACTCTGCCGTACGAGAAATTCCTTCCTTCATAGACACAGAAGGAGCCCATTTCAACTCTTTTTTAGCCAATTCATTACTCAAGATGCTGACAGGTACATCAAAAGAGCGGCCTTCTAAATAGTTTCGTTTAGTTGGTCTGCCAACCGTATCATCTAACATATCAATTAACTCATTTAAATTAGTTCCTTCGCCAGAGCTAATGTTAAAGCAAGTTTCGGAGCCTGAATAATTTAACGCCTGAGAAAAAGCTTCGGCAACATCGCTTATATGAATGTAATCACGCGTAACAGTACCATCACCCCAGATATCAATAGGCATGTTTTTTAGAGCGCGATGTATAAATACACCAACAGCGCCCTGTGCAGTTTCAATACGCTGCCGCTCACCATAAGGGTTTGCCACTCTAAGAGTAATCGGTTGAATGCCGCGTGACTTTCGATATATTTGTAAATATTTCTCAATTGTCAGCTTTGTAACTCCATAAGAAACTAAGGGGTCAGTCGGGTGTTTCTCATCAATGGGTAAGTAGACAGGATTTCCATAGACCGTTCCTCCTGATGAGATAAAAATTATCTTTTTAACATTTTGAGTAACCATTACATCAAGCATTTGCAGTGTTGAAATCACATTACTTTGTACATCGTAAATAGCATCATCATTTGAACTTTTTGGCAAAGTTGTTGAAACTAAATGCAAAACAGCATCCATACCAGACACTGCCTCTGAAATATCACGGGGACTAGAAAAGTCTCCAGTCATCCACTTTACTTTTTCATTTTTATTAAAAAGGCGATAAGGTGGAACTCTTGGACGTTCAAAAATTCTGAGCTCATGATTGTCTAATAAAAGTCTATCCGCAATAGTTGAACCAACAAAACCACCACCACCAAAAATTACAATTTTCATTTTAACTTCACCTATATTTCACCATAAAAATTTATTTGCCTAATGTTTCTGAATATAGACCTAAATACGCAAGAACCTGCTGCTCTATAGTTATTATTTTATAGCTCTTATACATGTTTGATTTAATTTCATTTAATTGAGTTGGCTCATTTATTATATTTTCTATAACTATTTTTAAATCTTTTGCATTTGACATTTCAAATATAAAGCCTGTTTTTTTATCTTCAACCAATTCTGGTAAGCTACCAATATTAGACACGATGGGAGGAATATTGGCAGCTATCATTTCTTGAAGAATAATAGGGTTGTTTTCATACCAAGCAGATGGAATTAAAACAACATCATTATCTTTTATTAGCTTCTTAGTATCTTCTTTAGAATAAGAGCCAAAAAAATGTATATTTTCTTCATTTTTTATTTCATCTTCAACATAGGCTCGTAATGGTCCGTCACCATAAATATTTAAATTAAAGTTTTTATTCTTTAAAGATTTAAATGCTTTTACAGTTGTATCAATTCCTTTATGTTTGGATAAGGTTCCTGAAAAAAGAAAATTTATCTTACTGTCACTTTTATAATTATTATTGTTTACATCTAAATATGAAAAGTTCAATCCATATGGAATATTAATCGACTTAAAGTCACTAATGGCATGCGCCATCATATTATGTAGAAAATTTGATGATACAATATTTGCACTTGACTCACTTAATATCTTACAGGCTTGTTGATACCGCTTTTGATAATATTCATTTTCAAGCCCACCACACATTTTTTGACAATGCTTCCCCTTATCGGGACCAGAACATAAAGCACCTATATCTAGTGTCATTTGAGCTTTATGACAGATCAACCAAAAGTCTGTTAGACTTACGACGTAAGGAATATTCAACTTTTTCCCAGCGTTCAAAAAAGCATTCATATACATTAAGTGCCCTACATGAATAAGGTCGGGGTTAATTTTTTTAATAATATGCTGATGAACTAAACTTTCACTCTCAATAAAGTAACTGTTGTTATATGCTAAATCATTACTCTTTATGGATATGACATTAATTCCTTCAAAAACATACTCTTTATATAAAATTTCATCCATTTTATGTGGGTACAGCTCATCATTATTATGACTATATGTTAAGACTGTCACCTTATGTCCTAATTTTTGCATATAAGAAGCTGTACCAAAAATCACTCTTTCTGTTCCAGAGTAATGCTTAGGGTAGAACTGGTGTATTAAATATAAAATATGCATCTACACACCCCTCTCAAGCTCTTTAAATAATTCATTTAAAAATGAAAATTTCTCTAAATATTCTTTTTTAAAAGTGCCAAACCTTATGCCACTCCATGCCCCATAAGTATTTAAAATAAAAAGAATATATTCCGACATTATTTTTTTATCTATTACTGTATATTTATCTTCAATAAAATTCATTGCTTCATTATTCACATGATGAATTGAGTAAAATAAATCTCCTTTTTTTAATTCAATATTTTTCTTAAAAAGAACATCAATAAAACTCATAATCTCATTATCATACCCATACAAAATATCATACACCAATAAATATTCATCCTTTGAATATTCACGTGCAAGTACATTATCAACCATATCTGACACAACATGCCTGAACTCTCTAAAGTCTATTGGGAATTTTATTTTTTTTATTTCAAAAAATAGAAAAGAAATTGCAAATGAAGCCGTCAAAATATCAGATAACTGTTCATCTAAGTTTATTCGTTCTATGGGCTGATCAAACATTTTATTCACAACTTCAGTCTCCACCATTGCACGTTTCATATAATAATATGGCGACCTAAGGTGAGAATGTACAACGGATACTTCTGATGTCATTCCTATTCGGAACTTATCCTTTATAAGCCTTAATCCAAAATCTAAATCTTCAGCATATTTCCCTCTAAAAATATATTTTTCAAAAACTTCAGATTTTACTAGGCAGGATACATTGTCAAGTTGAGCTAGTTTTCTGGCATACCTTGGGCTTGAAATATATTTGTTTGAGATTTTTGTTATTGGCTTACTTATATCTAGAAAATTATTGAATTGCTCTAATCCATAGCATGTATATAAATCGGCTTCTGCATTTGGAATCTGCGCGCAGCTCAACGCCACAACATTATTTTTATTAAAAATATCGACAAACTCATATAACCATGCACTTGATGTTGGCATTGCATCTTGAACCATAAAAAGAACTGTTTCACTTGTTGCATGTGTAAAACCAAGGTTTCTTGCATACGAGTGTGAAAAATCTTTCTGTTCAATTGAAACAAATATAATCTCTTTAAAATTGTCAAAGAAACTTTTTGTTCCATCATTACTTGAGGAGTCAATAATAATTATCTCAATATTATTAAATCCTTTTTGCTGTACTAATTGAGGTATCAGTTTTGATAAGTCATGTAAACCATTATACGTGGGTATTATAATAGATATATCTGCATGATTTTTTTCAATATTATTTGACTTAGCTATTGTATTTTTAAATTTAACTGCTTCATACTTATACATGCGATAATAATACAGTTGCTTTAATGAAAACAATACCCCATTTATATGTATATATTTAAAAACTTTCCTCCTTATTTCATTGCCCTTCTTTATTTTAAAATGCATTTTTTTTAAGACAACCTTGAGCGCGAGTGGGGCCAAACGCTTTAGTCTGTTTCTTAATCTCATGGCCTCAATAACAAGCATAAGATTTGACGCGTGTTGTTCTAAATTATTAATATGCTCAATATTTAGCCTTACACTCAGCGCGCACTCTTCTTCACGTTTGGCTACCTGTTGTTCTTGGCTTTGGAGCTGTGCATCTTTAGCTTCAAGCTGTTGTCCTTGGCTTTGGAGCTGTGCATCTTTAGCTTCAAGCTGTTGTCCTTGGCTTTGGAGCTGTGCATCTTTAGCTTCAAGCTGTTGTCCTTGGCTTTGGAGCTGTGCATCTTTAGCTTCAAGCTGTTGTTCTTGGCTACTTATCCTCTGAGTTTGTAAATCAATTTTTTCATCTTTTGTGGTGTAAGATTTTGTTAAAAATTCATACTCTAATACAACACTTCTAAGTGTAATAGGAGCATCAAGATTAATTGATAATTGAGGGTCATTATTCAGAAATTTTAATTCATTGCTGCCTATTATTACAGCATTATGGTTTATATTATTTGTTTCATCTATACCGTTTACAGTTAGAATTTTTACTTTAAGAGATAAATCCATTTCAAGCGGATCAATTCTAACTGCCGTTACATTATGAAAGTCTTTCTCTAATTTAAAACTTATGACTTTATCTGACTGACTATTATAGATCGTTGTTACTTTCTCTAATTCATTAAATCCTTTTCCCGTGTCAATATATAAAGATGCAAGGTCTTCTTGAAAAAAGTCTGTTTCTAAAAGATGGGCTTTGTGTTTTGCTTCAAAAATAAATTGGTAGGCCTCTCCAAACACTCGACTACTTAGCAAATTTGCAATAGGGCCATCCAGATCAGCATAGTTATTTTTAAACTCTGTATTAGAAGGATCTTCATACGATGCGGTTTCAAATGCTATTTCAAGCCCACACTTTGTAATGAGTTCTTCTAATGTGTTTTTGGTGAAGAACCTAATATGCGTGTTATCAAGTAAGCCTGTTTTTCTATAGGTAAACTTATCATCTAATAAGTCCATAATAATGGCATTATGGGCAATATTTGGTAGTGACATTAAAACACTTCCATCTATTTTTAAAAGTCTTTTTGCTTTTGTTAGTACGGTTTGTGGATCATAAAGGTGCTCAAGAACATCAGCAAAAATAATATAATCAAACTCAATATTTTGATACTTTTTGAGCCAGTCAAATTTCCCTATATCACCTACTAAAATATCTTCACAGAACTCGGAAGCATCTTTTGCAGCATCTTTATCTAGCTCGACTGCATAAACAGTACAATCTAACGTTTCTTTAAGGTATTTAGTCATTCGCCCATTCGCAGGACCAAATTCTAAAATAGTACTATTTTTAGAAATCCTACTGATAATCAAAGATAAACTATTTCTAGAATCTAGATCTAAACTAACATCATAATTACTCATAAGAATACTCAATTTCATCTGGGTATAAAGAAAGTAAACATCCATCAATATGATCTTTAGATATGATATTTACCGTTGTCACCCCATGTATCCAGTGTTGCTGAATGTGGTTTTGTTGTGTTCCTTCCGATAAAGCTACCGTGATTACATATTCCCTTGGAAAAAGCTTGGGGACTTTAAACTTTATTGTCACTCTGGTTGTGCTGTCTTTTTTTACAGCGGCTATTGGAGCGTCATACATATAGGAATTAAAAGTAAGAATGTCATTATTTAATGTGTCTTTAAATAGCACGCCGATCCCAACATCATGCAACTCTATAGTGGTTGAAAACTCACATATAAAGCTGACATAATCACCTTGTTTTAATAATCTGGTAGGGTTGCCGTTTTTATCTACAAAGACAGCACCTGTTATAATTGCCTTTTTTTCACCAAAAGAGTCTAAGTCATGCGTATCTATCAGCTTTAGTTCTTTTGTTTTTTGATTGGTTTTCTGTTTATTTTCTTGGGGTATTTCTCTTACTGTTTCCAAGCCATAAGTCATAAAAGAGACGTAGTTTTCTATTATTTTTGCAGGCTCCCCCATCTGGCTTATTTTTCCATCTTGTAGCCATACCACTTCTTTACAGAATTTATTAACTGACTGCATATCATGTGTAACAAATAAAATAGTTATCCCTTTTTTTGCCAGTTCTTCCATTTTTCGAATGCATTTTGATTGAAACCTTGCATCCCCGACACTCAAAGCCTCATCAACGATTAAAATGTCAGGCTCAACATTAATTGCCACCGAAAAAGCTAATCGTGCAAACATACCAGAACTATAGACTTTAACAGGCTGATAAATAAACTCGCCAATATCTGCAAATTCTAAAATAGCCTCTATTTTAGAAGCCATTTCTTGTTCGCTAAAGCCCATTAAAGTACCGTTAAGATATATATTCTCAATCCCTGTCATTTCGGGATTAAAGCCTGCACCCAACTCTAATAATGAGGCTATTTTTCCATTTACCTGAATATTGCCTGATGTAGGAGTTAAAACACCTGTTATCATTTTTAACAGTGTTGACTTACCGGCTCCATTTTTTCCGATAATACCGACAGTTTCGCCTTTTTTAATTTCAAAGCTTATGTCATTAACCGCGTAAAAATTATGATGATATGATTTTCTAAAGGGATGCAGGGCCTCTTTAAATCTATCTTGTGGTTTATCATATAAATGATACACTTTTGTTAGGTTTTCTACTTTTATGGCAATTTCACTCTGCATTGATTATTTCCTGTATAAAGCTTTCAAAATCAATCAAGTGATTATCTAAAATGCTCTTTACTATATCAAGTGATATATTTTGATAGTCATGAACTGCAATATTTCTGAAGCCTACCATTTTTTTCATTTGTTCTGAGGTTACTGTTCTAATAATATTACTTGCTTTGAGCAAAGAAAAAACATCTCTTGATGTTTTGGGGATACCTAAATTTCTAACTCTTATAATATGTGTTGAAAGGTCTATGCTAGCCTGTGCTGCTCGCTCTAAATTTAAAATAATAGAGTCTTGTTTTGTAAAGTTATTTTCTAGTTCATTTTCAAAGCTAACATACTCTTCATTAATTCGCGACAGACAACGTTTGATAGTTTCTATTTTATTGATTATGATGTCATCTTTCATGCGTAATTTTGTATTAGTTCTGCTCTGTCTTCATTAAGTTGTATATAATTAATATAAACGCTGTCTAAAAAATGCTCCATTTTATTGGATGGCTTTATAAAAAGGATTTTGCCTTTAGTAATCACTTCAAAGCGTAACACATCATTACTACTCCTTAAATCCACTAGGTCTACATCACTATTTAGAAGCGAAGCGAGCTTTTCTTGGATATTCCATCTTAGTACATTATTTATTGATCTTGAGGCTAGAAAAGCAATATCAATATCACTTTTGTTTTTCTGGTAGATTAAACTCGTCGCACTTCCAAATAACGTAATAAGCTCTAAACTTTCTATTTCATCGCTTAATGTTTTGATTATTTTAGATTGTATTTTTTTGACGATCATTACAGTACATCCGCAAAATGAGGCCTTAATTTTTTAAAGGTTAGGCCACCTAATATAAATATCAACGCTGTTATTAACCAGAAATAGAGGGTCATATTCATATCCTCCCAAAACCATTGATGGTAAATCATGCTATTTCTATAGCCTTCTATTATATAAACAACAGGGTTTAGCTTTATTATCCATACATATTTTTCTGGCACCATTTTCATCGCCCAGAATATAGGCGTTAACCAAAAGCCAAACTGGATAATCATGGCAACAAACTGCCCCATATCTTTAAAAAATACGACAACTGATGAGGTTAGCCACGACAACCCAAGTATTAATATAGACGTAGCTAATAGATAGTAGGGTATTTGTAGCCAGTATATTTCTGGTAAATAGCCGTAATAAATAAACATTGCAGCCATAAACCCTATAAAAAAAATGTGTATTACTAGGGCACTCATTAATGAGACTATGGGTAATAAGCTAACCCTGAAGACTACTTTTTTAACTAAAAAGCTATTCGATACAATACTATTTGTGCCATTGGATAATGCTTCTGCAAAAAAGAACCAAGGAAACATTCCTGCAATAAGCCATAGAATAAAGGGGAAATCATCAACAGGCTGTGATTTAAATCCTACTTGAAAGACAAACCAGAATATCAGGATAGTGACTGTAGGCTGGATAAAAGCCCATGCGATACCTAGTATATTCCCAAGATATCGCTGTTTAAAATCATTTTTAGTTAATGACCATAGCAATACTCTATTCTGAAATATTGCCTTTAAAAAGTTAAACAACCTACACTCCTACTTTATATTTTTATCTGGGATTCTTTTTTAACTTACATACTATGCGGAAAATACACTACTTTATTTAACAAACATATCCGCTAACTTTAGCACTGTAACAATGAGCGCTATCATACCAATAGACCAGCGCATATTGGTATTTATTGCTTGGCTTATTTGTAGTTCGATGTTTTTTTCGGATATTTTAAATGCGCTTTTTAACTCTGTAAACTCACCTCTTAAACCTGTAAAATCACCTCTTAATTCAGAAAAGTCACCTTTTAAACTGGCAACATCTGCGGTCACTTCATTTAATTTTTCATCAAGATGATTAATATGATTATATTGCGATTTAAGCAGTAGCGTATTAATGTCTTCTTGATCTAAGCCCTCGCCACGACTAAATTTTTCTTCTATTTCTTTTATGCGTGGACTGATCATTTCTATCAGCATGTCATCTACTTTTGTTTTATTCATACTGGGCTCTTCTGGTATTTCAATTTTATCGTTCATCCCGATACCTTTTTAAGGCCAATTTTTATAGTATAAATAGTGATTCCATTATTAGCCATAATTATATTTCAGGCATAAAAAAAGCAGTCCAGAATTAACTGAGACTGCTTTTAGAATTAGTGGTGGGTCCTGCGAGATTCGAACTCGCGACAATCGCATTAAAAGTGCGGTGCTCTACCAGCTGAGCTAAGGACCCTGAAACTATTTGAGTATTATACATCGGTTTTTAATCTCTGCAAGTAGTTTTTTATAAAAACTACAAATAATTTCCTATTCAGAAATTACATCAGAAAAAGTACACTATAAATCAAGCGATTTAAGCGCTAATAATAACGCGTTTACTTAATTTATTCACATAAAAAAGTGCTACTATAAGCATCCCATTTATTTGAAGCAGGAAGTCTGATGAGTGTAAAAATCTATCACAACCCACGATGCAGTAAATCGCGCCAAACTTTACAATTACTTGAAGAGCAAGGCGTTACTCCAGATATTATAGAGTATTTAAAAACACCGCCGA
>Ga0209707_1000864_pt1 | contig 17755 bp, 14 predicted proteins | sample EN4Hudsemesocosm_FD_184630 | JGI IMG/M metagenome (GOLD analysis project Ga0209707, IMG submission 184630) | Methane-oxidizing microbial communities from mesocosms in the Hudson Canyon - EN4B Hudson Canyon (SPAdes) (version 2) | ecosystem: Environmental > Aquatic > Marine > Cold seeps | place... | reverse complement strand
GTGGACTAACCAAGCCCACCTCTAAATCTTCAACCGCCGCATTCAGCATTAAAGCAATCGCCCCCTGCCTTACCAAAGTATCACTATTCAATAATAAATAATAATCTGCATTAACGGCTGAAATACCTGTGTTATTCCCTCCTGAAAACCCCGAATTTTCAGTCGATGCAAGCAGCAGCACCAAATCTCCTACCGCTTGATCATCAATCCACTGCTGAATAAGCAATAAAGAATCATCCTGAGAAAAATTATCCACCACGACAATTTTGGCATTAATCCCCTGCATCTCAGGCAGTAAAGACTCAAGGCAATCAATAAGCATTTCAGGAGTCTTGTAATTGATAATAACAACAGCTAATTGGTAATTCATTTATATCCTATTTCTGCATTCGCCCAAAGGGACCTTCTAGCTATTCTTTATGAACAGGATTTCACAAATCTCATCCTCTCATCCATCTGCAATATCCTGTTTCAATACAGTGAAACAAGTAAATATGTCATTATTTATATTCTATCAACACACCAGACTGGCCTTTAATTTTATTAAACAAAAACTGCATCATGCCTAAAGCTTGTGGGAATTTCCCCAGTACATTAGAGACAGCATAATAAAAAGATAATTTTGAATTTAAAAAAGCTTTATTTTTGATAGATAACCTAAAAACCTGCGCAGGATAGATTAACCCCATAACAATCAATCCACAATCAATGATAGATAGCGCAATAAGCAACACAGGTAAAACCACCGCCCAAAATACAACACTCATAACAGACTTCGCACGAAACTTTTCTGCAGAACGACCATGTAAAAAATAACTCTCTGCATAAGCATGCCCCGCTCGTTTGGCCCTTTTCCACCATTGAGAAAATCGAGTCATCGCCGCATCATGTAAAGTCATTTCTGCATCTAGCCGTCTTATTTTCCAAGCCTTCGCTCTAAGCCGAAAACACATTTCAGGTTCTTCACCGGCAATCAAACCGTCTCGATAACCTTCAACCTGATTAAAAGCACCCACTCTAATCAACGCATCACCACCGCATGCTAATGCATCGCCTACCGGTGTATTCCATTCAATATCACACAACTGATTATAAATGGAATTTTCAGGAAACCTTTCACGCCGTCGACCACAAGCCACAGCATAATGAGGCTCTTTCTCTAAAAAATCATACGCAGTATTCACCCAATCAGGCTGAAGCTCACAATCACCATCAATAAACTGTATATACTTTAATGCAGGGTACTTATCGATAAGATATGCCACGCCTTCATTTCTAGCCCGTGCCGCCGTAAAAGGAATACTAAGATCTAGCGATAAACAGTCTACCTGCCTTGATTCAGCCTCATAAACGCTATTATCAGAAGAACCTGAGTCTACATAAACAATATAATCGACTTGATTGAGCAAAGACTCAAGACAAGTCACTAAACGTTGACCTTCGTTACGGCCGATAACAACCGCAGCAATTTTTTTATTCATCATAATACTGCACCTACTACAAAAAACTCACTCGATAGACTTTCCTAAACATAAAAAAAGTGCTGACCAAAAATAAACACATAGGAATCATTAGCGACAACCCGGCAGGAACACCATAAGAGTTTAATATTATCTTAATCGGCAATACCATTTCATGCGTAATAAACAAAGGAAAAGCCAAAAGACCTACTACAGAAAAAAACTGAAATATAAATTTAATACTTACTTTAAACTCACTATATCTATGTAATAGTTTATCAACCGTAGCCATCATAAGCAGAATTACACCAACATAAAACATCCAGCGCCAGATATAATTATATCGAATTGGCCAAGAAAACCAATTGCCAGCATCACCAGCATGAACCGAAAGCACAACCCCAAAAATCATAACAGCCGAACCTATTACAAAATAAATACTCAATGGCTCTCTATTATCAATCAATCGACGTGTAAAAATTCCTATAGAGATACCAATCATAGTACCTGTTAGCATTAAGAAATATGAATATTTAGCAGTAAATAACAATTTAATTAACTCGACAATACCCTCTGCTGTATTCATCCCAATATCACGAATTAAAAAAGTATGTAACGTATAAAACACAATAGCTAAAAACAAACTAAATACAGCCGGAGATTTAAAGCGTGAAATAATACCAAACCAAAAATAAAGCGTCAGTGAAATTAATAGATAATAAGTAAGAACGGAATAAAATGAATTTGTAAAGTGAGTGAAAGTGACCTCAGCAACAACTGTAACCGCTTTCCCAAAATTAACCACTGCTAACGTTACAATCCCTCCCACTAAAAGTAACACAGTTTTATGTAAAATACCTTTGAGCCGAATAGGATCCGACTGATAAATCGAATACATGGAAAATCCTGCCCCAACACCATAAATAATAGAAAAACCGGGAGTCCCCATTGAAAATGCAGGTGCAAAAATAATAGCAAGGAAGTCTAAGCTAGAGGGTAATCTCTCCAAAATACCTCCCGACCAGTGTGCTAAAATAACAAATAAAACTAAAAATCCTCGAACGATATTAATCGTCATACCTGCTTTAATTTCAGGCGTAGTTATTTTATGCTGATGACGAATATTGCTATCAGTATTCGCTAATTGTTTAGCGACCTCTCTAACAGTCAATCCCTGTAATAAACCCTTAGAAACTTGCGCAGGAACATTATCCATTTTTTCTATTTCTACAACAGCACTAATCGCCGTCAAAGAATCCCCGCCCAATTGATAAAAATTTGCATCTAAATCCAAATGCTTAACCGATAAAACTTGCTGCCAAATCGACCGTACTAACACCTCATTTTCTGTGGGTTTAACATTACTTGGATTACTTTCATCAATATCATCTAACTCACACCCCACAGTCAAAATACTTTCATCTTCACCTAAAGCATGTTGCTCATAGAGTTTAGCTATTTCCTTTCTCTGCACCTTCCCTGTTGCCGTAATAGGAAATTTATCTAAGGTAAATAGCTTTAAAATATGCTTATTATTGATTCCATAATTAACTAAAACACTTGTAGCTATATTAATCACTTCCTGTTTATCAAAATCACAATGAGCTTCACAAACGACTAAAACACCTTGCCCAGTCATTTCATTTTCAAAACCTGCGATAGCAAGGCCACTTTTTATCATTAATTCATCACATATATCACGCTCTAAAGCATCAGGAGATAACTTAATACCCCCGCAATTAATTAAATCATCAGCCCTGCCTTCATAATAAAGATAACCTTCTTCTATTCGCCCCAAATCATTTGTGTGTAACCAACCTGTATCATCAACGTTAGCAGCATGCTTTCCCTGAACTAATAAAGTCTTTGCAACATGCTTTCCTCGCACACAAATATGACCTGCTGCAGAAATCTTTATTTCCGTTTCGCCAACAACCGTACCCACTGACTCTAATTTGCCCCCATTTACTTCATCAACTCTTAAAAAAGTAGACCTTGAAGCTTCCGTTAATCCATAATGTTGCACAATAATAGCCTTAGAAAACAGAGATTTTAACGCCTCTTTTTCAGCACGACTCATATATTGACTTCCAATTTCAATCCACTTTACATTACGTACTTCAGATCCAAAAATTGATTTATTTTTTAACAGGATACGCCATAAAGTAGGAACAGCAGAAATAGCATTAATTTCCCCAGCCTTTAACATATCTCTGATTTCTAATGGATTAAAGCCAAACTCAGGTAAAAAAGCTCTACCTCCAACAGCAGAAATTGCACGAAAACGCCCCAAACCAAAAGAAAAATGAGCAGGAACACCCACATATTCACTAATCGAAGAATCAACCTCCATAACAGCATTTAATCGCTGAGTTACATCAGATAAAGCACAATGCGTTAAAAAAACACCTTTAGGCTCACCTTCTGTACCCGATGTAAATGAAACTTGCGCTAACGAATCAGCATGACTAAACTGATAAGAGTCTGTAAACCATCCAAACTCACTTTTAGGCTCAATAGTTTGAGTCACATTAGTCAATTTTTTTCTAGTCTCATCATTTACTGAACGCAATAAAACAACAGGCGACTCTACCGCATATGAATCAAAAACAGCTTTTATATAAGCTAATGAATTTCTGGCAGCAATACCTGTGACCGTTTTTTTCATTTGTTTAATTACCTTTCTGTCCTAATATCCAGTTAAGATTTTGACTCGTAACAATTTTCTTATAAGAATCACATGATAATTCTACGCCTATTTTTTTTCCTAAAGCACCTAAATCTTTATCAAATAAGGTAATGATTTTTTCAAGTTGGCTCTCACAAATTTTAGGCCGTTTTTTCATAGTTAATTGATTTTTAACTCTATTTCTAACCCATTGCGGCACTAAAATACGCCTTAAAATAGTCATCACTTTAGAATCAATTAACCACTTATACCCTTTAAAATTTCTAACACGTTCCTCAGAAATATTTTGAGCAGCCAAATCATTTTCCCAAACAACATCACCTGTGTAATCAATAAAATCAGCTACCCGTTGTAATTGCGATTGCTGATTCTCTCTAATGGCCTCATTACAAACTAATAAAATATTTTCACACCCAAACTGTTGAATATACGGTGCTAATTGTTTAGCATAGCAACTATAAGCGATTAACTCCTCATATTGGTCAATTGCTTCATTAATATCACAGCGCATAATATTTTGAGACCATTGATGAATATAATGCGACACTAATCGATCAACAGGGTGACGCAATACATAAATTAATTTTGGCGATTGAAGTCGATTAGACATGCGCTTAACCGTTAAAGGATAATCCGGTAACTTTGTATAATGCGTACTAGACTCTCCACACAAATCATCTTCATTAGCGTCTAAAAATAAGGCGTCATACCACTCAGCCCCTTTCACATATTGAGTATCATCACTAAAATAATTAGGCTCTTTAGGGGTTGTCATAAAGATACCTTCCTGCAAAGCTAATTGCTCATGCAAGGTACTCGTGGCAGACTTCATCGCGCCCATAATAATAAAATCAGGTTTTGTCATTTTCATCCAATACTGTAGGGCAATCCTTTATGGTTGCCTTTTTGTACAATCAAGTTACTGTAATATAGTGCCCCTACAAGGGGCAGCTCTACCTGTATTTATCTAGGTGAATTATTTCTTCAAAGGCTGACAAAAATTAATCCATATATCACACCATTGATAAGCTGATATATTCGATTTAAACGATGAAGATAACAAGGACGCAATAAAGAAATCCCATACCCTAAGGTCCAAAAAATATTCGCCATTAACAAACCGAAATGCCCATACACCTGATAAAAGAATCTCGTTCTAGATTCATAAAAATAGCGAGAAAAACGTTTACGTTGCCTCACTTGAGACTTAAGAGGCGAACGGCCCCCCCTCCCCGCAAAGGCACTACACGTGCATCAGGGACATTCATCGCCTTTCAGCCTGCTTTCTGAATCTGGTAAGCAAAAGCAATATCTTCAAAATATATAAAGTAGCCATCATCCATCAGCCCAATTTCTTTAAAAACTTCCGCTCGCGCTAAAACACAGGAAAAACTCTGCCTCTACCTCAGTAATTCCAGTATTATTGCCACCTGAGAATCCAGAATTTTCAGATGAAGCAACTAAAGTAACTAAATTGCCAACAGCCTGACGACTAGCCCACTTCTGAATAAATTGCACCGTGCCATATTGAGAAAAATCGTCTACCACTATAATTTTCGTATTAATACCGTGTAATTCAGGTAATAATGTCTCAAGGCAGTCAATCAACATTTAAGGTGTTTTATAATTAATGATAATTGATAGTTCATATTCATCCAAATTAATGCCAAATTGCAAAGGCCACCCATTATTGCCACCTTCAATAGCTAAAAATAAAAGCTATAGTAAAGTGATGATTTTTAGCTCATAACAGAGATAGATTTTATGATCTATAATACCGTCCCAAATACATACCGACCTTATTTTACTACTTTCTGATATATACGTAAAAGTTCCTCAGCCGCCATATCAACATCATACATATTAGTCATATGCTTTTTACTGTTTATAGACCAAGACTCTAATACCTTAGGGCTACCAACTATACAGTTAATTGCCTCCATCACGCCTTGATATATTAATTCATTAGCGTCATCAATCTCCCTTTTTAATACATCCCCCTCCTCCCAGACCCCTTGCCACCTTTGCTGTTTTCCTAATTTAAGGTCAATCACATACCCTGATTCATTATGCTTAACCAGCTCAGGTAAGGCAAAAACATTCGTAGTAATGGCCGGTACACCAAGTAACCCAGCTTCAATAACAGCCCACCCAAGTGTTTCATCATAGGACGGGGAAATTAATAAATCATGCGACACCATTTCTTTTAGGACATCCTCATTAGGTAATGTCTCATAGTGGGTAACCCATGAGGCACTTTTTAATCGTTCATTCCAATCACTAGGCTCTGGAGAGTACTCTTTCAATACATACCCGCCCTTTTTAAATTGGCCAATTACAGTAAGCTCTATTTGAGTTTCACTATCTACAAGCTTTTGTAGTGCATTAAAAGCAGGAATGAACCCTTTAGGAAATATATCACCGCCAACAAAAATAACTTTTAAAACCCCACCTACCATTCTTCGTGATTTTTTTTTATCAATAACAACTGAAACCCCACCTCTAAATACAGAGATTTTTGAGGCTATTTCAGGATACCCGTTATACTCCATTTCTTTTCTAGCCAATTCAGCGGCCACGTCACTTAGTGCAAGAATCCCATAGCACCGGTTTGATTTAAGAATAGAAAAACCTAATGATTTTTGCCACCCAAATATCTTCCCAAAATAACGAGGGAGCTCATTTTCAAACGAGATAAAAAATGGTTTGAAACCAACGGGAATAGCATTCCAAGTATGAAGGAAATCTACTTTATCAGGAATAACAATAGGTGTATTTTTGTAAAAATTACTCTTTAAAAAACGATGCAGAGGGAAAGAGCGAACTTGCATAAACTGTACATCTTTAATAGGCAGAGAATAGGATACTCTCTCATAACCATAACAAGGAAATATAATTCCTACAGTATTTAACGAATCTTTAACTCGCTTTTTATCGAAAGAGTTACTCTTTAAACTCGTTTTATAACTCATAACTCACCCCTAATATGTAACCACTTTTATGAATACAAAATTTCACTGCCACCTACTACGGACTAAAATATTTACTTCTTCGCTTTCCTAATTTTCAGTAATTTTAGATAATGCCTTTTCCAAGCTAAGTAAACATACCTCAAAATCAGACAATGAATATTGGCGCACCTTATCAGCTTCACACTCATAAGCCTGCTTAATCAAATTCGACCATACCTTCCCTCGAACTCCCACCCACTTTCCTCCAATTTGATGTGTAATAATCCTATAAACATTTGTCATATGTGCAGGCGAAAATATCTCTATTAATTCTACAGGCGGCTTATCAAAAATATTTCTTAATACTAATGAGCCGAGGGCGGCCCCATGTACTGCAACAATGCTATCAGCCAATGAAACCAAAGCAATTTGATCCAAAATTAAATATTCTTCTAAATAAATTTTTTGATACCCTAATGTTTTCAGATACTTTTCAATTTCTGCTTCATTCCTTAATCGCCGAGTATCCTTTCTTGATAAAAATATTTTTTTGGGGTGCTTTTCACCTGCCTGCAATATTTTTTTAGCAAACTCGGACTCTTTTAACCCTGCTTTAAGAACATCAGGCATCTTTCCTCTAATGCCGATAAGAAAATCTAATTCATAAATACATAGTCGACCAGTCACCTTAGCATTAGTCAGTAATATTTCAAAACCAGCCAGTACAAACATATCTGCCACATAACTAGGTAATGACTCAGGAAAAATCAGAACAGGTTGCGGCTCTCTAATACTTAATAAATATCCTTTTGCCCACAAAGCTATGGGGAGGTGAATCATAATAGCATGTGCAACATTTTGCGGGCTGTAGCACCTTAAGTCCAGCCCAATATCATCACTCAAGTTAATCTCATCTTTTCTTAACTTAGCCCTAATCTTTCCCTTGTAAGAAACTGCATTAAAAAGAGCTATTCCATCCTTAATATAGTTAAAAGATAACTCCCCCGGCTGAGTAGAAACAGAAGGTAAATATATTTCCTCAACAAAAGGAGAAAATGAGTCAACTAAATATGTAGAAGGCGCATACAACCAGCCATTTCCAATACGATATTCCGGAGATAAAATTTCTTTTTTATTTTCCATACATGCCCCCTAATACAACCTTACTTAGACATCATCTTTTTAAGCTTACCTTTAAATGCTTGAAATATCCGCCTACCCTTATTGAAAGCAGTTTCTGTAGGCATCATCATATACCCTTTAGCCCACTCATCTGGCCTGGCCTTAAAAACAGTCGAATGCTTTTTACCCTCCCAAGTTTCCGGCATTTCTTTAGTATAATAATATGTTGCAAACGATTTTCGTATCACGTCAGGCGGACAAGTAAGGGGAGTGACACCATGGAAACTAACTTCACTTGTTAAGAAACCACAAGCTCTGTTAAATTTTGGAGCAAAAGAGCCATAGCATTTATTGACATTTTTATCCCACACATCCAAATAACCACCGTACCCCTCCTTCCAATCCTTATTAAAATATATCAAAATATTTAAGCGGCGATAACTTTTCATATCATCGTGATAATTAAAATCGACATGCACATCTAGGTGGCCACCTGAATTTGTTTCGTGCACTCCCCCACCGGTTAAGCTTAAATCTGCTATAAGATCAGGTACACCAGTTAATTCAGACCACATATTCACATATTCATCAGAAGCCAATAAATCACTTAATTTTTTAATTGCAGGAGGAAACTTTGATGAGTCAGTAATTTGAACTTTTCGTTTTTCATTTACCGCCACGAACTCCCTCCCTAAACTTTGCGCCTCTATGTATGAAGGAAATGCAGCATAGATTTCATTAGCAAAGTCCTCATCCAAAAAATTATCAATACAAAAGTAAGGAAAAGGTTTAGTATCTAATAATTTTTTTCTAAACTCGTCACGCTCTATAGGGTTTATTAAATTAATCATCTCTTACTCCTTGTTATAACCTGCTTATAATAAGCCTCAGTTTGCTTTGCGACAATACTAGGCGAAAACCTCTCAGCACTATCTCTTATTGCATTTTTTGAAAAAAACTGCATTTTTTCTGGACAGCCTAATAAGTACAATAGTTTTTCAGCCATACTTTCTGCTGACTCAGGCTCTGCAAGTAAACCATTAAAGTCATTAGTTAAAATTTCCTTAACACCTCCTACATTACAAGCAACCACAGGACTACCTACTGAAAGAGCCTCGACTAATGAAATAGAAAATGTCTCGTACCTTGAAGGCATAAGCGTAACTGATGTATTTTTCCTTAATTTATAAACATCCTCAATACTACACTGCCCTAAAAACTTAATGCGCTCCTTAATTACTTTCTCTGGAATAAAAGTATCAATATATTCATTAAATGAATAAGCTACACCCTCAATAATTACACTCCTATCTGGCCCCACAAATAGAAGCTCTACATCCATATTACTGCCTGCAACAATACGAAAAGCATCTAACGCAAGATCTCCACCTTTCACCAAATCAAAACGACCAACCACAAGAATAGTTTGCTTTTTATCGACTTCATATTGCCATTGATTTTCTTTTAAAACAACTGGAGCTGAATTGGGAATCACTAGTGCATCAAGTAAAGAAAGACCGTAAAAATCTCGAACCTTATTTAGCACATCAAGACTAGGAGCTGTAATACCATCAGAAAGTTTAATTGCCTCACCTTCAGCTTTTATACGTGCTTTATATATATAATTCCCATCTAAATTCATATATGGCCCAATAATAAACCAAGGACCGTGTAGCCTAGTAATAATAGGAATATCTATCTCATTGACTAAATACTTTGCAACACCAAATGACTCTGCAACCTCCAAAATATCTGCCGCGATATTTAAGCTTTCTAGTGCCACAACTATTGTCTGATAGAACTTTTTATCCTTATACCCCTGTAACCTTACCTTAAAGTATTGCGGTATTAAATATATTGAAAGCGCTTTATCACATAACCTGATAACAAGAGCACTCTCCTTCCATAATTGCGATAATCCTACAACTGTATTATCTGTTTTTACTAATGACAAATTATTTGTAAAAATAACAGCCTGAACCTGCAGGCTAAACCCCTGTATTATATTTTGAATATAAGCAACAATTCCATTTGGGTAATCTTTTAATGGCCACCCAGGGGAGAAATACGCAACAATAAGCTTCTTATTTAACATGCCTAATACCCTCGTAAGGTACAAAAAATTAGACGCCAAGTATTTATAGAAAAAGTATCCTTAAAAACTAATTTTATGGCATATTTATAAGCTGTTTTTATATTACCTGCTTTTAATGCCCACCATCCCCATACACTAAATAAATGGAGTTCACTCATGCATCCAACATTATTTTCTAGCTGATGCTCTATAGAATTCACATCTAAACCACGTCTTACATAAGCATCACTTACAACACGAAATACATTTCTTGTAATTTCATTCCGCTTTAATAGACATGTATTAGTATAGTGTTGCCTGTATGCGTACAGCACATCAGGCATAACATATATTTGCCCAATTTCAGCTAACCTTAAAAAAATATCCCGGTCTTCAGCATATATAACATCATTACGATACCCCCCAATTGCTCGCACTACCTCTGTAACTGCCATATAGCTATTCAATGTTTGAAAGACATTAAACTTTAAATTAGCGGCATCCACGTCTTTATGATATTGATACTTATTAATATCCGTAATAGGTAAGCCTTCTGGATCAATCAATAAATCACGACAACCAACAATCAGGCACTTTTCTTTTTTCTCAAGAACTCCTAATTGCCTCTTCAGTCTTTCGGGATATGAAATATCATCTGAGTCCATAATTGCAAAAAACTTTCCACGCGCCAAGCTCAACAGCTCATTCCTCGTAGTAACAATTCCTTTATTCTCTCTAGTGACTAGCTTAATACGTTCATCCTGCTCAGCATAACTTCGCAATACACTTAATGACTTATCTGTTGAGCCGTCATCAATAATAATAAACTCAAACTCTGAAAACGTTTGATTTAAAATACTCTCAACTGCTTCAGCTAGATATAGCTCAGCATTATAAACGGGCATTAGAACACTCAGTAATACTTTGTCAAACATCGTTTTTTAACCCTTCCCAACTATAACCACATTCGCTCATTAGCTTTCTAGTAAATCGCCAAGTAACCATCAACTCCCAAAGACTTAAATCACTTTTCCAGCTATCAACTTGCCCTTTATTAAAAAAACCTTTTGGTTCAGGTTTCGCTAACCCTACACTAAAGCGTGTTCCTCCTTTTGCCTTTTGCTTATCAAAATCTTGCTCAGCTACTATTTCTTGCAAAAGTATCTCACTGCACTCCACACCGATAAAATCATAGACCTTTGCTAAAACCTGTTCAGTATTTTGCTTTAAATCTTCATAATGGATTTCCATATAATACTCACCTCCAAGCGCTTGCCCCTGTTTACGTGCCTGCGAAACATGCCGGTGCCATTGAATACTTGCGTCTCGCACAGTACTAGGCGCCCAACCAGCCCCCCAACCACGTGAAGCCGCCAATAATGAGGCAACCGTACTACGACTATCCCTTATAATATGAATAAATTTTGCTTCCGGTAGTAAATTATGAATATCAAGAATTCTAAGGGCATGATTAGGTGATTTTTCGCAAAAAACTCTCCCTTTCTCCCGGTATACAAAAGCAGCAAAAGTCTCTAAATATAAACTATATATTCTCGCTTGAAGTACATCTTTTTTCCAGTACTCCAATAACCATAAATCCCGATTATCAGAAGGTATCCAACGTAAATTTTCCAATACAGACCAAAATTGTTGAAAAAAACCAGACTCAGGCCCACCACAAATATCAAAATGTGAAATAACCAAACGCTGTAACCAAGTCGTTCCGCTACGTGGGCAACCTACAATAAAAATAGGTGTATCTAACGTTTTTTTTGTTTGCACACTATATTTTTTTTCTATATTCATAACCCATTAACCAATAGTATTCCTAAGTAATATCCCGAAATAAACAGGGGTATGGCTTTGATTTCAGAAAGTAAAGATAACACGCTCTGTTTATACATAACCCAAAAGATCAAAGGAAGCCCCAACCAAATATTGGTAGCAACAACCCAGAGCGCGCCATAAAAACCATACAAAGAAAAACAAACAGGGAGCCCTATTAGCAACCCCAGACTTCTAACCAGCATGACTTGCATTCGTACCTTGGTAATGCTGAGCGCTGATAAACACTCTAGAGCAGTAATAGAAAATGCAGAGCCAATAATTGAAAAAACTAATATCTGCAACATTGAACCAGCTTCATAATACCGCTCATCATATAAAAATTCAATAATAACAGGCGCTATCGCGAGTAGTACTCCCGCCAAAGAAAATGTCACAATATCCAGCCTTAATCGAGCACTGTAATACGCTTTTTTTAAAATAGTACGCTCACCATGTACTAGGCCACTAAATACGGGAAATAAAACTTTCGTCGCCAACTGGTTCATTATTGAATTAATCGTGTTCGCCAACATAAAAGCAACACTATAGATCCCTAACTGAGTAGCAGTAATTGATGCGCCAAAAAACAACCTATCTCCTTGTCCTGCAATATAGGTTAATACCGATGCAAAAACTATCCACTTCCCAAAATCATACACCTCTGCCACTATTTTTTTATTCCATTTGAAATGGTGCCTAAGTGGAAAGAAAAAATAGATTAACGACAATCGTACCACTGCAGAAACAATACCAGCTGAAACTAAAGCCCATATAGTCGGCCTAAACCACGCCCAAGTAATCATAACTATTGCCGCACTTACCTGTGCCACTAGCTCAACTAACTCCAACTTTCCTCTTTTTAATTTACGACTTTCGAGCGCTGGAGCCATTGTTTTATAACCGGCTAATACAGGCACTATACTTGCAATAAGTAAAATTACAGGAAACTTATCATCACCATAAATACCATATAATTTATAGTCCCAATAAACCTCTCCTACCCAAATAAGAAAAGCAGAAAAGGCAATTAAAACAAAGATAACCCAGCCTCGAATAACCTGTATAGTCCACACAGTATCAAGCATTTCTTTATTAATAGCCTCTTTATGCCTGACTACAAAGGCCCAAAGGCCCAAATCAGAAAACATTGCTAGGCCATGCATAATAACAAATACTATCGCCATAAGACCAAACAGTTCAGGCTCTAATAGTCGCGTTACAACCAAATTACTAGCCAGCCTTAATACTTGGCTAAGCCCGAAAGCACCGACAACCCAAAAACTCGCAATAACAATTTTTTTTCTTTCCATGTAAATTATTTTACCGTTACTTGCTTATATATGTCACTCGATTTAGATGTCAAAATATTTATATATGCATTAGCTACTGCAACCAATACCCACATAATAAAAATAATAACTCCCCCTCCCAATGAGCTTACTGTTGCCATTGTTATGATAATTTGTACCATTACTGCAATAAGAACATAACAAAGCATTCGTTCCTCCGCACTATATTGTTTAACTTTTGATAGCCTATACAAACGAAAAAAAGGAAGTATCAGTATTGCTAAGAAGCACCCTAACGAAAAAACACCATATTCTAGAGCCACCTGTAAATAAGTATTTACAATATCAATGATTCCTTCCCCTTGACGTAAATGTTGCATCTTAGCGTGCTTCAAAAAAGTGCCCGAGCCAAACCAAACATTATCCGATATTACCTCAAGTGAAGCTTCATATAAATCTTGCCTATATGAGATTGTTCCTCCTGTATCATCACCCACTCCAGGTAATAGAGAGATAAATTTGTCACCTACTGGACTTAAGCTAACAACAATAGACACAACAAGAACCTGAACCAATATATATACAGTCTTTTTCTGCAAAATAAAAAACACGACTAATGATATAAAAAAAGCAACCCAGGGTCCCCGTGACAATGTGGCAAGCAAACCAGTCATTAAAAATATATATACAAATGCCAGCTTTGAATCCTTAATTTTTACAAACAAATAATATGTGTAAAAAAAGGCCCCTCCAAGCAAGCAGCCTAACGGTATTCCGCCATAAGCACCACTAGCCCTTAAAAAACCAGCCCTATATTTATAATTCCTAACATGTTCATTTCTCATAATCCCTAAATTATTAATCGCTTTATTATAAAAATGCCAATCTTTTAGAACTTCAAAAATTGCAAGTAAAGAGGCTATTAATAGAGCTACAAAAAGTGAAAATAAAACTCGCCTAATATCATCTTTTGTTTTCAGGCCTCTACTCACTACATAGTAAGGAACTATAATATCAACACCACGATACAAAGCCACACGTATTGCATCTGTAATACTGGGTGTTCTTAATGAATCTAAAATTACCAGACAGAAAAATAATACTAAAACATATTTATCTGAATGATGACTAGAAAAACTAAATTTAGGACTATTTATAAATGAAAGAAATTCAGGAAGTAAAACAATAAAAATTAAAAAACGATACCAATTCATTCTTCCAAAATGGTTTATACCTATAAAACCTGGAATTTCAACTGATAATGATGGCATAATTAAAGCACAAAATACAAATAGCGCTATTTTCTGCTCAGTATTTTTTGGCATTACTGTCTTTAAATAAATACCAACTATTGATAAGAATAACCAGTAGTTAGTAACTAAAAAACCTAAGCAAGTAATAACATACCAAGGTTTTTTTAGTAAATTTAATTGGCTGCCTAGCTTAATTTTATTTACTAAAGACTGAATACTATAAAGTATTCCTGTACTTAAGATTAAAATATAAATAAGAGCACTTATGTTTTCTGGCATATTATAAAATACCTATATTAAAACGCTCTATTTCTGAAGAAAAATAAAAAATTTAAACAATAATAGGGTTATCAAAAAAAATCACCTACCTTTACTATAAAAATAGAAGGTAGATGAAATCTAGTGTGCCACTACGGCTTTTCGGAAGTAAAATCACTCATAATTTTCAGTGAAATCTTAAAAATATAATACTTTATTTACCTCCAACCTTCACTTAACGCCCCTAATGTATATAATTATTTTCTACAATAATTGTCGTAGATGGGTCTACATTATCTAATGCCAGCGCCTGTTTATTAAACTCATCATTGGCATCCAGTAAATAAAACTCATTATTTATAATACTTACATTATCTGATCGAATATCGCCATCATCTAATTTCTTTGAAGGAATTCTAATCCCCTGAAAAACCACAGAAGCCGAATGATTAATAACATTACCTTTAATAGATGCGTTGACACATGATGTGCACCCTATGCCGATTCCACCTACATTGGTTATTACATTATTTTCAATTACTACATTCCTAAATTCTTCTATCACTCGTGGATAGCCTGTATCAACTGCTATCCCCCAACATAAACCATGCCCTTCTCCTTCAATTTCAGATATTTCATTGTTAATAATAGTTAACCCATCAACTTTCCCGTGCACAACTAAAGAAACTGCCTTACACTGCCCATCAACTGATGCATTTTTACTTAATTTATTATTTGAAATTACTATGTTTTTATTATGATGTGAAGATATATATAAATTATGTAAATAAACTGCTTTTTCATAACCATTATTGTAAATTTTATTATTATGAATGAGCAAGTTATCTGCACCTGCCAGTATTCCTTGATCTGAATTATTTTTAATAATAGAATTTTTTATAACAACATCTGTACTTATTCCATCACTTCCAGCGTTATTATTATCTGAATTCCTTATATAAATGCCTTTTGCAAACCCATCAATCACAATACTATCAATCTCAATTGAATCAACATCATTTAGTATTAAAACCCCAGTCCCCGTACCCGCCATTCCCATTAAAACCAAATCTGACAACTTATAGCCTTCATCGTGATCTGAGGCACCAGAATCCTGAAAATTGAAAGCGCCATTACTATCGCCATATATTATAGGTGCTTGATCTGAAATTTTTGTTGGGGATACATAAGATTTAAATTCACATTTTGCATCAGCACGGCAGTTATAGTTTACAATGTTGCGAAAAGATGAATTAAATTCACCACCATTACAGAATGATATAGACGAAGATGCCGGCATATCAGCAAATTTTTCTATCGCATAATCAAGGCTTGCCCACGGGTGAAAAATACTCGTTCCATTATTTTCATCACTCCCATCATCACAAACATAATACTCTGTTGGTAAATCACCAGATGGTAACATAAGAGCCGCTGAATTAGAAACATCATTAAGCCCTTCTATTGTCGCATTATCCATCTGTGGGCCAGCGAAAATCTCTGAAACTTTATTCAAAGTAATATTACTAAAAACAAGTCTTTCATTAATAAGGTCAGCACCTTCGTATGGATCCTTTCCTGAATCAACCCACGCAATTCGTACAAAATTTTGTAATGAAACATTTTCTATTAAGACATCATCCACATCATTAAAAAAGAAAAAAGCTGCTTTTTGACCATCTCCTGAAAGCGCTACGTTTTTTATGGCGTACCCCTCATCATGATCTGCCCCACCACTATCCGTAAACTGAATAAGTGCTCCAGATGCAGCTCCTTTATAAATTTGAGGCATCTCTGCTGAGTTTTTAGTCAACGAATAATAAGAGTCTATAAAGCAACGATTATCTCTATCACAATTCGTATTGCTGATATACGCTACCTCATTCACCGGAAATTCACCGCCTTGACAAAATAATAACGAACTCCCTGCATCCATTCTGTTAAACAAGCTTAAAGCTTTAGCAACTGACTGAACAGGAGTCTCCTCACTTAGCCCATTATTAGCATCATCGCCATCATCACAAACATAATAGTTTGTACCACCAGCAGCCGAAGGGTTTTTTATCATATCTTGATTTATCTGCCCAACTACATCGAGCTTCTTGCTTTGGTCTGTTGTGCAGGATAGCAACACTACACTAACAGCAAAAGCCACTATAAAATTTTTCATACCATTCTCCTTAAGAATTAAGGTATTAAACTTACTAAAATATTTTTCTAACCGTAGATCATTTTATGTTGTTAGCCGTTTTTTATATACTGTACTTAAGGGCAAAACATCAATTTAAGACTCCAATACATAAGCATTAATCTCCCCGCCTCTCTTCAAAACCAAAAAAACCAAAAGAAAACCAAAAGGGTCAGACTCGATTGAAGCTAATTACAGCGCGCCCCTTTTACCCTTAAGTTATTTTATAATATTTATCAGGGTTCAATTTTATTTCTTTATATAAAGTATCTGGTGCTAAATCAAGTCCATTTCCCCAAACAATAGCCCCCTGTTTAATCTTTGCTTTAGTAATAACACTGTCATCTAATAGGGGTTTAAAAAAATCGGTGCAAAACGACTTGCAAACCTTAATTGTTCCATTAACACCCTCATCAAATGTCGCTGCAAGTTCACGATCTTTAAGCGGATACACATCTACAACATCCCAACACATAATAATGACCTACCTTAGTGGCTCTATTTTATTTGGTTGAATAGGAATGACGGGGAGTATAAATCTACTGGATTGATTAGGCTGCGAATAACTTTACGATGTAGTCTTTGAAGAATATAGCGAGCATGCCTGCAAATAATGCCCATGTGAGTCGATCGTGCTTTTTTCC
>Ga0209707_1000859_pt1 | contig 17844 bp, 11 predicted proteins | sample EN4Hudsemesocosm_FD_184630 | JGI IMG/M metagenome (GOLD analysis project Ga0209707, IMG submission 184630) | Methane-oxidizing microbial communities from mesocosms in the Hudson Canyon - EN4B Hudson Canyon (SPAdes) (version 2) | ecosystem: Environmental > Aquatic > Marine > Cold seeps | place... | reverse complement strand
CGACAATTAGGCTGATCATTTTCTAAAATTTTTTGCATTCTGTTTTCAAGACTATTGACAGCCAATAAGACTACATGGAAGTATTTTCGTTGTGTCTTGAGAGAGAGTTTAGAATAAGTTACATTTTATCCACATAAAAACCTATTAACTAGGTAAAATAGTTGTTTTTTTATTTCTACAACTAAACAAACATGCGTACAACTCAATTCCCTCTTAGCACTGTCAAAGAAGTGCCGGCAGATGCTGAAATTGCCAGTCATCAATTAATGATTCGAGCAGGTTTAATTCGTAAGTTAGCTTCTGGTTTATATACTTGGCTGCCGTTAGGATTAAGAGTTCTGCGTAAAGTAGAAAAAATTACCCGTGCGGAAATGGAAAAAGCAGGCGCTTTAGAAATATTAATGCCGACATTGCAACCTGCTGAACTCTGGCATGAAACAGGCCGCTGGGAACAATATGGCCCAGAGCTAGCCCGTTTAAAAGACAGACATGATCGTGATTTTTGCTTAGGCCCTACTCATGAAGAAGTGGTCACTGATTTTGCCCGAAATGAATTAAAAAGCTATAAACAGTTACCTGTCACCTATTACCAGATCCAAACAAAAATTCGTGATGAAATTCGCCCGCGATTTGGCATTATGCGTTCACGTGAATTTATCATGAAAGATGCTTATTCTTTTCATTTAGATCAGGATTCATTACAACAAACTTACGATGTAATGTTTCAGACCTATAGCAACATCTTTGACCAATTTGGCTTAAAGTACCGTGCTGTTATCGCTGATTCAGGCTCTATTGGTGGCGCTGTCTCTCATGAATTTCATGTGTTAGCCGAATCAGGTGAAGATGCAATCGCCTTTTCTACCGACAGTGCTTATGCCGCCAATGTTGAGAAAGCTGAAGCGATTATGCCTGCTGGTACTCGCGCAGAAGCTGCAGAGGAATTTTCTTTAGTTGATACACCCAAGCAACATAGCATTGAATCAGTCGCCCAGTTTTTTAATGTTTCCAGCCAACAGTGTTTAAAAACATTAATCGTCAAAGGTGAAGATGATACTTTAGTTGCCCTGTTGTTACGTGGTGATCATGAGTTAAACGAATTAAAAGCCGAAAAAATAGAGGGTGTACTCTCTCCTCTTGAGTTTGCCAGTGATGAAGAGATTATTGCTAACTGTCACTGTAAACCGGGTTCCATTGGTCCGATAGGACTTACTTTCAAAATCATTGTTGACCGTAGTGCAAGCCTTTTATCTGACTTTATTTGTGGAGCAAATCAAGATGGCAAACATTATAAAGGCACAAACTGGGAACGTGATTTACCTTTGCCTCAAGTTGAAGACCTTCGTCTAATTGTTGAAGGTGATGCCAGCCCAGATGGACAAGGAACGATCACTTTGGCTCGTGGTATTGAAGTCGGTCATATTTTTCAGTTAGGCGATAAATACAGCACTTCAATGAAAGCATCCGTTATCAATGAAGGTGGGAAAAATCAGGTCATGCTAATGGGCTGTTATGGTATAGGTATTTCCAGAATTGTTGCAGCGGCTATCGAACAAAAACATGATGATAAAGGGATTATTTGGCCGACTAATCTAGCCCCTTTTCAGGTTGCTTTATGCCCAATGAATTTGCATAAATCAGAACGCTTAAGAACAGCCGTTGAAGAGATGTATCAGAACCTGCAAGATGCCGGTATTGAAGTAATTCTTGATGATAGAAAAGTACGTGCTGGTTTTATGTTCTCTGATATGGAGTTAATTGGCATTCCACATCGCATTGTAATGGGCGATAGAGGCCTGGATTCTGGAAACGTCGAATATAGAGCAAGAACTGATTCAGAAAGTCAGGATATTGCTTTAACTGACATTGTTGATTTTATTAAATCAAAATTAGCTTAATAAATATTACCCGAGTAGGGTGGGCAGTGCCCACCCTACATTTACCCATTTATTAATAAATGGGCATAAATACTTGCAAAGTAACCTAACGCGATGACGGGTGTCCATTTTAAATGGGTTAAAAAAGTATAACTACCATGTGCCTGCCCCATTAAAGCAACACCTGCTGCTGACCCGATAGACAAAAGACTCCCCCCTACCCCTGCTGTTAACGTCACCAATAACCACTGCGATTGAGACATCTCAGGGTTCATCGTTAACACCGCAAACATCACAGGGATATTATCAACGATGGCCGAAATAATACCGACCAAGATATTTGCCGTCGTAGGCCCAAGCTCACCATAGATAAATTCTGAGGTCATCGTTAAATACCCCATAAACCCTAAGCCACCTACCGATAAAATAACACCGTAAAAGAATAACAATGTATCCCATTCTGAACTGGCTATATGGTTAAATACATCAAAAGGACTGTCATGGTGTTCCTCACCAGGTACATCTTCAAAAATTGATTGTTCATTCCTGTTAGTTTTACCTAAATAAAAACCATATAATTTTAAATAAGCCAAGCCTGTCATCATTCCAATCACGGGTGGCAGATGCAGAAAACTATGAAAACTAATAGCCGTAATAATGGTTAACAAAAACAAGCCGACAACAAATAGGCCGCCGCGCTTGATAAGTACCAGTTCCTCACCAAAAGCTAGCAAAGGTTTTCCTGTATCAATAAAATAATGCATAATCACTGCTGGAATCAGGAAATTTATAACGGCAGGGAAAAATAATTTAAAAAATACGCTAAATTCAATAACCCCACTTTGCCAAACCATCAAAGTAGTAATATCACCAAAAGGACTAAATGCGCCGCCTGCATTAGCTGCCACAACAACATTGATACAACAAAGTGAAATAAAACCAGGGTTACCTGCACCCACGGTCATAATCACTGCACACATAATCAAAGCAGTGGTTAGATTATCAGCGATAGGCGACAGAAAAAAAGCCAGAATTCCAGTAATCCAAAATAATTGACGATAGCTAAATTCATTATTAACCAGCCAGTCACGCAACGCATTAAACACTCCCCTCTCCAACATGGCATTAATATAAGTCATTGCCACCAATAGAAAGAAAAACAACTCCGAATAGTCCAAAAAATTATGTCTTAAAGCAACCGAAGCAGCATCATTAATGCCATGTGATTTATAAACGATGGCAATCATCAACCAGATAATACCTGCAGCCAATAACACTGGTTTGGACTTTTTGAAATGGAGTTTATCTTCAAAGATAACTAGCACATAAGCCACAGCAAATATAAATAATGCTGTAAAGCCTATAAAATGCTGCGTTAAATCAAGATTTTCGAGAGGCATTCCTGATGCATGGGACGACAATGGAAACAAAACAAAAATAATAGTCAGAATATAAGGTAAAGAAAGTCTCATGCGCCTTTTTATGATATAAAAAATGTAACCTCTAATAATAGCAAATAATCAACCTTTTACAATCTACAATTGAGTTTTTATAAACCCTTTACGAAGTATTTCTATCATTTCATCTGCTGGCAAGGGCTTACTAAATAAAAACCCTTGAATTTCATCACATTGTTGAGCCTGTAAAAAATTGAATTGTGCCTCAGTTTCAACCCCTTCAGCAATAACGCACATCCCTAAATCATGCCCTAAACTAATAATAGCACTAGTAATTGAAGTATTATTCTTGTCTTTAGGAATATCCATGGAAAATGAACGATCAATTTTTAATTTACCAATCGGAAAACGTTTTAAATAGCTTAATGACGAATAGCCTGTACCAAAGTCATCTATAGACAATTGCACACCTAATTGCCGAAAATTTCTTAACAAGCTGACATTGTATTCTGAACAATCCATTAACAGGCTTTCAGTCAGTTCTAACTCTAGATAACAGGCTTTCAATCCTGTTGTTTCCAATGCTTCCTCAACTATTTCCAGTAAATTATGCTGTCTAAATTGTACCGCTGATAAATTAACCGCTACGGGTACCGTTATCAAGCCTTGGTCCTGCCAGGCTTTATTTTGTCTACAGGCCTCAGTCAACACCCATTTTCCAATCGGAATAATTAATCCTGTTTCTTCTGCCAGGGTGATAAATTTATCAGGAGGAATCATTCCCATTTCAGGATGCGGCCAACGTAATAAGGCTTCCATCCCAATAACCTTACCCGTATCGACTTCGATTTGTGGCTGATAAAATACCTTTAATTGATCGTTTTCAACTGCTTTACGCAGATTACCCTCAAGCGACAAACGTTCAAGCGCATGCGTACTCATGGAAGCAGAAAAGAATTCAAAATTATCACGACCATTATTTTTAGCGCAATACATTGCGGTATCAGCATTTTTTAACAATAGCTCATAACTTTCCCCATCATCGGGGTAGACGCTGATGCCAATACTAATGGTGACATGTAATTCATACTGACCGATTTTAAAAGCCTCACGTATCGATTCAATAATTTTATTGAGCACAGTAATAACATCACCCACCTCAGAGATATCGGCCATTAATGCAGCAAACTCATCCCCTGCTAAACGGGAAACACTATCAACCTCTCTCATGCATTTACCGATACGATTACCCACTTCTATCAGCATGGTATCGCCAACACTGTGGCCTAAAGAATCATTAATGGTTTTAAAATGATCAAGATCAAAGAACAGAACAGCTAAACGTGTTTTTTCTCTGGCCGAGGTTTTTATTGCCTGATCCAGTCTGTCTATAAACAAGCGTCTATTGGGTAATTGCGTTAACGGATCATAATTGGCCAAAAATTCAATATGCGCTTCCGTTGTTTTGATATCAGAAATATCACTAAATATTGCAATATAATGGGAAATTTCACCCGTATCATTTTTAACCAGACTAATCGAAATCCATTCAGGAAAAACCTCACCATTTTTACGCCGATTCCATATTTCTCCTTGCCAATAGCCATTACGTTGTACGCCATCCCATAACTGCTGATAGAACTCCCTTGTATGGCGACCTGACTGTAAAATATTTGGGTTTTTGCCTAAGACTTCTTTGTCCTCATACCCGGTGATTTGAGTAAAAGCCTGATTAACTGAAATGATATTATTATCATGGTCACTAATAATAATAGCGTCTCGAGATGACTCAAATACCTTTGCTGATAAACGTAACGTTTCTTCAACCTTGCGCTGTTCTCTAATATCCCGCATCACCATCCAGATTTCCATGGGTTCCCCGGTATCTGAATAACGCAATATTAATTGAGCAATAACGGGGATTTTCACCCTATCCTGGCTAACCAACTCTAACTCGAACTCGCTTGAAAAGCCTCTGATTAATAACTCATCATGTACCAGTTCATTAAAATGCTTTACTGATTTATCCGTCATCAATGAATAAATACTTTTATCTTGATCCTGTAGACCTTTTATATTCTGATAACCAATTAATTCCAGAAAAGCCTCGTTACAATCAATTAATGCACCTTCAAGCGCTTTATTAGAATCACCACCCTCAATAATCACATGCTGTGATCTATGGTCCGCATCAGCCACAGTAATTGCAATATGTGATAATTTGAATAAAACCCGATAACGCTCTTCAATTTCCTTTAAAGCTAATTCTGCCCTGAGCACTCTGGCACATTTCAGTAGGGATTGTTCAAGGATAGGTAATTTAACGGGTTTATTAACATATTGATGAACACCTAACTCTATCGCTTGATGAAAATAACGAGGCTCTTCAAAAGCCGTAATGATGATGATGGGGACGCGAGGGTTAATAGCCTGAATTTTTTCAGACATTTTTAAGCCATCCATAATAGGCATTAAAATATCGGTAACCACTATATCTGGTTTGTTTTTTTTGTAGGATTCCAGCCCTTTCTTACCATTTGCCGCCGTATAAACTTTTCGACAACGTCGTTTAAGATAAGTCTTTAATTGATCCCTGACCTCATCCTCATCTTCTACATATAAAATACTCAATGATCTAAGATAGAGGATATCAGCATTATGAGATTGATCAGAACTTGTCATGTTATTCCTCGGTATAATTATCAGCTTGAATCATCTTTTGATAATCCAGATTAGCTGACAGAATAGGTGCAACAATTGAAAACTCAGCGCCTTGTTTTTTATTAAGGACTTCAATTTGTCCATTCAGACTACTTTCTATAATCATTTTTGACATATACAAGCCTATCCCCATGCCACCCTCTTTTGTTGAATAATAGGGCTTAAAAATATGATCAATAACATCTTCTTTTATGCCGACACCACTATCTAGCACCGTTAAATAGACTTTTTCCTGTCGAGTCAGCAAGGCAACTTTAATCACACCCGTACTACTATTAGCAAGAATAGCTTCTTTGGCATTCGTTAACAAATTCAGCACCACCTGAGCATATTCATTAAGAATGCCATAAAGTTTTATTTCCTCGGGCATATTTATCTCAATATGAATACTATGTGCCTTAAAACTGGCTTCCACAAGTGCCACTGCATCTTCAACTGCCTGCCTGACACTAAAGACCTCTCGTACCTTGTTAGGGCTAAAAAAATCTCTAAAATCATTAATGGTATTAGACATTTTATCGATATAATTAAAACCGTTTTCAATTTGCTGATCCAGGTATTCCGAGGTTAATTCATCAAATTGCTTGGCATCCTGTAGGTTCCCCAATAATAAACTTAGCGCATTTAAAGGCTGGCGCCATTGATGAGCAATATTGTTAATCATCTCACCCATGGTCGCCAATTTGGACTGCTGAATCAGTAAGTGATCTTTTTCTCTGTTTTTCAGAGTCATATCCTGAACACGCTGTTCCAGCTCCTCATTGAATTGACCAATTTCGGTTATCAACCGAGCATTTTCTAAAGAAATAGCCATTTGCATACTTAACAATTCAATCAACCTCACCTTATCAGAGGTAAACACAGCGGGGGACAAGCGGTTTTCCAAATATAAAATACCCACTAAATTGTTTTGCCGCATAATGGGTACACACAATAACGAGCGTATCGAAAAAACAGAAACCTCAGGTAAATTTCTAAATTCAGGGGACTCCTGAGCATCTCTTAACACCACTATTTCCTTAGTCCTGCTGACATAATGCACAATACCCTGACAAATATTGTTAACTTCATTTAATGGGAGTGGCGATATATTAGGCAGAACGGTTTGATTAACATGACTTTCACTCATTCGTAGCCAGTCACCTTCCACTTGCTGCAATAAATAGCCATGCTGGGCACTGGAACATTCCAGTACGACTGTCATAATTTTAGATAACAATTGAGCAGGATTAATTTCAGCCGATAAAGCCAAAGAGGATTTAACCAGATAGTCGACATCAAGATCCGGTAAGGTTAATTCTTCTTCAAAAGCAGCTGGCTGCTTAGAAACAGCACCCACGGTATCTTTTAATACCCGTGGATATTTTTCCAGTAATTGAATTTCTTTGCCTTTATAAGCACACTCCTGGTATAAGCTTAAAGCCTGCTTTAAATATTGCTGATGACTACGCCAGTTTTTCTGCAACATCCATTCAGCAAATAATTCATTGATAAAACCATCTAAAAACACATAGCCTTGAGAGCGAGCACACTCAATAGCCTGCAGATAAAGCATGGCTGTTTCTGAGGAATCAGAAAAGCAACGACTCCATTCCGCCTCACACAAAGCCAAATAAGGTTTTAATAATGGACCTAACTCAGCCCAGGTTTTCAATTGATCCAATAATGGCGTTAATCGATCCTTTAATTGCTGTTTAGAAGCGCCTGCCACATCACCATTGCGTAACGCATTTAATACTCTGAAAGCATACCATTGGCGTTTCAACACATTATCTGTCATACCCGTTAAAAAACGCTGAACGGTATCCAGACACTCATTAGCCTGTTTGTAGCGTCCAAAATAATAATGACTAATGGCTAATAATACATAATAGCTGCCTGCAGAAGCCACATGATTACGACTTTCCCATAAAGCCAGTTTTTCCTCCATTGCTATATGACTGGCATTATTCATCGGTGCTATCCAGGCTGCCTGAACAGCCTCAGCTAAACCAACGGAAAAAGATAACTGGTTCTTTTGAGAAAACTGAAGGCACTCAGAAGCCGTTTCTTCAATCACTGAAAAATCACTGCCCTGAACTTGTAGATTCCACATTAATGGCCCATAAGATAAGCCGGCATTATACAAATCGCCACAATTTTTGCCGCATTGTATGCCTTTTCGACAATACTCTACAATGTCTTTAGGGTGGCTGCGTGAGTGCATATTACACCAGACAATGCCATTGATTCCACGTGTTGCGCCAAAAGTATCAGGATAGCGCGCACAAAGGTCATGGGCCAAATCCTGATAGCGAAAAGCCATCTCAAACTGACCCTGTTCCCCAAGATTAAGCCCCATAATAGAGAAAGAATAAATTACTGATTCATCCATCCCCCCCTGTAAACAGTGAATTGTCGATTGTGCTGCCGATAAATACAGCTGAGGAACCAGACCCGACATATATAAATCAGGAATTAACTCACTGTAAAACACCAGTTCAATCTTGCTTTTTCTATCCTCTGTAAAAGGCATATCAAGAATACGACTCCAGACATCCTCGTATTCTTCATGGATTGATTGCATCAGTGCTTGCAACTGACTACGTGCCAACACCTCATCTTCGGGTATCGCTTTATCAAAATAGGCCAGCCCCTTGTTTGCCGTCTCTATTGCACGAATAAAATCACCAATAGATGATAATGATGTGGTTTGCTCAGCCAATGCTTCAGCCCTATCCAAATCATCAACTGCACGCTGCAATAATTCATTAAGCAAAATTTCTGATTGTTCATAGCGACCAGACATCAATTCGGTTTTTGCTAATTTTTGATGTAACGAATACATCAAGGAATAATGGTCTGTCCAGGCCTGTTCTGATAATAAATCAAGTCCTTGCTGATAATATTCATTTGCCGCCTGTGTTGCCAGCGCATTTAATGCTTTATTTCCTGCAAACAAATTAATCTGAGCGACTTTAAGTTTGTCCTTGTTGCTAATACTTTCAGGGCAACCTAAATTCAAATGCGCAGCGATAGTAAACAGTTTATCCTGCTTTTCCAATCCGCTATCAAGTGGCAAATCGGCCAGCAAATGTCTTCCTACTGTCCAGTGTATCTGCCGACGTTGTTCTGCTTCAATTAACCTAAGTACCGCCTCCTGTACCCTATCATGGACAAACTGAAATTCGGTTTTACTTTCTATCAGCAAACCTAAAGTAAGTACCGGTTTTAACAACTCAAACAAGGCTCGTAATTTAATATCATTAATTAAGGCTATATCTTCTGCTGCAAAGCGGTTACCCATACAGGCACAGACTTTAATTATTTCTAAAGTTGCCTTATCCAGCCGCTGCACTTTAAAGCCGAACATATCCACCACTGTAGCAGGCATATTGGAATGACGGATTTTTTCCATATCCCAGCCCCACTGCCCTTTGTCACTAAATAGTAATAATTCTTCACTGTGCAACCAGGATAAACTTTCACTAACAAATAAAGGGTTACCTTCTGTTAATTCAGCTAAGAAAACTGCCATATCCTGAGTTTGCTGTAACGGTAAGTCGAGTATGTAAGCTACCATTTCGTGACACGCTTGCAAATCCAAAGGACCAATGCGGATTTCTTCAATATTTAGCTGCTGCTGTTTAATCTGTTTCAGTAAATAGACTAGCGGGTGGGATGCATCTACTTCATTATGCCGGTAAGCCCCTATGAAAAAAAGATGGGGAAAGTCCTGACTATTGGCAAACAAGTGTTGCAAAAAATCGAAGGTAGCACTGTCACACCATTGCAAATCATCTATAAACAAGATTAATGGGTTGTTTTCCCGGCTGATACTCAGTAAAAATTCAGCAAATAGATTATTAAAACGGTTTCGTGCTTCTACTGGCGGTAAAATAGCGACATCAGCCTGTTTCCCGAGTAAAATCGTTAGCTCAGGAATAACATCGGTTATCACTTTACCTTGATTTCCCACCGCAGTCTGGATTTGTTGCTTCCACTCTTCAACACGCGTATCACTTTCAGTTAAAAAAGTACGTATCAAGTTACGTAAAGCCTGAATCAACGAACTATACGGAATGTTTTTTTGGTATTGATCAAATTTTCCAGAAGTGAAATAACCTTTATTAGCGACTAACGGCTGTTGTAATTCCTGTATTAAACGCGTTTTACCAATCCCAGGCAAACCTGAAATAAATGCAGAATGAAATCCCTTAGCAGCAATCACTTGTGCATATTCATCCAGTACCACTTCGGCCTGTTGATTTCTTCCCACCATTTTAGAAATAAAAACAACCCTTCTAGAGTGATCCCGCAAACCTAATGAAAAAGACCGTATATTATTGGTTTCTGCATATTCATCGGCACAATGGCGTATATCCGCATACAAGCCCATACCTGTCTGGTAGCGTTTTTCTGGTTCTTTCAAACACATTTTTGCAACCAGTTCACTCATCATGGCTGGAACTTGGGGGTTAACCTGATGTACGGGTGAAGCTTCCTCAGCTAAATGAGAATGGATCAATTCTAAAGGATCAGTACTGGTAAAAGGCAAGCGACCTGTTAACAACTGATAAAAAACAATACCTAGCGAATAAACATCCGTCGAAAATTCTACACGATGGTTGATACGCCCGGTCTGTTCTGGAGATGTATAAGCCAGCGTCCCTTCAACAAAACCTTTGTCATAAATAAAATGACTTATTTCCTGTATATCAACTGGATTCAAAAAATCAATGAGTCGTATCGCATAAGTCTCATCCTGAATAAGAATATTATGGGGTTTAATGCCACCATGAATAATCCCACCTTCATGTACAGCATTAACCGCTAAAACTAATTCGCCGGCAATATTAAAGAAATCTGCTAATGCAAGAGGCCCATTTAATTCTGTTATAAAACGATTTAATGTTTTACCCGGGAAAAACCGTCTGACTATAAACTGGGCTTCACTATAATATTCAATTTGATGAGGGGTTATAACATGAGGGTCATGAATAATTTTAAGTCTTTCAACTTTTTGTTTAAGGTAGCGACGTTGATTATCATTGTTAATAGGCCGCTTTAAGACTTTAATAACGAAAAGACTATCAGGTTTCTTTTTGGAAGCTGCCTTATAGACAGTTGCGTTAAGACTATCCCCCAGGATTTCTAATAAATCATAGTAAGGTATGGACAACTTAATATCTGAAACCAGCTGATTCATCTAATCCTATCCTTTACTGAAAGCAATAGTTACAGTCTAGTCAATACCAAAGAATTAATACAGTTTCAGTAAGGGATTATTTGCAGTTAAATTTCATGGATAACAATCAATGTAACTACAGAATTAGCCTTGAAATTTAAATTATTACCTTTAAAGAGTGTTCCATCTTTGATTTCCTGATTATCTATTAGCCCTGAACCTACAGCCAGATAGGCCAAAAAAGGCTTATCCAGGAAAAATTCCTGTGCTGATTCTAATTGAGCTACATCTATAACGGTATTACTAACCAAGGTATCAGTTTGACCATGGCTTCCACCATAGATACGAGTCACTTTAGCTGTATCTAGTGTATACAATCTATAGGCGGCAAGTTCCCCACTGTGTTCAGGAAGAATCCATAATTGAATGAGTCGATTACTACTATCCTCTGGATTTATTTCATTGTGCGAGAAACCTTCACCCCCCGCACGCAGCACTTGCGCCATACCCGCTTCAAGTTCCTGCCCTTGTTGAAGCGAACCTTGATGAACAATGCGTCCTTCAATCATAAGATAAATAATATCTATTTCTTTATGATCGTGCAGTGTGGTTTCACCTTTAGGATCTAATCCTGCCTCAGCGAGGTAAACAAAATTGCCAATCCCAGTCCAGGTACCTGGGTTAACAAACTGTCCAAAAAGTTTTGGACTCATTACCAGACGATGCTCTTTTAATCCCGCACAACCTGCTATAGGTAAATCATCGTAATGTAAAATTTCAATGGCCATATAAACTTATCCTGTTTTAGGTATTTAGAATTAAACTACAAACACACTAACAATATATTAAAGGCCTGACCAATCTTCCTGCATCCATACTACAAAATTATCAGCGGGCATGGGCTTAGCAATAAAATAGCCTTGCGCCTCATCACAATCCAGTTCTCGTAAAAGGTTCCATATACTCAGGTGTTACTGTTTTTCAACATCCACCGTGACATAAACAGCAGTATAGAATGGCTTTATTTTGATCCGATATTCCAGATCTCATCTCTATTTATTTGCAGGTCTTCAAGTCTGGGGACGACTTCAATAATTCCATATATATCTTTATGTATGGTATCGCGTTGAATAGGTTTTTCTATAGCTTGACCGCTTATATTAATAATACTTAAGACCAGTGGAGAAGCAGCATTTCGAGTCCCTCTTCTTAGTACAATTGCAGTTTCGCCATTAGCTAATTTAACAAATGTGCCAGGAGGATAAATACCAATTTCCTTAATTAATAATTGGGCAATTTGTTCATCTACGGCCTTGCCTCTTTGTAAAAAGATATCCTGTAGTGCTTTTTTAACATAGAAACCATCACGATATTTCCGGGGTAACACCATCGCACTGTAGATATCAGTAACCGATAATATTTTTGCATAAACAGGTATTTCATCTCTTGTAAGGCCAGAAGGATAACCCTTGCCGTCAGGACGTTCGTGATGAAATAGAATGGTATTAAGCCATTCTTCATGCACAACCCCCAAACCTTGCATAATTTCTTTACTTTTTAAGGGGTGCTCTTTAATAGACTTACTTTGTTCCTCAGTCAGCTTTTCGGTTTGATTAGTTAACTCAGCTTGTAGCTCCAGCATGCCAACATTTTGAGTCAGTGCAGCGGCTATATATAACAATCTATCTTCATCAGGAATATTTTGCCGACGCGTCATTAGCTCCGTCAAAATAGCACAAAGAATAGGATGGATATTAGTATAAGCACTTTTCTGGTCTAAAATAATGGCGCCAAGAGCTGCATCCGAATTTTCAAAACATAATTTTTGGATGACTTTTGCTATTTTTAGCAGCCTTTCATTATAGTCACTCTCTACTGAAGCTGAAATATCAGTTAGTATACGTTGAAGATTAATTCTTAAAGCATCAAGTACGTTAAAAGGTGAATCTAAAGAAAATTTTGCTGATTTTGCTGCTTGTTCTGCTTTTAATATTTCATCAGCTGAAGCTTTTCTAAATACACCGCGGACTAATAGACCATCTATTAGCTTTTGACTGCCAACAACTTGCCCTTGATCGAGTAATAAATTTCCATTTTTACCATAGATAGGCCAAGGTACAGCCTCTCCTAGTTTAAAATCATTTTCTTGTAATTTTATGTTTTGCATTAAAGCTTTTTAGATAATAACGATTACTATTCAGGATCTTGCAGAAATATAGCATAATTTTAAAACAAGTCGGAAAGACATTGTAGGCTTATATCAATCTTTGTCTCATTTCTGTGACGACAATCTCTAATATTCACAGACAGACTTAATCACTCATTATAACCTAGGCCCAAGGGGCTTTCATTGTTTATTAAGTATAATTGAAAACCCAGAAACTCAAAAAGTAATATAGCTAATGAATTTTAAACCCTCAGCTATTTACACATTGCCATTAAGTTAAGGACAAGATATAGATCAAAACAAAAAAGTTTTTCACACTAAGGCGCAAAGCCACCAAGAAGAGCTATTTCTTTTCTTTGTGTCTCGGTGACTTTGTGTGAGTATAAAATCTTGTTAAATTTCTTAACTTAATAGGGTTATGAACAAACCACTGGCTGAATTGTAATTAGGTTAAAAACCCCCTGAATAAGTTACAAAAAGCCACACTTCCAAAAAATAAGCTGTAGAAAATGAGCATCCTGTTTTTTGTTCAGAGTCATATAACTTAATGACATTGGCTATTCATCCATCCACTCATACAGTTCAGTTAATGTAGGATCACATTTACAGCAACCGGTTCCACACTCAGGACCAACAGGTAATTGACGTACTTTTCCCTTGCTAATCCATTTGCTTAACATTCCTCTAAGCGCATCGGCATCCATGTCGAAATGTATCACTAATTCATTTAATGTGACTGTTTTTTTTTGCTTTAGATACTCTCTCAGCTCAGATAAAATCATTTGAATGCTCTGATTCTTTTATCGTCGATTGAAATACTTTTCCATAACTCCACAAGCCTGCTAAAACACATGCAAAGGCAATGATTAAACCTGAAATCCATTTCAATGAATAATCTGGATGTTGATCATAGCTCATCGTTTGATAAAAAAGCGTTGCGGTCATATAAGCCAGCCCCGTTGTCCATAGCACGACAAAAACAGCCCAATTTGCATTAGTTTCTCTATAAATGGCTGTTGTTGCCGCTACACAAGGTGCATACAATAGGATAAATAACAAATAGGCAAAAGCACCTGCACGACCATCAAAACTAGCTTGCATGGCCGAAAAGGTCCCCGTCGTGACCTCTTGTTCAGCTGCAACAGCTTCTAGATTAGATAAGTCTCCAACATCTAATCCTAAAGGATCAAGTAAATTATCGGCTACAGCCAGTAAATTTTCAGGAATGGTAACCAAAGCATCTAACAAAGCTTGTGAAAGTATAAATTCGTTATCTCCATCCGTCAATTCCATGCCGGCCTGCTGGCTGTATAACGCATTTAAAGTACCGACAACCGCTTCTTTCGCTAATACCCCGGTAAAAATACCGACCGTGGCAGGCCAATTGTCTTCTGAAATCCCCATCGGTTTAAATGCAGGGGTTAAAGATCTACCAATTTCACTTAGTACCGATTTTTGACTATTTTCTTGACCAAAACTGCCATCCGTCCCTAAGCCATTGAGAAAATTTAACACCAACACCATGGGGACGATAACTTTACCTGCATTAAAAACAAATGCTTTTAGCCTGTCCCAGGTTTTTAAATACACGCCTTTAAAAGTAGGCATATGATAAGTCGGTAATTCCATTATAAAAGGACTTGCCTCACCTTTAAATAGAGTATGGCGCATAATCAAACCCGTTATCACTGCAACAATTATCCCTAACAAATACAGCCCAAAAACCAGGTTCTGTCCACCAACAGGAAAAAAAGCCGCTGCAAATAATGCATAAACAGGTAATCTTGCACCACAAGACATAAAAGGGTTCATCAGATTTGTAAGTATTCTATCTCGCTGATTGTCTAACGTTCTAGTGGCCATAATAGCGGGTACATTACAACCAAAACCAACAATCATCGGAACAAATGATTTGCCGGGTAAACCAATCATCAGCATAAAGCGATCCATCACAAAGGCAGCTCTGGACATATAACCAGAGTCTTCCAGTGCGGATAAAAACATAAATAGAAAACCAACAATAGGAATAAAGGTAGCAACAACCTGAACCCCGCCCCCTAATCCATTTGCTGTTAGTACAAGCAACCATTCAGGGGTATTAATGGCGTTGAGAACGACGGTTAATCCATCAACAAGGATTGCTGCCACTGCAAGGTCGAAAAAATCGATAAATGCACTACCAATGTTTATAGTAAACATAAACATTGTATACATCACTAACAGGAAAATAGGAATCCCTAAAAAACGATTGAGTACAACGCGATCGATCCTGTCTGAAGTAAGCCTTGAGACTTCATTTAAACGACAAACAGCACCTTTTGTTAACTCATTAACTAGCGTATAGCGCGCATCGGCAGCTAGAATATCAATTTCATCATCTGTCTCCAGCTCTACTTGTTGTTGTAAAGCCTCCACTTTTTCTTGAGTGCTATTCCCTGCCAGTTTAATTGCCAGGGTATCATCTTCCAGGCGTCTTAAGGCCAGCCATCGCAGATCACAGTTATGTATCTTTGCCTGATTATCTAGCAAGGGTGTTAACTCGCTAATGGCAGACTCTAGCGCCGAAACATACTCTACCTGTAATTTAGGAACGGGACTATCCATAACGGCTTGATCAATAGCAGCATAAATATCTGGCAAGCCCTTTCGAACTGAGGCAGATATACCGATAACCGGACAGCCTAATTTTGCAGCAAGAAATTGACTATCTATCTTAATACCACGTTGATGAACAACATCCATCATATTAAGCACCAAAATCATTGGCACCCGCATTTCAATCAGCTGAGAGCTTAAATACAGATTTCTTTCTATATTTGAGGCATCAATGATATTGATTATCAGATCCGCTTGCTTTGACGCGACATAATCTCTTGCGACTTTTTCATCTAAAGAAACTTGCTCATCAGCAGCTTCTAAAGAATAAGTACCCGGTAAATCGACAACAGTGATTTGCTTATCTAAATAACTATATTCACCCGTTTTTTGCTCAACAGTCACGCCAGGCCAATTGCCAACATGCTGGTTTGAGCCTGTTAATAAATTAAATAAGGTGGTTTTTCCACAGTTTGGATTACCAACAACACCGATGGTATAGTTGTTCATAATTTTTCAATTAGCAAAACAGTGGCTTCATTCTTACGTAAAGACAAAGAAAAGCCTCTAATTTTAATTTCCACTGGATCTCCTAATGGCGCAAAACGTGTGACTTTAAACTCTGTTCCAGGTGTTAACCCCATAGCGAGAAGTTTTTTACGATAGGCCTTGCCTGCCTTATCAAATCCTACGATTTTTCCTTGATCACCTACCGCAAGCATTTTTAAATTTATCGTCATGATTTACATCCTGTAAGCGAAAGAAAACAACGGCCAGCAATAATTGATAACCATTCTCATTTGTATATGGAATATATCATATTAAAGTTTGTTAATAAAGGATTTTATAGAAAAACTAACGGAGGGAATAGATTGGCTTATGCTTAGGGATTTAGTAGCGAGCCGAAAAGTTTATTTTTCCGAGGAGCGAGTCAACTTTTTATTCAGTTGTGCATACTCAGATTTCAGCTTTATAATTTTAAGAAAGGCCACTAATAAGCCAATAACAACTCCTGCAAAAAGCTCAATAGTCAGGGCGACTGTCAAAGGCAGGGTCAAGGAAGTAAATCCTAGGTTTATTTGTACTGAATGAAAATTCAGCAGCGAAAATATCAACGCAATAATAAAAACAATAGAAAATATAATTAATAGGATTACTTTCATTTTGTATGTTGTTAATGCGTTGATTAATTAGTCTATAATTTTAAACTTTTCACGAGATACATCGACTCTATCGCGCAACTCTTTACCAGGTTTAAAATGAGGTACATATTTAGCTGTTAATGAAACAGCTTCACCCGTTTTTGGGTTTCTACCCATTCTGGGCGCTCTATGATGCAAGGAAAAACTACCAAAACCGCGGATTTCTATCCTTTCTCCCGCTGCTAAAGTTTCACTCATTTGCTCAACAACACAATTAACAGCTAATTCCACGTCTTTAAATGCCAGATGAGGAAGTTGTCTTGCCAAAGATTCAATTAATTCTGATTTTGTCACGTTCAATCCTGAAAATAAAAAAAAGGGAGTGCTAAATGCACTCCCCTTTAAGACTTGCTTATTTTTCTAATTGCTTGAAGATATCACCAAGAGTAGCTGAACCAGCTGCCGCTTGAGTTCCGTAGTCTTTCATAACGCTAGACTCTTCATCATTGTCTTTCGCTTTGATTGACAATGAAATAGATTTAGTCTTCTTATCGACACCAATGAATTTAGCTTCTACTTCGTCACCTTCTTTCAACAAAGTACGTGCATCTTCAACACGATCACGTTGAATTTCAGAAGCTCTCAAGTAACCTTCAATATTCTCAGCCAACTCGATAACTGCACCTTTAGCATCTACAGTCTTAACAACACCTTTAACTAAACTACCTTTTTCATTTAGACCAATGTAGTTTTGGAATGGATCTTGTTCTAGTTGTTT
>Ga0209707_1000858_pt1 | contig 17847 bp, 14 predicted proteins | sample EN4Hudsemesocosm_FD_184630 | JGI IMG/M metagenome (GOLD analysis project Ga0209707, IMG submission 184630) | Methane-oxidizing microbial communities from mesocosms in the Hudson Canyon - EN4B Hudson Canyon (SPAdes) (version 2) | ecosystem: Environmental > Aquatic > Marine > Cold seeps | place... | reverse complement strand
GGGGTCAGAATAACCGGGGTCAGAATAACCGGGGTCAGAATAACCGGGGTCAGAATAACCGGGGTCAGAATAACCGGGGTCAGAATAACCGGGGTCAGATACAAATTAACTTTATATCGTGTTTTTTCGCCACCCAACAGGACGACCCGCTTTGTTTGGTTTCACTCTTCGGCCAGTTAACTGCTCAATTTCATCCTTAAAACGATCATGACCTATTGCCATCCCTGTATTTACACCTACCCTAATTTCATCAAGTAATTTTTCTTCTACATGATGAGCAAATAACGCACGATAATTTTCCATGCGCTCAACCTCACTCAGGCCTAGCTTTAAATATTCAGCATGTGGTGTGCACAACTCTGACAAATTGCCTAATCCATTAATTTGATAGCTAGACCACTGATATTCACTTGGGTCTTTCACCATATTCGCTCGCACTGGATTTAATTCGATATATCGATAAACACCTATCAGATAATTTTCCGCTTCAATTAAACATGATTTATAGCGACCTTCCCAAAGAGTACCACTACGCTTGTACTGGTGATTAAAATATTGAACATACCTGCGACCAATCGATTGCATCATTTTACTTACACCCCCATCTTCTAATGGAGTACAAAGTATATGAATATGATTTGTCATTAATACCCACGCATGAATTGCCACGCAATATTTCTTTGAATATTCCTTAAGCCAACCTATGTAAGCTATATAATCCTCCACTGCGCCAAAACAAGCTTGACGATTATTTCCTCGCTGGATCAAATGAACGGGTATGCCTGACGGTGATATTCTAGGAAGTCGTGCCATTTCTTTGAACTTCAAATTTAAGAAAAACAAAAATTATATCATTTAATTTGTATCTGACCCCGTTTATTTTGACCCCGTTTATTTTCCGTGACCCCGTTTATTTTCCGTTTATTTTTTTATTTCATAGCCATGTTACTTTTTATAGTTTTTCCAATAAACTTTAATCTTTTCAAGGTTCACACTAGTTTTTAATGTAACCACATTAAAGGCGGTATCAGTTGGTATGTTTTCACTATACAGAGCCAATCTTACGTTATCATTACTAATAAGACTCCCACCTTCATATTTCAAGCTAATATCACCTTTATGCGTGGACAATATAGCTTCAACAGAACCATCAGGAAACATATTTGAAACACTTTTACGAGTTTTTATAATGTCTCCCTTAACTGAATAAAGTAGCATTTTTGTAATATCAATTTGAATACTGGCACCAGAAGTAATTGCATTTATAGGCTTATTTAAGTTAAGTATATGGTTCTTTTCATTTGAATTAATATTAATAAAGTCAGGGGTTAGCAAAACTGTTTTTGAGAAAAATAAAATAAATATAAAATCAAGCATCTTTATTCACCTAAATATATTCTATTGGCTTTATCTAAAACATCATTTACCCAAGTCTGACAGTTTCTAGCTCCTAGTTTATGGGGGGTTGTAAAAGGATAAGCGTAGACATTATATTTAGGTGCCCCTATTTCAGATACTGCTTGTTTTACCGCGCTATCAAACTTCGGGTCATTCGATACCTCTTTACATTGTTCATTACTTTTGTTTTCGTTTCTATCAACTTGTCCATCACTCCACAACATATTATCTCCAGCTTGGAAGCTAAAAACTTCATCATCTGCCACCAAATAATCATGTCGCAAAGGGTTGCCCGAAGGACTCATAGCAGGGTTATTTCTATCACCCAACTTTCTGGCACACCTCAAGGTTCTTAATCCCTGGGGGTCTATATAAATAAGTGGATTATTTTCGACATAAGCATAGGTATTAAGCCCACCCTTTAATCCAATTGGGTCTGAGGTAATATATCTCCCTGTAGTCGGATCATAGTATCTGTAATAGTTATAATGCAACCCAGTCTCTTTGTCAAAATACTGTCCGGGAAAACGAATGTTATTTTCCAGTGTCTCGGTAATAATCGTGGCTTTCCCAAATGGGTCGTAAACTGCTTGCCAGACTATCTTCTGGTTTTGATCTGTAATAGCTTGTGGAGTACCAAGGTGATCATTGTGAACATAATAAAGCTGTTCGTTATCAACAATAGCTATTAACTGGCTATTGGCATAGAGGTAGTTTTTTGTGCTTGTTTTTATGGGTTCATCATTTTGATTTAAACCTGCTATGCGCTGTTCGATATTCGTTAATTGAGTCTGTAGCTCAGTTAATGTTTGTTGTAGGGTAGTTGAACTAAGTTGCTCTATAAGTAATTGTGTTTTAGTAATTGTCTCTGTATAACCGCTAATTAAATAATGCTGGTCGCTGATGTCTTTTTGTAAGTCTTCTAGGTGTGATTCTATTTTGTTTTTTCTTTGTTGATAACGGTCTATCTTACGTTGGTATATTGCTCTTCTGTGTGCTTGCTCAGCGAAATTATTTAGTCTAGTTGTGAGTCTGTCTATTATGCGTTGGTAACGTGTGAGAAGCCTAATTACTCTGTGCTCATTTATTGTTAGATTGGAAAGCTCTGTTTTAGCGGCTTCTAACTGTTGTTCTGTGATCTGAATGAGATCAAATTGTTGTTGCAGAGCAAGCTCTTTATCTTTCAGTTGAGTTTGAGTACCAGCTATGTCATGTTTTAGCTGAGATTGTTGTTGAAGGAGTTGCTCTAGGAGTGAGTTATCTTTTCCTTCATGAATTTCAGTAAGTAGCTGGCCACTCGGATTATAGAGGTAGTAAGTAGTGCTAGTGCCGACTATTTTGTGGCTTCGCTGGCCTTGGGCGTTGTATTTGTAGCTGGCTTTTATATGACCGTTTTGCCTGACTTCGTGTAATCGGTTGTTCTGGCTATAGCTAAACTGGTAGTGACCATTGTCAATAATATTACCATTTTTATCATAGTGGTAATTATCGACTGTATGGGCTGTTTTTGTGATCAGTTGATTGCTGTCTAAGGCATAGTCGTAATTATCATTTAGGGTGAGGGTGATAATAAGGCTGGTTTTACTGGTGCGGTTATGAACGAGATCGTATTGGTAATTTATGTTGCCGTAGTGAGTGCCATCAGCATCATTTAGTCGGTTTAAAGAATCATAACTAAAGTCTTGGTTGTTTTCGGTCTTAAGCACGTCGGTGATACTGATGATATTACTATTAGCATCATAGTTGTAATCACGTTCGAGTATGGTGGGGGTGTTTAGGCTGACCTGACGGTAGTCTAGGTCTATGCTTTGTTGGCTGGTGAGGCCGTTACCAAACTGCTGGCTAGTGATGGGGCCAAAAGGTTGGTAGTGCATATTGTAAAGCACTGTTTGGGTGATACTCTGGTCATTTGAACTGTTGACGTGACTAATGTTGCCTATCATGTCATAGCTGTAAGCCACTGTACGACCGTCGGGATAGGTGATTTGGCTAAGTTGGTCGCTGATGGTGTACTGGTAATCAATACTATAGGTAAGAGCATTATGTTCGGTGGTAATGTTGATGATATTGCCTCGAATATCATAGCGGTAGTTGGTATTGCTAGGGGTGCCTCCATGGCCATTATTGTCTGTTTGGGAGGTTAATCGTCCAATGCCGTGCTGGTTATTATCGTTTTCATCATAGTTGAAGGTGACATTCAGGCTAGAGTCAGGGTAGTTGATATGTGTTAAACGGTTGAGTGCGTCATATTGATATTTAGAAGTAATGCCTTGGCCGTTGGTTTGGCTGGTTCTGTTATTGGTGTTATCGTAGGTAAAAGTGCTGATACCCGTGTCGGGACTATTTTGTTCAATGAGGTTATCAAAGACATCGTAGTGATAAGTGGTGGTATTACCATTGGCATCGGTGACTGATGTCAGGTTATTTTGAGCATCGTAATTGTATGTTGTTTGCCCGTTATTTGCATCGGTGGTGTTAATCAGTCTATTAAGGCCATCAAAGGCATGACTGGTTGGGTTGCCGTTGGGGTCTGATTGATCCGTTAGATTGTTGTTGCTGTTGTAATCTAGGCTAGCAGTTTGGTTCTCAGAGCCAATATCATTTCTTAGGCGACTGAGTTCATCATAGAGATAGCGATGGGTTTGGGTAAGAATATCCGCAGGGTCGGTAATGTTTTGTTTGATTTTGTTACCAGCATTGTCAAGCTCATAACTGACGGTATTGCCGTGAGTGTCGCTGTAACCTATGGGGCGATGAGCGCTGTCATAATGATAGGTCATCACTTGACCATTGCTTTGGCTAATTTGGGTAACATTGCTTGTGGCGTCATAACTAAAAGTTGTGGTGCTACCTTCGGTGCTTTGGCTGATGAGTCGGCCGCGTACATCATAAGTTAATTGAGTTTCTGCACCATTGGCATCAACAATAGTAAGAGGCCTGCCGCTTAAATCATGGGCTGATATCTGAGTGATATGACCAAGGGCATTAGTAATGGAGGTACGGTTGCCTTCAGTATCATAGCCGAAAGTGGTGATGTCAGCGACATCGGTTCTTGAGCCGTCTATTATTTCAATCAATCCTAAGTCAGTATATGTGTATGTAATAGTTTGGTCGGCATGACTATTAGCACTGACTGAAAGCAATAAGAAGGCCAAAGAGAAAAATGATAGAATGGATTTAAATATCATAGAAATTCCTTTTTGTCCTTTAAGGCTGATTTAAGCGCGTTGTTTGTGAGAGTAGTCTGCCTTGAGCATCATAACTGTAATTTGTCGTTTTTCTAGAATCGACTATGGTAATGGGTAGTCTATAGTTGGCATGCCATTCAGTTGTAATTGTTCGAGCTTCTGCTGTACCTGCTGCTTCGGTTCGGCTGATTTCAAGTCCTCGCTCATTATGGATATAGTCGGTGGTTTTACCTTGCCAGTCGGTTTTGCTAGCAAGAAAGCCATTGGCATCATAGGTGTAATTTTTGTTAGCACCTGCACAATTTTCTGTTGCATGACCTTCGACTTTGGTTACTTTTTTTACACCGTATAACATAGCGAAATGATAGGTGGTTTTTTTACCTAATGGGTTAGTTGTGGTTACACTGTCATCGGTATTAAATGTTAGTGTTGATTTATCCACACCATCAGCTAGTTCTGAGCTAATGGCTCTACCTTGGCTATCATAATGCCATGTAACGTAGCGAATTCCAGTTTCGTCAGTGATGCCAGTCAGGTGATGGGGATAATTAACATCTTCGTAATGATATATGCGTGTCGGGTTGTCAGTACTGTCATCCAGTGTATTGTCAGGATAGATTACACTTGTTAGGTTGCCATTGGCGGCATATTTATATGAATATAAGTGACCTTCGACATCAGTCATGCTCGTTATTCCCATAGGGTAGATGGATTTCAAATTATAAGTAAGTAAGATAGTTTCACCCGTATAATTTGAAATCTTATCTAAAGTGCTGGAATTATCGTCACCTCCATCAATTACAGCAATATCGTATTCTAATGTTTGAGTTTGGCCTGCTCGGCTAGTGATTTGGGTAAGTTGACCTGTGGTGTTATAGGTTTCTTCTGTACTGTTAGACGTGGTGTATAACCAACCTGAGTGGTTACCATGGCTATCGAATGTTTCTGTTAATGTTTCAGAAATATCGGGATCACTTTGCCAAGTTGTATCATTATAATTATAAATAAAGACTTGACCATTATTGCGGTGAATAGATGTACTTTTCTTGTAACTGGTTAGATGTTGGCTGTATGTATGATTCCATTTTTGCCCCATATTTGTTGGAATGATAAAACTGTCACTATTGTAATAGCGAGAAAACTTTAAACTCGATTGTTTTGTACTTTGATAGTCAACTTCGGTTTGGAATTTATTTCCTGTGGCAATTAATATTGGATTACCAATTGTAGGACAAGCACGATCTTGCTTATTTCTCATTTCATCAGGAGAAAGACATACTGGCCCCCAGCCGGCGGGGCCAGCATGATCACTCAGAGTTAAACGTCGTTTTGAAAAAAACCATCCTTCAGGGCAATAGTAACACCCCATAGATACCGAGCATTGTAGGTCTTTTTTATGTGCCCAGGCTGATTTATATGCTGGATAAATATGTATAGATTTGATTGCATTCTCAGGAGATATACATTGAAGTTTATTTTGAGAAGCAATACAGCTTGCACACCCTCCATGACAGCCAGACCTTAGCTCCTCGAACCTAATGGGTGCCAAGATCACTCCAGCATAACTGTTTTCAGAGAGACTGAGCATAATAATTTGAAAAAAAATAACAACCTTCAGAAAATAATAGACATTAAATTTTAGTTGATTCAGAATTAATAGAGCATCATTATTAGCTTTTTGACCTATATTTTGAAATCTGTAACTCCATGATTTATGATTTTCTGACTTGTATTGATTCATATCCTTCATTTATAAAACCTTGATTAGGGTGTGTTACTAGTTACTTTTGATAAGAGTGCTTTGTTTTAGCTGGATTGGTCACCGAAGGTGAATTTAGAAATATAAAAAATCTAAAGTGGGGTAAGTGAAATCCTCGAAATTGACTTTTTCTCTTTATAGGGTTAGGTTATATGACACTATTAATTTATCAAAAACTTTCATTTATTCAGCTTTTCAAGGCTATTTTCTTAATTTGATATGATTTTATGCAGTATTGATGCCATTTAGTAGTGGCTCGATAAAAGAGCAATAGCTTCCTTATAAAAAAAATAACTCTAATTCCCTCATAAAACAGCTAAAAACCATACAAGACTTTTACTAACAGGGGGCAGGAAAGATAGATGAATGGATTAGTTTTACAATGTTAAAAACATAAATAATATTTTCTATTCTCTTCTTCTCTAATCCAAACTTAGAAATTGGACGCAAAGTGCTTGCCCCTAATTTCTAAGGACTTTCAAAAAAACCGTTACGTAACCGATAGGTTGAGAAAGTATTGTTCCAAAACTAATATTTATGACTTGGTCATTCGATTGTAAGGAAAAACAGCTAGAAAACTGTCTATCCATTTTTATAAATAACATTATAAATTTTGAAGCCAAGAATAGATGAAGAGAGGAGTAGGGTAATTGAATTGGCAAAAATAATAGCGTTGTCTGATCTTTCTATCCCGTAAATTAACCAGAGTAAAACACCTAAAGTAAACATTGAGTACATACTTAAGGAAAGTGAGCTGGTATCTCGGGTTTTTAAGGTTAATACAGCTTGAGGTAAAAAAGAGGCGGTGGTTAAGAATGCGGCACAATAGCCTAAAATTTCAGTTGTGCTCATATTGGTAATATATAGAAGTGTGAATAGATGAAATTCCCATAAGAGGGATAGAAGGCTAGCATTGGTAGCCTTGATGAAACAACGTGGAATAAAGGGTTATTCTAAAACCCCTTGATTCCGCTCCGCTGCATCAAGGCTACATGTATTATTTAACCAGCAGCAATACCAGCAATATTATAACCGCCATCTACATAAGTGATTTCACCCGTAATACCAGAAGCAAGATCAGAGCATAAGAATGCTGCTGCATTACCAACTTGATCAATGGTTACATTTTGTTTCATCGGTGCAGTATCAGCCGCTTTACTTAACATCGATTTAAAGTTGTTAATGCCAGCAGAAGCGAGTGTTCTGATTGGACCTGCTGAAACCGCATTAACTCGAATGCCTTCTGCGCCTAACGCAGCGGCCATATAACGAACATTTGCTTCTAAACTTGCTTTTGCAACACCCATAACATTGTAGTTAGGGATTGCACGCTCAGCGCCTAAATAACTTAAAGTTAATAATGCACCGTTACGTCCCTTCATCATGCTTCTGCCAGCTTTGGCTAAAGCAGTAAAGCTATATGAGCTAACATCATGAGAAACCGAGAAGTTTTCTCTCGTGGTTGCTTCAACATAATCACCATCTAAGGCTTCGCGAGGTGCAAAAGCAACAGAGTGTACGATACAATCAAGGCCATCCCATTGTTTAGCTAATTCGGTAAATACATTGTTGATTTGGTCATCACTAGAAACATCAAGTTCTATATTAATATTAGAATCACATTCACTAGCCATTTTTACAACACGATCTTTTAATCTATCATTTTGATAAGTAAAAGCTAGTTCGGCACCTTCACGACGCATTGCCTGAGCAATCCCCCATGCGATAGATTTATTACTGGCTAAACCTACAATAAGAACCTTTTTGCCTTGCATGAAACCCATTTTTATCTCCTGACCTATTTGTTTGATAGAATAACTGGAATTATAACAAAGGAATGGAACAAAAAATAATGTATAAGCTTTTTCTGGCTATTTTTATCCTATTTTTAACCAGTTGTGATGTCTCTCAGTTGAATAACCCTTATTCAGAAAGTGAGAGTGATTTATCTATTTTGTATTCATCCTTTTCTGAGCGACCTAAACATCTTGACCCTGCTGTATCTTATAGTGCCAATGAAAATGTATTTATTGGTCAAATTTATGAGCCTCCGTTCCAATATCATTATCTTAAAAGACCTTATCAATTAGAGCCTCTAACTGCCGTTACCATGCCTAAAATTCACTATTTTAATAAACAGGGGGATGAAATTAAGGGGGGAGAGTTAGGTAAAATTGCTTATACCGATTACATTATTGAAATTAAGTCTGGTATTAAATATCAGCCGCATCCTGCCTTTATTGAAAGTAATAGGCAATTAACCCAAACGCAGATTGATAAAATCAACGTACTGAGTGATTTTAAGCAATTGGGATCAAGAGAGTTAATTGCTAAAGATTATGTGTTACAAATAAAGCGTTTGGCCCACCCTAAAATTCAATCACCTATTGCAGGGGTGATGAAAAACTATATTGAAGGCTTTACTGAATATTCTAAACAAGTGGCAAAAATGGATAGAATGGCTATAAAAACTATCCCTATGACAGGTGTTACGGTTTTAGATCGCTATCGTTATAAAATTAGAATTAAAGGTAAATATCCGCAATTTAAATTTTGGTTAGCTATGCCTTTCTTTGCGCCTATGCCTTGGGAGGCGGATGCGTTTTATCAACAAAAAGGTTTAAGTGATAAAAATATTACTTTAGATTGGTTTCCAGTAGGTACTGGGCCTTATTTTTTAAGTGAAAATAACCCAAACCAAAGGATGGTGTTAACCAAAAACCCAAATTATCATGATGACTTTTATCCCACAGAAGGTGAATTGGGTGATATAGAACAAGGTTTGCTTGATGATGCAGGAAAATCAATTCCCTTTATAGATAAAGTTGTTTATATCTTAGAGAAAGAGAATATCCCCTATTGGAATAAATTTTTACAAGGTTATTTTGATGCGTCTGGTATTTCCTCTAATAGTTTTGATCAGGCTATACAATTTAATGGGGGAGGCAGTGCGCAATTAACTGAGGCGATGAAAGATCAAGGCATTCAATTACAAACAGCGGTCACGCCTACTATATATTATCTAGGTTTTAATATGTTAGATTCGGTTGTGGGCGGTGATGCCGATCAAGCAAGAAAATTACGCCAAGCTATTTCTATTGCGCTGGATTATGAAGAGTATATTTCCATCTTTATGAATGGGCGAGGGGTAGCACCACAAGGCATGCTACCACCTGGCATGTATGGCTACCAAGAGGGTGAAGAGGGTATAAACCCCTATGTTTATAATTGGGTTAATAAACAGTATCAACGTAAACCCATAGAAAAAGCTGAAGAATTAATGGCTGAAGCAGGTTACGCAAATGGTGTGGACCCAGCCACAGGAGAAGCATTAGTGTTATATTTTGATAATACTTCTGTCGGTGCCGATGGTAGGCCTCAAATGAATTGGTATCGGAAGCAATTTGAAAAATTGGGGATTAAACTGATTGTTCGCCCAACGGATTACAATAGATTTCAGGATAAAATGCGTAATGGTACTGTCCAATTATTCCTTTTGGGCTGGAATGCTGATTATCCCGATCCTGAAAATTTCTTTTTCTTATTGTATGGCCCAAATGGAAAAGTAAAGCATGGTGGGGAGAATGCCGTTAATTATAATAGTCCTAAATTTAATCGATTATTTGAGAAAATGCGTAATATGGATAATAGTCCACAACGCTTTGAAATTATCCAGAAAATACAAGAAACAATTAGAAAAGATGCGCCTTGGGCTTTTGCTTTTCACCCCAAGAGTTTTTCTTTGTACCATAGCTGGTATCAAAATTTAAAACCAAATTTAATGGCTAACAACACGTTAAAATATAAACAAATTAATCCGCTAGAAAGAGCACAAAAAAGAGAGCAATGGAATCAAGCTGTATTTTGGCCGTTAATTGTCGCTTTTTGTGTTTTTGTTTTATTACTTTTTCCTGCTGTAAAAGCTTTTAAAAGTAGAGCAAGGGAGACGATGTAATGATTCAATATATATTACGTCGGATTTTATATGCCTTACCTATATTAATAGGAGTAAATATATTTACCTTTATTCTGTTTTTTGTCGTTAATAGTCCTGATGATATGGCACGTATGCAGTTAGGGCATAAGCATGTAACAGAAGAGGCTGTACAAAACTGGAAGCATCAACAAGGGTATGATTTACCGTTATTGTGGAATCAACAGGCTAAAGCAACAGAAAAAGTTACGGAGACTATTTTTTATCAAAAATCGCTTAGTTTATTTTTGTTTGATTTTGGTCAGTCAGAAAGTGGAAGAAATATTGGAGCAGATATAAAGCAACGTATGTGGCCAAGTCTTAGTATTGCTTTACCTTCATTAATTGTTGGTTTATTAGTTAATATTTCAGTGGCTTTAATGATGGTGTTATTTAGAAATAGTTACCTGGAATTTAGCAGTATTGTTCTCTGTGTGGTTTTAATGTCTATTTCTTCTTTGTTTTATATTATTGGTGGGCAGTTTTTTATTGGTAAACTACTTAAACTAGTGCCTATTTCTGGTTATGACACAGGCTTTTCGGCGATTAAATTTTTAATATTACCCGTATTAATTAGTGTTGTTTCAGGTATTGGTTCTGGTGCGCGCTGGTACCGAACTTTATTTTTAGAAGAAGTTGAAAAAGATTACGTGAGAACCGCGCGAGCAAAAGGCTTAACTGAAACGCAGGTGTTATTTAAACATGTACTTAAAAATGCCATGATTCCCATATTAACGGGCGTGGTGGTTGTATTACCATTATTGTTTATGGGGAGTCTAATTATGGAATCTTTTTTTAGTATTCCAGGCTTGGGGAGTTATACCATTGATGCCATTAATCGCCAGGACTTTGCTATTGTGAGATCAATGGTCTTTTTAGGTTCTGTGTTATTTATCGTGGGGCTAATTATGACGGATATTTCGTATTCTTTTGTTGATCCAAGAGTTAGATTGACATAAACCCTAGGTTATATATCACCAGCATTTTAGTAGTCATTGGTATTATGTAGATAAAGGTAGGAGGGGCCTATGGCGCGACTGCTCTTGATCTTATTCTTATCGCGACCAAAGGCCGCCAGCCTACTGATAAAAATAACTCATTTGTTCTAGTTTTTTATAAACCTGAGGCTTGTATAGAGCCATATTAATAAATTTAATAATAAAATTTTGGAGAGTTGTGTGTTTCGAGCTTTACTTTTTTTGATGCTTTTTTCTTTTTCCTCTATAACAATGGCTTTATCTTATACTGTTGAGATAACTGAAGTAGAGCTTCAGCAGCAAGTCACGGCAATGATGCCGATAGAGAAAAAACAATTATTTTTCACAGTGAAATTTTCAAACCCAGAAATTGATTTACTTGAAAGTAGTAATAAAATTGGCATTTTTACCCATATTAACTTAGATTCTCAGCTAGGATTAAAAGGGAAAGGTCGAGCAAAAATAATAGGGTCTTTAAGCTATGATTCAAAAACCAGTGCTTTCTATTTTAAAAACTCCAAAATAGATACATTGGAGATTGATAAAGTTTCTCAAAAAGATACTGAACAAATCAAAGGGTTAGTCGAAGTTATGGGCAATAAAATATTAGCAATACATCCTATTTACAAACTTAAAGATAGTGATTTAAAACAGAAAATGGCCAAGGCCGTTCTGCAATCAGTATCAGTCAAAAACAATAAATTATTTTTAACATTAAATGTACTTTAGTTAATGATTAGAGTATTAGTTTTCCTTTATTTATCGGGTTTATTTTAGAATTATGGTTATTCTATGTACAGATGCGCTAATTTATATTTTAGTGCTAGTGAGTATTGTTGCTGGGGTTTCGATTGCTCGAAAACCTAATTTTAAAAGACCTTTAAAAAAAATATCAGCGAGTAAAACAGGGATGATTTCCTTGTTATTTTTACTATTCTTTATTTTTATTGGTTTATTAGATTCCATTCATTTTAAAGAAACAGAAGGGCGAACCCGAGAGATCATTAGTCTATTGGATTACTGGGCTAAGCCGCTACGCACACAAAATGAAAAGACTTATTCAGGCCCATTTTCAGCTTATTTATATAGTAAAGAAATGATTGCTAAGGTTGATGGTGGTACACAATGGAGTTATCCGCGTTTAAAATTTGGTGGCTCTCATCTGAAAACCCCAGAAACAGAAGCTTTATCTGATGTATTAACAAAAGCAGCGACTGGTTTTGGAAAAGGGGCTGGGTTATTTATGCTGTTTTTTGTCTTATTATGGAGTTATTTGCATGATAGACATAAATATCTATTAAAGGGAGATACTGCTAAAGCTGTTTGGGCTGTGGTGTTTTTGCTGTTATCTACGAGTTATATGCTGTTATATTTATCAGGCTATTATCATGTGCTGGGCACAGATAAAGTGGGTGAAGACGTTTTTTACCAAGCGATTAAAAGTATTAGAACAGGCTTGGTGATTGGATCATTAACCACGTTGATTATGTTACCTCTAGCCATTGTTTTTGGCATTATGGCGGGGTTCTTTAGAGGCTGGGTGGATGATGTTATCCAATATATTTACACCACACTTAATTCTATACCTAGTGTTCTACTCATTGCGGCTTCAATTTTGATGGTTCAAGTTTATATGTCAAACCATGCCGAAGACTTTAATAGTTTGATTGTTCGATCAGATATGCGCTTACTATTCTTATGTTTGATTTTAGGCGTGACGAGCTGGACAGGGTTATGCCGTATGTTACGTGCCGAAACACTTAAGTTAAGAGAAATGGAATATGTGCAAGCCGCACAAGCATTGGGTGTAAAACAAAGTACTATTTTAATCAGACATATTTTGCCTAATGTTATGCATATTGTTTTAATTTCTGTGGTCTTGGATTTTAGTTCTCTGGTTTTAGCTGAAGCTGTATTGTCTTATATTAATATTGGTGTTGACCCAACGACTTATAGCTGGGGTAATATGATTAATGGCGCGCGTTTGGAAATGGCGCGAGATCCAGTGGTTTGGTGGTCTTTATTAGCCTCTTTTGTATTTATGTTTAGTTTGGTATTAGCTGCTAATTTATTTGCAGATACTGTAAGAAACGCTTTTGATCCAAGACGGGCAGAGCAGGGCGAGTAAATGGAAAATAAATTACTGCAAGTTAAAGGCTTAACGGTTTCTTTTAAAATAGAAAAAGTGGTTGATAATATTAGTTTTGACATTAATAAAGGTGAAACCTTTGCTTTAGTCGGCGAATCAGGTTCAGGAAAATCTATTACAGCCTTATCTGTATTACGACTTTTACCTACCAATGCAAAGGTATCAGCTTCAGAAATAAAACTGAATAGTGATGATTTATTCAGTATTGCTGAAAATGATTTTTGTAAAATACGGGGTAAACGCATAGGCTTAATTTTTCAAGACCCCATGTCATCACTTAATCCCGTGATGACGATTGGTGAGCAAATTGCTGAAGTGATACAGGTTCATTTTAGCTATTCAAAAACAGAGATAGATCAAGCGGTTTTTGAACTGCTACAGCAAGTAGAAATACCTCAAGCCGAGCGGCGTATTAATGAATACCCCCACCAGTTATCGGGTGGACAACGGCAGCGAGTGATGATTGCAATAGCTTTAGCCGCTAAGCCAGATTTGTTGATTGCAGATGAGCCAACCACTGCGTTAGATGTCACCATTCAAGCCCAAATATTACAGTTATTAAAAACGATTCAGCAAAAAACAGGAATGGCACTTTGGTTGATTAGTCATGATCTTGCTTTGGTTTCGAATATGGCAGACCGAATTGCTGTGATGCAAAAAGGCAAGATAGTTGAGTCAAATAATACAGATCAATTTTTCAAACAACCACAACATCCATATAGCGTTAAATTATTAGCAGCATTACCCTCAATGGATAGCTGTATTAATAAAGTGGTTGATAATAAAGGGGATATTTTATTACAAGTTGAAGGGTTTAAAGTCTATTACCCCATTCGCAAAGGTTTTTTCAAACGTGTAGTTGATCATGTGCGAGCTGTTGATGGTGTTGATTTTCAATTACAGCAAGGTAAAACACTGGCTTTAGTTGGGGAGTCTGGCTGTGGGAAAACCACCTTGGGGAAAGCTCTAATTAATTTAATTCCTCATACGGCTGGCACCGTACTTTTTGATCATGTTGATTTAACCACATTAGATAGAGAATCTTTACGTAATAAACGTGCTGAAATCCAAATTATATTCCAAGACCCTTTTTCTTCGATGAATCCTCGCATGTTGATTGGGGAAATTATAGAAGAAGGTATTAAAGCCCTGCATCCTCACTTTGGTTCAGCTGATAGACAGCAAAGAGTTGCTAAACTATTGGATCAAGTTGAATTGCCACAATCGTCAGCTATGCGATATCCCCATGAGTTTTCAGGTGGACAGCGGCAGCGGATTTGTATTGCTAGAGCATTAGCTGTTGAGCCTAAGCTTATTATTTGTGATGAGCCAACCAGTGCGTTAGATGTTTCTGTGCAATCACAGATTATTGATTTACTTAAAAAATTGCAAAAAGATAAAGGAATAAGTTATCTATTTATCACCCATGATTTAGCCGTTGTTGCTGAAATAGCTGATCAAGTAGCTGTGATGAATCTAGGAAAGATTGTTGAGCAAGGTGATGTAGAGCAAATACTGAAAAAACCTAAGCATGCATACACTCGAAAACTTTTGGGTGCAGTACCTATGATTGCTTAGTTATCCCATAGTAGTATTTGTTAGCGGCCACTTGGCATAAATGTTATTATTGAGACTACCTTGAATTCAACATTTGATTAACTTTATTTTTTATAAAAGGAACAAAATGAAAAACGTAAAAATATCTTTACTTTGTACTTCTCTTATTATGTCAGGAACAGCAACTGCAGGCTGGTTTGATTTTTTATCTTCATCTGATGAAGCGGCTACAGTAGAAGCAGTACCAGCAAAAAGTGAAACAGCACAACAAATTGATAAGGTTAATGATGCTTTAAAATCTGCGCAAGTTGCCTCTGATGTTCAAGAATTGGGGCTGACTGATGCGTTGGTTAAACAACTAGGTGTTTCTGAGACACAAGCGGAAGGCGGCTCAGGTGCGTTGTTAGAAATGGCTAAATCTAACATGTCAGAAGCTGATTTTGGTGAATTAAGTAAGTCTATTCCTGGAATAGATAGTCTTATAGGGGCTGCTCCAGAACAAAAAGCCACTTCATCTTCAGATAATTTATTAGGCTCATTAGCTAATGCAACGGGAAATGATTCATTAATCAGTGCTGCAGGATTAGCCGATACATTTCAAAAATTAGATTTGTCTAGTGATATGGTCGGTCAATTTGTCCCTGTTATTGTTGATTATGTGAAAACAAATGGTGGTGAAGGGGCTGCTAATTTATTAAGTTCTGCTTTATCAGGGTTATAAGAAAAATATTAAATTAGCTGTTGTAGCCTTGATTCTGCTTTACTGCATCAAGGCTATATAAAATTAATTATTTAGGATGTGTTTGTGTCAACAAAAAAAAACAATTTAACTGTTATTGGCTTTGTCTCTATTTTTCTCTTGTCTGCTTGTGGTATATCATCAACTACAGAATCAACTACAGAGTCTATAGCGAATACTTCAGAATCTGTTTCTGATCTTACTTCAAGTGTGAGTAGTAGTTCAGCTGGTGAAGATGATGTACAAGAGGCTATGGTCATAGAGTACGTTACATTAAATTATACTCGCCTTCGTACTGATATGGCATTAGGAAAGGGCGAACATCTAGAAGCTCTTGCCACACTTTTGTCTGTTGATGAAGATAAAAAAAGTAAGTTTTATGCCATGACCAAAGAAAAATTTGATCAAATTTTTAAATCAACAGATACATCAGCCGAAGATGTTGTTGATCAGTTATACAATATTATTGATCAGTTAGACAAAGAAATGAGTAAAACAGAAATATAAGCTGTTTGGCTTCCATTCTTCTGATTGGAAGCCTTCTTTATCTTATTATTAATTGTTCCAAAAGTTTTGACAGCTTAGTTCCTTCTCCCTTGAGAGAGAAGGTTAGGATGAGGGAGAAATAGAATGCCAGAACTTATGGCGATTAATAAGTAAAGATAAGCGCCACACCGTAATTCAGTCTTGTTTATGCCTTTCCGCTATATAACCACCAATCAATTCAAAGCATTTTTATTTATTGTCATTTACCTGCTAAGCGGTACTTTAACAGCTAAAGACAATACAGATATAATTCATCGGCTTATATTAGAAGCTAGAGGCAAAGAGCTCTGGTTACAAAGAGATTGGAAAGCATTAATGCATTATTCTCCTGAGTTGTTTGGTTCTGGATTTAAGAGTTTAGTGGATGATCCTCAGTTCTTTTTGGCCAAAGAGGGAAAAACATCACCTCAGTTAGAGTTAGAATCCACTATAAAAAAACTCTTCAATGCCGCTGATGAAAAGCACTCAATTGTTTGCAGATTTCCTGCCAGAGTGGCTTTTTTAAAGAAAGCATTATCAATTAAAGAGCAAAATAGACCTGCTCCAAATTGTTTTAAATTAAATAATTGGTTAAAAAACCTAAAGGCAGATAGTTTAACTATAGTTTTTCCTGTTTCTGTATTAAATAGCCCAGGTTCACTTTTTGGGCATACATTTCTGCGATTAAACCGAAATAAAGAAAAAAAACCAGATTTATTAGCGTGGACTATCAATTATGCTGCGAAAACGGGTGGTGAAAAAGGTGTGAGTTTTGCTATTAAAGGTTTATCTGGTGGATTCCCAGGTAAATTTACACTAGCGCCTTATTATTTAAGAGTTAAAGAATACAGCGATATTGAAAGCCGGGATATGTGGGAGTACCAGTTGAATTTTAATCAACAGGAAATTAATTTACTACTATTGCATCTTTGGGAATTATTACCGAGTTATTCAAATTATTTTTTTGTGGATGAGAATTGTGCTTATCAATTATTAGCATTGTTGCAGGTGGCTAGGCCAGAGTTAAAACTGACGGATCAGTTTTATTGGGATGCATCCCCAGCGGCAACCATTCGCACACTGGTAGAAGCACCTGAATTATTAAAAAATATTAAATTTCGCCCCTCTAATCGACGGGTTATCGCGGCAAGATCTAGTCAATTGAGCGCTGCTGATAATGCATTAGCACTAGACTTAGTGGAAAGTGAATTATCAGTGACTGATAAAGTTTTAACAACACATAAAAAGCAGGCTGAAATATTAGAATTGGCCAATGATTATGCGGCCTATCTGGAAGCTATTGATAAAAAACCACTGATTAATTTTTCTGATACCCCTCAAGATAAACAAGTATTGTTATACGAATTGTTATCAGCACGTAATAAACTGGCAATAGGTTCTAGGCAACCTGAAATAAAAACGCCAAAGTATAGTCCAGACCAGAGTCATAAAGGTGTAAGCGCTCAATTCTCCACGTAATTCCCCGCCACCTCAAATAATGCCACACTATTTCCTGCGATTAATAGTAGGAAATTCCAAATGGATTCAATAGAAAACCAACAAGCTAAATCATTTTGGCTTG
>Ga0209707_1000855_pt1 | contig 17896 bp, 18 predicted proteins | sample EN4Hudsemesocosm_FD_184630 | JGI IMG/M metagenome (GOLD analysis project Ga0209707, IMG submission 184630) | Methane-oxidizing microbial communities from mesocosms in the Hudson Canyon - EN4B Hudson Canyon (SPAdes) (version 2) | ecosystem: Environmental > Aquatic > Marine > Cold seeps | place... | reverse complement strand
TGCAACAAGCAAGTTCTTTATAAACCGAAACACAAAGCCGAGAAGAACGTTTCCAAACATCCAAGTCTTCAAATCGTCGCATGCTCTTCCTTTCACCTTTAGCCTTGTGCCTTTTACCTGCTCTTAAAAATACCCTTCACGTTTCTTCTGCTCCATCGAACCTGATTGATCATGATCAATCAAACGGCCTTGACGTTCAGAGGTGGTGGTTAACAGCATTTCCTGAATAATTTCAGGCAGGGTGGTTGCAGTTGATTCAACTGCACCTGTTAATGGATAACAGCCTAATGTTCTGAAGCGTACCATCTTCATTTCGACTTTATCATCTGGGCCGATAGGCATACGATCATCATCAACCATGATTAACATACCGTCTTTATTTACAACGGGGCGTTCTTTTGCAAAATAAAGTGGCACGATCGGGATGTTTTCCAAATGGATATATTGCCAAATATCAAGCTCAGTCCAGTTAGATAATGGGAAGACACGAATGCTTTCGCCTTTATCTAGCTTACCGTTATAAATGTTCCATAATTCAGGACGCTGATTTTTTGGGTCCCAACGATGATTTTTATCTCTGAAAGAATAAACGCGTTCTTTAGCACGAGATTTTTCTTCATCCCTACGAGCCCCACCAAAAGCAGCGTCAAATTGATGTTTGTCTAAGGCTTGTTTTAAGCCATCAGTTTTCATTACATCAGTATGCTTTTTACTGCCATGAGTAAAAGGGCCAATGCCCTGGTCAATACCGTCCTGATTTTTATGGACAATAATGTCTAAACCTAATTCGTTGATCAGTTTATCCCTGAATTCAATCATTTCCTTAAATTTCCATGTTGTATCGACATGCATCATAGGGAAAGGGGGTTTGCCCGGATAAAAAGCTTTCATTGTTAAATGAAGCATTACTGCTGAATCTTTACCAACCGAATACAGCATCACTGGGTTGTCGAATTCCGCGGCTACTTCACGAATAATGTGAATACTTTCTGCTTCAAGTTGTTTGAGATGCGTTAGTTTATAATCAGTCATTAATTTTGCTTGTCCGTTAGGGATATATCAACACTGTGAAGTTAATACTTAACTGTATATTTTAAAACGAAATGGATTTTTTTACTAGATCAGCGTTTTAATTTATTCATTATATAGAGTGCTAGCAAATTTATAAGGAGTGTTAGAAGAAGGTGATAACCCCTGAAATTTCAATGGAATGTTTTAAGGTGTTGATTTGTATGGTCGTATATGAGTGGCTAGTCTTCGCTTAGCCACATCCACAACTGTCTTTATTTTCTGAAATACTTAGGGGTACGGTCTTTATTTCAGGCAATGAGTAAAGTAAAGCAAGGGAAGAGAGGTTTTTTAGCAGTCAATAATGATGAGTTAGGATGTGATAAAAACAATGCTATTGACAAGCGGTTTGATTTGGTATCCAATGGATTTTGACTGAGTTTTCCTGTTATGCAGTTGCTAGTGCAGGTTTAATTTTCTGTCTTTTTTAACTGGTCACTAATCAAAATGTTGTATTTGTAGGTGTGAGTTTTAAAAAATGCCTATCAATATAATAGCAATCCCGCTTAAGGAGGTTGGTATGTCATACTCAAAACAAAAACATCGTAAAAATGGCTCTATAGCAAGTGAAAATGAGCAGCTATATGGTGGTGGAATTCATATCAATTTAGCTTCGGATGATGTTCGATCGGTGAATGCTGATAGTAGGGTTATTCCGAATGAAAACCATGATCAGATCAAATCATTAGATGATTTGGCGATGAGTCAATTGACTATCGATCAATTTCCCGTTGTTAAAGAATGGCGGCGAAAGTTATTCGATCCAGAATGGATTCCAGAAGTTTGTGATGAGCTGCCAAGGTTGCTGACAGCATTTTTGCAAAAACCAGAAAATGCAGCTTTGCCGGCAAATACTAGAAGAGCTAAAGCATTGCAGTATGTTTTTAGTCATAAGAAAGCATTGGTGCGTGATACGGATCTTCTTCCAGGAGAAACAACCACAAGTTTTGTTGGCCCCGTTATGCATATGGACATGAGTGGGTATTGTATTTGGCCTGAGCTGGATAGTATTTCAACTAGAGCACAAAATCCATTCAAGATCAGGCCAGAAGTAGCAAAGCGGCTGAATGAAGAAATATTTCCTTTTTGGTTACAACGACGTCCAGTACAAGAAGTGGCTCGTTATAGTGATTATGATACGGCTGATTATATTAATGATGGTCGTGATGAGGTTGATAGTGCGGCTCAACATGGTGAGCCGTCAATTGATCCACCTTTGAAAAAAGTTGCTGGGGAGACCCCTAGGTGTCAGGAACTATTTGAACGTGTGGCTTTTTATTTGTCGGATAAAGCGACGGCAGTCTCACATACCACGCCAGATTTTTCACGAGTATTGAAATATGGAATGGATGAGCTGATTTTACAATTACATAAAGATATTGCTGAGCAAGCAAATGAACCTGAACAGGTTGGATTTCTATCGGGTGTCTGTTCTGTTTATGAAGGCGTTAAAATTTATGCCGGGCATTTGGCAGAGACTGCTGAGCAGGTGGGTAACCATGAATTAGCTGCAATTTGTCGAAAAGTACCTGCTAAGCCAGCATCTACTTTTGCTGAAGCCGTCACGGTAATCTGGATCTGTTATCACCTGTTATTACAAGAAAACACAAATTTTGGGCTTTCTCTGGGACGACTGGATCAGACTCTTAATAGTTACTATTTGGACGAATGGCAACAACAGCCTGATGAGCAGTCTAAGCAAGCTTTTACAGTGAGAGCGGTGGAGTTAATTTGTCATTTGTTTTTACGATGCTCGGATCATGTTCCTTTATCGCCTGAAAGTGCTGAAGTGTTGTTTGCTGGGAGTGGTTCAAATCAGGCATTGACTGTGGGTGGTGTCCGTTATCAAAATGGGGAGATGATCGATGCAGTCAATGATATGACCTATATTATTCTTAAAGCTACGGAGTTGCTGTCGATACGAGACCCTAATGTTCATGCCCGCTATCATAAAGAGGTTCATCACCGTAGCGCGGATGGACAAGCTCTGGCTGCTGGTGAGGTGACTCCCTATTTGCAACGAATCTGTCAGGTTAATCTCACGACTCGAGCTACCCCAGCTCTGCATGGTGATGCTCCGGTTATTGAATCAATGGCTAAGTACTATGCAGAGCATGATGGTGTTAGCAGAGAAGAAGCATTGGCTGATGCGGCTGACTATGCATCCATAGGCTGTATTGAACAAAATGCTGACTATAAACATTATGGCCATACAGGTTCAACACTTTTAGTGCTGCCGGCAGTGCTTGAGCTCACACTCTATGGCGGTAAGCACCGTAGTGACGGGGTGGGTAAAAAAGATTTAAATTTATTTTATGAAAAAGCTGAATACACTTCAAAGCGTTTAGTGCAAATGGATTCGATGGAACAGTTTATCGATGCATTTCGTTTTCAACTTGATGAGATGGCTCGGCACAGTGTTCAGTTTAATAATTATCTGGGACGAAGCCTGGAGAAAGTACGACCATCCCCCTTACTATCAGGGCTTTTTGAGGGACCAACCAATCGGCCTGGAGAAAAGGGGGCTAAATTCCGTGATCTTGCCTCAGGCGGTGCAAAATATAATTCTTCAGGCGTTGCCATCATTGGTCTGGCTGATGTGATTGATTCTTTTTGTACGATTGATGCCCTGGTTTTTAGTGGTCAAATAACGGCTGATGAGCTACTGGCTGTATTAGATGCAAACTTTGATGTTAAAAGTCTGCAAGGTGCATCTGAATTGAGTTTTATGGAAAGAATTAAAGCCGGAATCAAACATCTCTTGAATGCTGATAAGACTGAACAATATTCATTAACAGCAGAAAGACTGAAAGAAATCTCTCAACTGATTCGTTTGGCACCAAAATATGGCGCGGGTGTTGAGTTAACGGGGACTTATGATAATACTTTAGCGGTTAAATACACTCGCTTGTTGACAGGTATTATTCAGCAGGTGTTTTATAAATATCGTACCCATCGTGGGGGACGTTATTTAACTGGGTATTGGAGTATGACAAATCATGCAGGGTTTGGCATGTTGACTAAGGCAACCCCAAATGGTCGTCAGCAAGGTCAGCCTTTTGCCGGAGGGATCACGCCTTGTCCTGGCATAGTCAAACGAAATGGTGATGCTGTTTCATTGTATGACCATATATTGTCTGTAGCTAAAGTTGATGCAAATACTGTTCAGAATGGATATACCTATAATTTGAGTTTAACGCCGCGAGGCAAAGACTTTTTTGTTGAAGACACCAATCTGTTTGCTCAGCACATGAAGTGTTTTATGGATGAAGATGGCGTTTTGGTTCAACTTTGTGTGAGTTCTATTGAAGATCTACAGGCGGCTAATGATGCCGTCGCTGCAGCCGAGAAAGAGGGGAGTGGGCAAGATGAACAGACTGCTTTGGGGCCTTATAAAGACCTGATGATACGTGTGGCGGGATACTCTGCCTACTTTGTCACACTGAGTCCGCAGATGCGCCAGGAGATTATTGATCGTGCTAACTTTGGTATGGCTAGTCATATAGAGCAGCACGCTGTTAATTAGGAGAATATGCTATGCACGCAACAATTCCATCCCTGCCTAAAGGTGTACAACATTTAATGAAGAATGGCCTGTTAACTGGCGAATTAAATGGTGAACTTGCCGGGTTATTTGATCGTACAGCAGGTCAGCTGCTTGCTCTCGGCATGGCAACAGTGATCAAGCTAGGTTTTGGTTTTCTGGTTTGTGAAGGCGTGAGTGAGGCGAAGGCGCGAAAGGCTGAAGAGTTTTTTAAGCAGAATTTTGTTTTTCAAGACCCTAATGCATTAGATGGGCAGCGTTTTTATCAGGGTAAGTTTTTGATTCGCACCAAAAAACCGAAAGATGAAATGAATGTTTATATTCAATTTTGTCCATATCCTGAAAAGTTGTTTATGGATACGCCCTTTGGAAAGCGTTTAAATCCACAAGAAATCGTTTATGTTGAAGCAATCAGTGAGGCGGATGCTGAGCAGATTGAGAAAGATCCCCAGAAAATTGATCTGGTAATTTGTTTTAAGGATGTTAGCGCAATTCTGGGTCTTGTTGAGCGTCCAGATGCAGATGTTGTTGAGTTATTGCTAGAAAATCAAGTGCAAATGAGAGGTAACTTTGGTCATATGTTCAAGTTTGGGGCCATAGGGAAAAATGTGCAGTTAGCTCTGGAAGGCGTTGAATAAGGTGGCGCTTGAGGCTCTGATATTTGATATCAAGCGAGGCAGTAGTGAGGATGGGCCAGGTATTCGTACCACCGTGTTTTTTAAAGGATGTCCGCTTTCCTGTGTCTGGTGTCAGAACCCTGAAGGGATTAGTCGAGATCTTGAAGTCGATATTAATGACAACCCCGTTGGTTTTTATATTACTCTGGAAGAGTTGCTGTATAGAGTGCAACAAGATTACCCTATTTTCACATCCAGTGGTGGTGGGGTTACCCTTTCAGGAGGCGAGGCGACGAGTCAGATGGATTTTTCACAGCACTTTTTGATGGCTTTAAAAAAACAGAATACGCATACAGCAATTGAAACCAGTGGTTTGTTTAACTATCGATCCTTTGAAAGTAAATTGTTACCGTGGCTGGATTTGATTTATTTTGATCTTAAGTTATTTGATGATTTTCAGAGTTGCCGTTATACAGGTCAATCAAATAAGGTAATAAAGGATAATTTTTTGAGACTGGTTAATGACGCAAAAGTGCCTGTTGTTCCAAGAATTCCTCTTATTCCTGGTATCACCGATACTAAACAGAACCTTTCTGGCTGGGCTGGTTTTTTACGTGACCTTAAGGTGAGTGATTGCACTTTGCTTCCTTATAATCCTTTATGGCAAGGAAAGTTGCAAAGATTTGGCATGACAAGTCGTTATCAGCGTACTACCTTTATGTCAAAAGATGAGCAGCAAGCAAGTGTTGAATACTTTAACCTAGAAAAACCAATTGAGCGTTAGATTCCCCACAAACTCCATGTCCAACTGATTTTTCTAGGTTTAATCAGCCTTGATAACCATGTTCCCCAGGTCTTGGTGATAATTGAGGAAAGGCATTATCTGCATATATTTTCTCTGAATAGGCTGGGTCCATCATCACAAAAAAACCGTTATTCTGATAACCATAATCAACTTTATTTTTTTGTTTGTCTCTGGAAAAAAGTCGTTCAAAGAAACCGAGTTTTCGGTTAGGTTGATATGTTTCACCAAGTTGCAGTTCATTCTCCGCATCAAGTGTTGTTAAAGCATAATGCTGGCTAGCCCAAACTAATTGACCAAGATAGAGTCCGTCATCAATCTGCACTAGTTCATCAATTAGTCGAGTCATTGGATAGACTGGGCTAAGTTTTGGCCAGCGGTAATTGACTAGGTAAACCTGTTTATTATTCATTTCTGGAAGAACGGAGTTACCCATATTAGCTAGAAATATACCGCCAGTTAATGAGTAAGGAATTTGCTGTTCTTTTTCTGCATTATCTTCAGTTAATACAGTGTCGAAAATTTCTGCATGTTGTAAAGAAGGGCGGGGTTGCAGATTCCAAAGTTTTTCTAAACTGGGAAGAGCCGCTCCTTGTAGTAAGTCAGGGTTATCAGGGGTGCGAAACAGGTTACGTCCAATTCGGCTGGTTTCTGGGTTGTAAGATGCTACAGTTAATAGGTCATGATTGGTTTTATGAGCAACGATCTCTTTACTAATAGGTTCAAAGCTTTTACCTATCCATACACCTGTATCTGCAAAGGTCATATTCCAGACAGTAGCCATCCACTCAATACTGGCAACAATCGAACGGCTTTTACCAAAAAATTCAGCGTCCTTTTTAAAATAATCAGTATCACGAATTGAAATGGGGCAGCCAACCATCGGGCCATCTATTGGAGCAGCTTTGCCAGCAAGGAATAGTGTGTTTAGTTTGTTGTGAATAGAGGCCCATTCATGGCGGTGAGAGTTATCAGCCAGAATACGTTGGTAGTCTCCCATTAAGGCAAACATATTGTTATCGGGAAGGGTTGAAGAAATAATCACTTCGAGCTGAGAGCTGTGTTGCTTTTTTTCGTCTTGGGATGAAAAGGGAAAGTGGTCGCTACTAAGATATTTCATAGGTATAGACTCCCGATGTTAGAGGATCTTTGAGTATAAGATGAAAAGTTGTTGTGAGGCAAACTATATTCCAGTTGTTTATATGGAATTAGAAATTATTAGAAAAGACTTTCATATGGCAAGAATTAAAAAATGTTCAAAAACTTGAAAGCCGGATGTACCAGGCTCACACTTAAATATATGTTCTAATATCATTATCAAGCTTAACCAGATAACGAAATTAATTAAAATGAGACAAGATCAAGGTTTAGATGTATTAGTTCAGCAACACATAGGTGTTTTATCGGCAAAAACACTATCAGCTCTATTATTAGATGATTTGGAAGCCTGCTGTTGTAAAATCTTTGGTAAAACAGCTGATGAAGAGCCGGTGTTATTAGCTGAGTTAAAAATTATTGCCGATAGTTTGTATTATGATATGTTTGATCAACGCATTGATTTTACAGTGATTGGGGATATTGTGAATATCCAGTACGTGCCATTGACTTATAAGGTGCAAGGCGATAAATATTTTTTTTATGGACGTTGTTCTACAATCCTTAGAGTGTGTGGTGTGGACTTGTATTTAAATAACAGTTATACAGAAAACTTGGGAGACACTGTAAGACAGAGTTTTTCAATATCGGTTAAAAAATTACTAAAAGGCCTTTCTTAAATAAAATGCAGGTTGCATCCATTCTGCCTCTCAAGATACGGCTGAATATATTTGTGTAGTCTTAGTGATATCATCCCGGAAGTTATCCGATCAATTAACAAAACCAGTCTGCATTCGTACTACAAAAATTACTTAATTTCTCTACAGCCAGTGTGTAATATTGATGTGTTATGTTTTATCAAGGGTGTGATTTGCAAATTCTTTGTAATTAATGATTTCTGGTTCATCTTTGTTAAATAATGTTTTTAGAATCAATTGTATTTCAGGTGTTTTTGATCTAAAAATCAAGAAATAAAGCTCATCACAAACAGGTGTAAAGTGAAGTTTTAAACTATTGGCTACACTTTTAATTCCTAGACCTGCATCTGCTTGTCGGCTCATAATCATACTTGCTACTGCAAGGTGAGTATGTTCTTCATGATAATATCCTGACAACTGGTCTGTATTAATATGCTGCTCCTTAAGAAGGTTATCTAATAATAATCGAGTTCCTGATCCTTGCTGTCGGTTAACAAAAACCAATTGCTGGTCGAGTATTTGTTGTAATGTAGTGATGGGACGATCTGGATGGCTGATGATTCCCTGTTGACGTTGTTCCAAAAAGACGAAATGATCTTTTTCTTTATCCATATATTGATCATACATTGCTAGTTGTTTATAGGTGTTTCCAGAAGCAATGTGGAAGCCAGCTATATCACATTTTCCATCTGTATATGCGGAAAGTGCTTGACTGCTTCCGTCAATATGTAGATCTATCTCTGAGTTCTGTTGGCGTAATGTATTTAATTTTTCTGAATCACTGGCGATAATCCGTAATGTTTGTGATTGAGATAACAGCTTTTGCAGGGAATGATTAGCCTTGTGGTCAGCCGCTTTTAATTGATCGTTAAAAGTAACATCGTTTTCATTCTTGATGGTCAGTAACTTTTCTCCTAGCACACTTAGTTGCGAGCCTTTTCCTCTATGTTTCTCAACCAGCGGCTGACCAAATACAGCTTCCAAATCTCTGATAATATTCCAGGCTTTACGATAGGAAAAGCTGCATGAGCTGGCTGCGGCACGAAGGTTTCCATGTTTATGAATTGCATTTAATAGTCGTAATAACGGATTCAGGTCGTATTCTTGGTTATGGAATGTTAGGCAGGGTTGTAATGAATACTGAATGTTAAAAGTGCTCATAAATAAGTGGTAATTATATGCATGTTTATTAGGCTGCAATAATCATGCTAACATAGATTTTATCGAAATATAATTCAATTATAGTTTTTATCTATGCAATTAAATACATATATAAGAGTTGCTTGTATAAGCATTCTTAGTCTGTTTTCGGCTGTTAGTAATGCCCAGGAAAAAATCTGGCGACTGGATCAGTCAATTGGCTTACCTGACTGGTTAAATATTTCTTTTGAACATAGGTCACGGTATGAAACATTGGATCAGCAGTATCGTAGGATAGTAAATAGCCAAGCTGGTAGTGGTGGGGATCAGGTGCTGGCGTTTCGGACATTAGTTCATGCCAAAGCTGATCTTGAATATGTACGCTTAGGTGCTGAAATGATGGACTCACGGATAGAACTAGTAGATGCTGGTTCAGCTAGTTCAACGACGAGATTGACGCCAGGTATCGCCAATCCTCTGGAGTTATTACAGGCTTATATTGAAGTACCTATTGATAATTTTGGAGCTGAAGATAGTCACGCCATGCTACGTGCTGGACGTATCACCATGGATGTAGGTAGTCGCAGACTAGTGGCTCGAAATCGTTTCCGCAACACCATCAATGCTTTTACAGGACTTGACTGGCAATGGCAGTCAGAAAACCGGAAATTCAGGGTTTTTTATACATTACCCGTTAATCGCAGAGTGGATGATGATATCAAGGATAACAAACCGGCTTTTGACCATGAACGTATAGAAAGGCGTTTCTGGGGGATTCATTACAGTCAGCCTTTATTAACACAGAAAAATAATGGAGAGGTTTTCCTGTTTGCTCTTGATGAAGAAGATGGACAAAACTTTGCTACCAAAAATCGCGAACTGTATACCTTCGGTTTCCGTCTATGGAATAGACCTGCTAGTCAGCAGCTAGATTATCAATTGGAGACAGTTTATCAGCTGGGTGAATCCCGCACTTCGAATTCTTCTGCGAAGACACAGGATCATTGGGCTCATTTTCATCATGCTGAGCTTGGTTATAGTTTTGATGCCTTTGGGTCTCCAAGATTAATTGCTCAATTTGATTATGCCAGTGGTGATAATGATTCTAATGACGGTCAAAATAATAGATTTGATACACTTTATGGTGCGCGTCGTTTTGATTTCGGCCCTACCAGTATATATGGTGCATTTGCCCGTAGTAATTTATTAACCCCAGCATTACGACTCAACCTTAAACCGATAAAGACAGTAAAAACTATGTTTGCATTACGTGGCTACTGGCGAGCCAGCACTTCAGACAGCTGGGTGCCAGCTGGGATAATTGGTCAGGATGCTTATATAGGGACTCAAGTCGAAGCAAGATTGCGTTGGGAACCTTTACCTAATAATTTGCGCATAGAAGGTGGTGTGGCTCATTTATTTTCCGGTGATTTGATCGATCAGGCTGGTAATGGTGATAGCACTTATGCTTATACCCAGGCTTCCATAAAGTTTTAAAGAAAAGGAAAAATCATGAAGACTATGAAATATATGCTAATACTGGCAGTTTTATTAATGACAAGTCAGCAACAAGTGAGTGCAGAGCCAAGACTGCGTCTGTCTACAACAACCAGTACAGAAAATTCAGGATTGCTTGCGATTCTACATTCGGCATTTGAAAAACAAACAGACATTAAAGTGAGTGTAATTGCAGTAGGGACAGGGAAGGCGCTTAAAATAGGTAGTAACGGTGATGTGGATGTGGTATTCGTGCATGCACCAGCAGCAGAATTGAATTATGTTGAGCAAGGTGATTTTATTGATCGTTCGGCTGTGATGCATAATGACTTTATTATTGTAGGGCCAGAAAATGATCCAGCGAATATTATTTCAGCAAAAACAGCTATTGAAGCCTTAAGAAAAATCTCCCTAAATCAATCGCAGTTTGTATCACGAGGTGATGATTCAGGAACGCATAAAAAAGAAAAACAATTATGGCAACAAGCAGGGCTTAAACCAAAGGGGGCTTGGTATGCTGCGGCTGGTCAAGGGATGGGGGCTGTTTTACGGATAGCTGATGAGAAGCAAGGATATGCATTAACTGATCGAGGAACACAAATAGCCTTTCTGGATAAAATTACTTTGAAGGTGCTATTTGAAGGTGATGCTGCTTTATTTAACCCCTATCATGTGATGGCTGTTAATCCAGAAAAACATCCAGATGTTAATTATGAACTGGCTAAAAAATATATTGATTTTGTGACCAGTGAACAAGGACAAAATATAATTACAGATTATAAAAAAGCAGGGCAACAATTGTTTTATCCAGATGCAGTGAAGTAAATAATTATTCATGGCCATATACAAACCACAGGTTGCTTCCATTCTGCCTCTCAATACACGGCGTGAATACATCCTTGTAGCCTTGGCGGCAGCATCCCTGCTGCCAACAGTATTGAGAAGCAGAATTGAAACAACTTTAATCATTCGTCACCTGTGATTTGATAATACCCATATAATTATTTTTGCAACACGGCCATATCCACATACTTGTATTCAGAGCCTGCACACATTTTATAAAAGAGAAAGATCGCATGTTTTATTTTGTTATGTTGCTGGTATTTGTGACAAAAAACCCAATAAAAATGCACCCACTTTTTGTAAAAACTTTTCCTTTGTCAGAAAATAACTGGATCAGTAACAGCTTGTCGAATTGCTGAACTAAAGTGTAAGTATGAATGTTAATCATAAACTAGTTATCATAAAGTAAAAGTATGTTATCTAGTTTAGTATTACAAGCCTAACGGCTTGTCTCTTGCTAAATTATTTGAGTTGGCGTTAGAATAATCAGACCGAGACAATAACTGGTTATGTTCTCTTTTATCTTTGAGAATAAACGCTGGCATTCTTTAAAGCAGAAGAGCAAAAGCTAGTTCTGATGTTTTCCATAAGTCCGATGTGGAAAACTGAAAGCTGATGTAATAGCTAAAAACTGTAAATTTTAAACTAGACGGCGAACATAAAATAACAAAAAATAAATGACACAACTACAGAAAATAAAGCCAATATTGATTCAAGTATTTGTTTCAGAATCTGTGAAAACAGCTTTTTTTCATGTTCCTGTTTTTTTTCCGTCAATTTATCTATTTTTAACACAAGCGACAACTGACCAGCATAGTAACCTGAGAATGCTATTACTGTCAGTGTTGCTGTGTTTATTATCATATTATCTGTCATTTAGAATCTCCTATAGAAAATCATTTGTAGATAGCACCCCAAAGATAATAAAAACTGACCTTATTCTCCAAGATGGGGTTAAATGGAACAAGATAACAATGTCTGATGGCGAGCAATACCTTGAAGGAATATGCTATTGCGACAAGCATAAATTCCCATACCTTAATGAGAACGGAGACTGCTTCTGTCCGCATAAAGATTGCTTGAAATCAATAAAATATGATGACGTTAAATTGCTCCATAGGGCTGCCTCTTCTATATTATTAAAAAAGCATATTTCCAGTTAAATATGAGTGTAATAGCAGCTCTGTTGCCATACCACGATCATCGTAATGTCGGGGTCAAGTCTTTGGTTTATAAATAATGTCGGGGTCAAGTCTTTGGTTTATGATGTTTTGATGTCAGAAAAAAAGGCGGTTAAGTATCATAAGTCAAAGACCTGACCCCCAATGTGACCCCCAATGCGGACCCCCAATGTTCGTGACCCCCAATGTTCGACCCCCAATGGTTTTGTGTCAAATTTGAATAAAGTGGGTGAAAAGGTACTGGAGGACTACTTAGCAGAATTTTATATAAAACTAGCTGGGAATATAGAAACAGCCAATTCTATCATTGTTGATTTAAGAGCATCAATTGATATCGATAGTATTAACCAGCAGGAAGTCTTACAAATTTGTGAAGATGCTATATACCCCTATGGCAAACCAGAGGATAATCAAATAACAATTCATATAGGTGATTGTAAAGAATGGGCATTATTACTTGAAAAAGCCTTAACTGTATTGCATTTACCTATAGAGAAAATTTAGAACTAAATATAAAAGGTTGTCATTATGTTAGATAAAACAATTAATTTATCTATTCCTGTTAAAGAAAGCATCTTGTTTTCACTAAAGGAATCAACAGATGAATTTTCTCAAGAGCTTTTATATCTATCTGCTCTAATGCTTTACAAACGCAGAAAATTATCATTAGGTAAAGCTGCTGAATTAGCAGGTCTCACTAAAATTGATTTTATTGTTAAATTAAAAGCAGAAGGCGAGGCAGTTTTTGATTATAACAATGATGAAATGGATGAAATCTTTAATGCCAGTAAACAACTTCCATGAAAGTTGTAGCAAATACTACTCCGCTAATTTCATTAGCATCCATTGGTAAACTCGAGCTTCTTAAAGATATTTTTGGAGAAATTATAATTGCCGATGCTGTTTATAACGAAATAAAAGCCAAGCAAGGCTATGGATACAGTGAGATTGATGCTGATTATATTAAAGTACAAAGTATCAACGGAATTGCTTATCGTGATTTCTTACTGAGTCAGTTAGATTTAGGCGAAACAGAAACCATTATTCTGGCAAAAGAAATAAATGCTGATTTTGTTATTATTGATGAAAATATCGCTTATAAGATTGCTAAATCAAGCGAGTTAAATGTTTTGTCAGAACATTATCAATATTGCTGAGAGCAAAAGAAAAAGGGCTTATTCCAGCATTAAAGCCATTACTTGATGAGATGATAATTAAAGGTAGATGGTATTCACAGAGAGTTTACAAAGCAATTCTTGATCAGGCTGGAGAAACCTAGTAAAGGTGATGAATTTTTCATGAACCTTTTAACAGCCTTTTTAGATTTTTAGTAGGAAAACAAACACGATACTTGCCGCAAGTTTTTATAACTAAAAGTTCCACCAGACGAGCTCGTGAACTTTACGTTATTTTCTATTTTTGAGAGCAATACGTAGAAAAAAATTCATTGTTGAAAAAGCTAAGGTTGATTACGGTGAAGCCAGTTTGATTTGAAAAAAGTAAGCTAGATGCGGTGAATATAATCCTGTGAAAAGCAGGGTTCGACGTGGAAAAGTAGGATGTCGCTTTTTCAAAGTCCGTAGCGAAAACAGGAACAAAGCGAAAGAGCTGAAAGAGCCAGAGCTGAGAGTTTTGATGTTTGCGGAGTTGAGTGAGGAAAAAGGAAGCCATGATTACTCTCGGTATTATTGTGAATAAAAAGATTTCTTTATTAAATTTTCAAAACCCCCATTCTTTTGTGGCGCATTTGTGCTATATTCTACTTGTAAGCAATCAAATGGGTACAAATTATGACTACACCAAATTCAGCTACTGTTAGGTGTCGAATTGCTCCAGAAGTAAAAGGACAAGCTGAAGAGATACTAGCTTCAATAGGCATGTCAACATCAGATGCAATGCGTTTATTTTTAAAACAGGTTGTTATTCGAGGGGAATTTCCTATTGAATTAAAAGTTCCTAACCAGAAAACGATTAATGCTTTTAAAGAAAAAAACCTTGAGTCTGTAAATCTTCAGGAACTTCGAGATATGTGATGTGAGAGAAATTTTAATCACAAATCGCTTTAAGAAAGACCTCAAAAAAGCAAAAAAGAACCCAAGACAAGATACGGATAAATTATTATCTACTATCGAAACATTGGCGACTCACGGAGTTTTATCAGAAGATTATCTTCCCCACTGTTTATCAGGAAATTGGAAGCCAAAATGGGAATGCCACATCCAACCAAATTTCTTATTAATTTATGAAGTAACTGAAGATATGTTGCGCCTTGAAAGGTGTGGTAGCCATTCGGAGTTATTTGAGTAGATATTGGTTGAAAACAAAGAATAGCTAAAAGAATAAAAGCTGGGGTTGATGCCTATAAATTTTGATACAGAAAAAGATTTAACTAATTCTACTCTGTTGGAAAATTAAAATAGTGAGTATTTTTGATGGAAGCATTAAATGAGCAATTAGCAAAATGGGAAAAACATTTTCAAAATGAAGTGAAAATTAAAAAGAAGATATTCCTATTCTTGCAACTGTATTCTCTAATGAAATAAAAAATTTATCAGAAGATATAAGACAGGAAATTAGAGGCGCAACACCTGTTGACATACATTTATGGTATGAAGAATTACGTGCTTTTCAGTCATATAAGTGAAAAGAAGTGAAAAGGGTCAAGTCTTGACTCTTGCCTCTTTATTATTTTATTCACTCCGAAACCGATGGGGTCCGACTCGATTGAAAAATAAAGACACGAAAATAACAAAACATTTCAACAGCTTTCTTAGTAACTTAACACTTAGTTCAAGTGAAAAGTTAAAAAATCCACTTTCAATTGAGCCTTTTGACCTTTTAATTTATGGCTATAATATTAAAGTAGATTATCAGCATAATTAAAGTTACGAGACAGTTATGAATACAGCAAAAGAAGAAGTGAGAACACTACTTGAAAACTTACCTGATGAATGCGTATTGGAAGACATTCAATATCACCTCTATGTTGTTGAGAAAATACAAAGAGGTATTGAGAGAGGTAATGCTGAAGGGTTATTGAGTCAAGAAGATGTGGAAAGGAAATTTAGCAAATGGACTACGAAGTAAAATGGTCACCAGAGGCTACTGAAGATCTTGAATCAATTGCCGAGTATATTGCACGAGACTCTGAATTCTATGCGCGTTCAGTTGTTTCTAAAATACTTTCTATATCACGAAAAATTCCATAACAACCCTTGATAGGAAGAATTGTGCCTGAAATTGGTGAAAAGAAATAAGGGAGCGCTTTGTATATAGTTATAGACTAGTGTATAGAATTCAAAATAGCATGATCACTATAGTGGCAATTATTCATGGAAAAAGACTTCTTGAAAATGTTTCAGAAAGGTTTGAGTAGATTATTTACTAACGTATAGGTGTTTTGTGAAAGTAAACCTGATGCTTTACCATGCTTTTTACTGTGGAACTGAAAGAGCAAAGCATCACGGAAACATAACCTGTAACACTCTTGAAATCTTTATAACTTGTCAATCAACTATATGGCGATAGAGCTACCAATAGTTAATTCATGGTTAAACGATAATAATTTCTAAAAAATTACTGGAAAAACCAGTTGGAGAATGAAAGACCATGTCTGACAGATTACGAGTGAGCGAGGCTACTGGTCTACTCAATTTTCTTAACACTCAGCTAAAAGGCTGGGCTCGCAACAAAATAAAACAACGACTGAAGACTGGATGTGTGTTTGTCAATAGTCAGTCTATCATGCAGCATGATTACGAACTCAAAGTCGGCGACGATGTGGAAGTTCGAGCTGCGGCAAAGAACATGCAGGGTGGAACTTCCCGGTTGGAGATATTGTATTCGGACAATGATCTTATAGCCGTCAACAAACCTGCAGGTCTATTGTCTGTGGCATCAGCGGATGAAAACAAAAACCATGCGCTTGCAATTCTTCGTAACCAGCTCTCACGCCCCAAGCGCCCAGTTAAACTATGGCCTGTTCACCGGCTTGATCGCGATACCTCGGGGGTCTTGTTGTTTGCCACCTCTCGCAATATGCGCGAAGCAGTTAATGCGGGATGGTCCAGTGCCGAGAAAATTTATCTTGCGGTGGTTGAAGGTTGCCCTAATCCAAGTCAAGGGACCATTGACCAGCCTTTGAGAATGGATTCCGATAAGTATCATATGAATGTCGGTCCACACCCGGAAGCCAAAAAAGCCATCACGCATTTTGAAACCATGCGCTCGGTAAAGGGTCGGGCACTGCTTGAAGTTCAACTGGAGACCGGGCGGCAACATCAAATCCGTGCCCACTTGGCCTGGCTAGGGCATCCAGTGATTGGCGACCCCCGTTATGGTACTGATGGCCCTCGCTTGGGGTTACATGCACTGCGCCTAAGTATTACACGACCAAAGACCGGCAAGCGACTCACTTTCGAGACACCTGCACCGACTGAATTCCTTGCTCTGCTCCGCTAGTAGCAAACTAACTCACTATGCGCACTAATTACTGAGCCTGTTATAGCCAGAACAATACTTAACAAGAACATGAAGTTGACCCACAAACACGGGTTTTGATAGTGAGTAGAGAAAAGTCAGCTGTATACGAGCATTAGACCCATTTATTGGTGGGCTAATTTTTGTCGATGTTTTTCTGTATTAATAACAGGCCAGAATGGGTGGATTACTGACCATTGGGCTTAGACTTATAATTCGCCTATATCTACGAATCTGGGGGGTCATTGACAGGCATAGGCGGATAATGACCCTCTTGATTATCTTATCTATAAATCTTGATTGAAAATGAATAGTCTGTTTGGTGTTTGATTGGTACAAAATCAAATATATAAAATAGGCAAAAATCGCTGATATAATAAAGCCAATTTATCACAATATATAAACTAAAAAGAGAAAGTATGAAAATTAAAGCAGCTGTAGCCTGGGGCCCTAATCAACCCTTGAAAATTGAAGAAATCGATTTAGAAGGTCCAAAAAAAGGTGAAGTATTAGTTAAAATTATGGCTTCTGGTGTTTGTCACACTGATGCATTTACCCTGTCTGGAGATGATCCTGAAGGCATTTTCCCCGTTGTTTTAGGCCATGAAGGTGGTGGTATTGTTGAAGAAGTGGGCGAAGGTGTAACGAGCTTAAAAAAAGGTGATCATGTTATTCCTTTATACATTCCTGAGTGTGGCGAATGTTCATACTGTACTTCAGGTAAAACTAACCTTTGCCAAAGAGTAAGAGAAACTCAAGGTAAAGGATTGATGCCAGATGGAACTTCACGTTTTTCTAAAGATGGACAACCTATTTTTCATTACATGGGAACCTCTACCTTTGCTGAATACACAGTGATTGCAGAGATTTCTTTGGCTAAAGTCAACCCAGAAGCTCCGCTTGATAAAGTTTGTCTGTTAGGTTGTGGTGTA
>Ga0209707_1000853_pt1 | contig 17911 bp, 14 predicted proteins | sample EN4Hudsemesocosm_FD_184630 | JGI IMG/M metagenome (GOLD analysis project Ga0209707, IMG submission 184630) | Methane-oxidizing microbial communities from mesocosms in the Hudson Canyon - EN4B Hudson Canyon (SPAdes) (version 2) | ecosystem: Environmental > Aquatic > Marine > Cold seeps | place... | reverse complement strand
CATTTATCCTGTTGGTTCTGTTTTGATGAAAGAGTTTTCATTAGGTGGTAAAAAAATTGAAACTCGTTTATTGATGAAGAATGATGCTGAACAATGGGCGGGATATGCCTATGAATGGAATGCTGAGCAAACTGAAGCGACATTATTACCCGCAGGTAAAACTGTTATGGCTGAGGGTGTTGATTATCAAATACCTAATAGAGTGCAATGTCAAAACTGTCATAATTCTTCTATTAACGGTGCAATTGGCCCAGAATACCGTCAGTTAAATACTACCTATGCATACTCTGATGATATTAGTGAAAACCAAATAGAGTATTTATCAAAAATTGGATTTATTAAAGAAGAGTTACTGGATAAAAAAGATGAATTAGCCGCACTACCCGATTATCATTTAAGTGATTTTACCAATGAACAAAGAGTGAATAGCTTCGTACATTCTAATTGCTCGTATTGCCATAATCCTACCGGTCCTGCACGTGGAAGTTTAGATTTTACTTGGCAAGGGAAAGAGCAGTGGGGTGCTTGTAATAATGAGCCGGAAATATCTAGTTTAGGCATTGAAGATGCCAAACTGATTGCTCCTGAACACCCTGAGCTATCAATAATCTATCAACGTCTCAATACCACTGAGCGTTATAAAATGCCGCCGATTGGAAGAACAACCATTCAACCAGAGGTTATTGATTTATTTGAAAACTATATAAATGAAGTAGAGTGTAAATAGTTTTATAATAGTTAAAAGCCCTGTTAATACAGGGTTTTTAATTTTATAGTTTAATCATTAAAATTAGCAAGCATATTTAAGGGCGTTAATAATTAATTTAATTCAGAGTAAATTTATATATTTTCTTGTAAGCCTAGCCTTGGTTCTCGGTTGTAACTCCGAAACATCTAAAAATACAGAACCTACTTTTATGCCTGTAGAAAAGACAGATAATTGGTGGCAAACACGGCATAAAAATGTATTAGCTAGCGACTTTTCTCAAGCAAAAATTCTATTTTTAGGAGATTCTATCACTCAAAACTGGGAAGAAGAGGAATTTGGCTACCCTGTTTGGCAACAGTATTATGGTGATAATGCCGTTAATTTAGGTTTTAGTGCCGACAAAACTCAACATTTATTATGGCGCATTACAAATGGCGAAATTGATAATATATCACCTGAAGTTACTATTTTACTCATTGGTACTAATAATGCGCAGGATGACTCTGCTGCTGAAATAGCCAAAGGTGTTAACGCTATTATTGATGTAATTGAAAATAAGTTGCCGGAAACACAGTTAATTGTTCATCGAATATTTCCTCGCGGAAAAAGTACAGAGCCTTTAAGGTCAGTAACTGATGAAGCTAGCGAGATTTTTTCTCAAAGAGCCAATACACCTAATATTACTTATGTTGATATCAACGAGTACTTTCTTGATGGTCAAGGGGATGTCCCACAAGATATCATGCCTGATGGTTTACATTTATCAACTCAGGGATACACTATTTGGGCGAACGAGATTTCCAATTATATTTCCCCTTAATGTTTAAACTAAACCCAATAGATTTAAGTTAAATAAAGCGATAAATTATTTTGTTAACAAGAATTATTCATGAAATTTAGAAAAGATATTAATGGCTTACGAGCCTTTGCAGTTGTTGCAGTAGTACTGTTCCATTTTGACTCAAACCTTTTGACCGGTGGTTTTGCTGGCGTTGATGTGTTTTTTGTCATTTCAGGTTTTTTAATGACCACAATTATTTTTTCTGCTCTAGAGCAAGATAAATTTTCAATTATTGGATTTTATCGAGCAAGAGGGCGGAGGATTATTCCTGCTTTATCGGTAGTTTGTTTGTTTTTGATGGCATTCGCTTGGTTTTATTTACCTCCAATTGATTATCAATTATTAGCTAAACATACCCTGAGTAGTCTTAGTTTCTTATCTAATATGACTTTTTGGCAAGAATCAGGTTATTTTGATGCAGCTTCTCATGAAAAATGGTTATTACACACATGGTCTTTATCTGTTGAATGGCAATTCTATATAATTTATCCATTAGTTTTGGTGGTATGTGCCAAACTTTTTGGCTTAAAGGCTCTTCGTTGGATCGTTTTATTAGGCTGTATCTTAGGTTTAATATTATCTGCATACGCATCGATTAGATGGCCAAGTTTAGCTTTTTATTCTTTACCAACACGAGCTTGGGAAATGATGCTAGGTGGTATTGCCTTTTTGTTCCCTTGGCAATTAGCAGCGACTTATAAAAGAACTCTCGAACTTTTTGGTATTAGCTTAATTATATTAAGTTATTTTATATTAACAGGAAATGATGTTTGGCCTGGGTATTTGGCTCTGTTACCCACCTTAGGTACTTATTTTGTTATCGTTGCTGCCACTGAAAGTTCATGGCTTACGGGCAATGCTTTATCGCAATGGTTAGGTAAAATATCTTATTCATTGTATTTGTGGCACTGGCCTGTAGTGGTTGCTATTGGTTATTTTGCTTTTGATTCTAGTTATACCTTAGTTCTTGGGTTAATTTGTTGTTTATTGCTGGCGACATTGTCTTTTTATATTGTTGAAAACAATATTTTTAAAACATGGCAAGGTAAGGGGAAAGATTTAGGAACATTCTTTATTTTTAGAGGTGTCTTTATTTTATCGGCTTTAACCGCTTTCGGTGTGTATTTTAATGATGGTGTTTACACTCGGAAATCTGATCAAACCATATATAGGAATGCATTTTTGGCGCAAAGCGATTGGTATTATCCTGCGGCTAATTATAACTTTGCAAAAACAAAAATTAGGCGTATTGAATCAGTGAGTAAACAGAAGACCTTATTTTTGGGCGATAGCTTAGTTGAGCAATATTATCCAAGAATGGAGCAGTTATTAAGTCAAGATCCTAAGTTAAATGAAACATGGTTTTTAACCCATGGCGGCTGTTTTCCTATTAAAGAGATAATAACCTTTAAACGCGATTGTAAAAATATTAACCATGTTGAGCTGGTATTAGCGGAACAACACTTTGACAAAATTGTTGTTGGTGGCGATTGGTGGCAAAGATTCCAAATTGATGAGTGGCATGTGAAGTCAGATGATGGCTTAATAACAATTAATACATTACAGGGACAAGAAGTCGCTTATAGTTTAATTGATGATTTATTTTTACGGTTAACTCAAAATTCTGAACAGGTCTATTTACTTCTACCGCTACCGACGGGTGAGCTTTATGATTATAAATATATTTCCCGTCAAGCTTTTAATAACACCCCTTTGAAGCGTTCATATTCAAGGCAATATTTTGCTGATCGTTATGCAAGTTTTAATGAAAAAATTACTAAGCTTGCAGTCAAATATCAAATTGAGGTTATCAATCCTTTAGATGCTTTATGTAATACTCAGCAATGCAGCACTGCCGATAGCGAAGGTGTTCCTATTTATAAGGATAACAAACATATCAGGGCAAGTTATATGCGTAGTAATGTAGTGTTTCTGGATAATATGGTTGAAAGCGATTAACTAAATATTTTATTAGGTGGAAGTATGAGGTTTAAAACGTTAAATATTATCTTTATTTTATGTATTTTATCTTCATGTGGGGGAACTAATAATGGTGACTCCGTTGCTATTATTCCAGCGCCGAATAAAATTGCCATTATAAAAGCCGATGGTTTTGTTATATCTGATAAAACTGTGATTACCTTTGACGTTAAAGACAAAGAGCTATTACAATTTATTGCTATGGACTTAGTGAGTTTTGTCGATCAACTCACCGGATTTACCCTTGATGTACAAATAGATATTGTTAGCGATGATAACGTTATTAATCTGTCTTTGAACTCGGAGCCTAAAGGGAGTAAAGCTTATCAATTAATGATAAATAGCCAAGTTCTCAACTTATCAGCAGACAACCCACAAGCGCTTTTTTACGCAGTCCAATCTTTAAAGCAGTTGATTTTTAATAATAGTAAAAATATGTCTATTCCAGCCCTAGAGATTATTGATCAACCTAGATTCGAACATCGAGGGTTGATGCTTGATGTTAGCAGGCATTTCTTTTCAGTGGACGAAATTAAAAGGCTATTAGATACTATGGCGTTGTATAAGTTAAATACTTTTCATTGGCATTTAACTGATGATCAAGGCTGGCGTATTGAAATAAAACAGTACCCGTTATTAACTGATGTTGGCTCTTATCGCCATGAGACGATGGTTGATAAAAACTTTGATCCTTTTATTGGCGACGGTATTCCTCATAGTGGCTTTTATAGTCAAAATGATATCATTGACGTTGTTAATTATGCCCGAGAGCGTTTTATTACTGTTATTCCTGAGATTGATTTTCCCGGTCATATGCAGTCTGCTATTGCTGCTTATCCTGAGTTGGCATGTTCCAATGGGCCTTTTGAGGTGTCTACTCGTTGGGGAATACATTCCAATGTTCTTTGTCCAAGTGATTTTACTTTTGAATTTTTAGAGAATGTATTAACTGAGGTTATTTCACTTTTCCCGAGTAAAAAAATTCATTTAGGTGGCGATGAGGTACCAATTTGGCGATGGCAACAAAGTGAGCAAGCTCAGCAGTTTATTGTTGATCACTCTTTAGTGAACGAATCAGGTTTGCATGGTTACTTTTTTCAATACATGGCTAATTTTTTAGCAAAAAGTAATCGGCAAGCTATTGGTTGGGATGATCTTATTGACAAGGGAATAACTAATGTAGCTACTGGTGACTTAGATCATGTTGAACCTATTAATGTAATGGTATGGCAGGATATCGAGCAAGCAAAAATAGCTGCCCAACAAAATTATAATGTGATTATGTCACCCAGTGAATTTACCTATTTGAATTATTATCAAGGAAACCAGCAAACTGAGCCATTAGCGCAATGTTGCTCTTTACCAATCAGTAAAGTTTATCAATTTAGGCCGATACCAGCAGGTTTATCTATTACTGAACAGCAAAATATTATTGGTTTACAGGCAAATGTTTGGACTGAGTACATTAAAACGCCCCAGCATTTAGATTATATGTTAATGCCTAGATTAATGGCGATAGCTGAAGTTGCATGGACGGAAGAAAATAATATATCATGGCAATCTTTTGAAAAACGTTACCAACAGCATTTTATGTTGTTGGACTTTCTAGATGTTGGTTTTAGAGACAATAATTAAGGTGATGATAAAAATGTCGTTTAGTTTGATTAGAATTAATGTTTTTTTTATTGTGTCTTTATGCTTGTTTGGCTGTCAAGAATCAAACGATGCCTCCTGCCGAGGCGCTGTCCCCGTTAATTTTTCTGATAGTTCGATATTTATTAATACCAGTCAAAACCTTTCTGTAGTTGCAGGCTCTGGTAATTTGTTAGCATTGTCTTGCCATAATTGTTATCAAAATAATAATGCTTTTTTAACTGATAGTTTGAACAAAATAGATTCTGCTATTAGTAGCAATGCTGATTTAATTGAATTAGATTTGGTTTTTGATAAGCAAAATGAAGTATTCCGAGTTAGTCATGAAATAGAGTCTAACGGTGTGCTTTTTACTCAGTTAATTTCACAGCCGTTGTTGATTAATACACCTCAGTTGTTATTTATTGAACTTAAACAAGGAATCTCTGATTTATCAAATATCAGAATGTTATTTAATAGTTTAAAATCACATGTAAATTCATCGGGTCAGTACGCTTATCTAAATCAAAATCGCTTTGTAACTATTCGGCATATTCAAGATAATAAAACCTTATCTCGATTTCGCCAGGTATTAACTGAGCATGAGTTTGCTGATATTAGTGCTTTTGTTAATTTGAGCCGTTTATATTATAAAAAAACAGAAGCTGAAATGCTTACAGAAATAGCTAATGCTCATCAATGTGGTTTTCATATGATTGAGTTAGATTTACGGCTAGGTGTAGATGTTATATTAAGACTAAATGCATTTGCAGAGAATTTAGGGTTAGCCGTTAATGTTTTTACCATTATTAATAAAAATGTGGATAGTACGGTTTCTGCTTTAAAACATGATGTTGATGTTTTTACTATTGAAGACAGCAGCGAAGAATTAATGGCGGGAGAGTCATTGATTTTGTATGTAAAGAATCTATTAAATTAAGTTTAACTATTGGAATTAGAATGAAAATAGCCATTGTCGGCACAGGATATGTTGGTTTATCGAATGCGATATTATTAGCTCAGCATAATGAAGTAGTGGCGCTTGATATAGTGAGTGAGCGAATTGCTTTATTAAAGGATAAAAAATCACCCATTGTAGATAGTGAGATTGAAGACTTTTTACAAAATAAAGCGCTTAATTTTACTGCTACATTAGATAACCTTCAGGCTTATAGTGGTGCTGACTATGTTGTTGTGGCAACTCCTACAGATTATGATCCGGTAAATAATTTTTTTGATACTTCCTCTGTAGAAAAAATTATTGCTGATGTGAATAACGTAAATCCAACAGCAATTATTGTCATTAAATCAACAGTTCCTGTTGGGTTTACTAAGCGTATTAAAGAAAAGTTTAAGTGTGACAACATTTTATTCTCACCTGAGTTTTTACGAGAGGGCCATGCGCTTTACGACAATTTACATCCCTCACGTATTATTGTTGGTGAAAACTCTGAAAGAGCGACTGAATTTGCAAATCTTTTAAAGCAAGGTGCTATCAAAGAAAATATTGAAGTTTTATTCACCGACTCAACAGAGGCTGAAGCGGTAAAGTTATTTTCTAATACCTATTTGGCTATGCGAGTATCTTATTTTAACGAGCTTGATAGTTACGCAGAAACACATGGCTTAGATACCAAACAAATTATTAAAGGTGTTGGTTTAGATCCTCGTATTGGTGATCATTATAATAATCCTTCGTTCGGCTACGGTGGTTATTGTTTACCTAAAGATACCAAGCAGTTATTAGCTAACTATCAAGACGTACCTAACAATTTAATTAGCGCTATTGTTGAGGCTAATGTGACTCGAAAAGATTTTGTCGCTGATTCTATTATTAAAAAGAAGCCAGCGATTGTCGGGGTTTATCGTTTAATTATGAAAACTGGCTCTGATAATTTTAGGGCATCTTCTATTCAAGGCATTATGAAGCGAATTAAAGCCAAAGGCATTGAAGTGATTATCTATGAGCCAAATTTAGAGCAAGATGAATTTTTTCATTCCCGCGTAATTAACAATTTAGCTGAATTTAAAAACTTGGCTGATGTCATTGTTTCAAATCGAATGGCTGATGACTTGGATGATGTAATCGATAAAGTTTATACCAGAGATTTGTTTGGTAATGATTAATTGTTATGGGAAATAATTACCGTATAATCGTAGCCGGTTTGATATCTTTAAATAAAGTTGACGAAAAGTCAGGGAAATAAGTAATAACTAATATGACAACAAAAATCTCCAAAGCAGTAATTCCCGTAGCAGGTCTTGGCACACGTATGCTTCCAGCAACAAAAGCTATTCCAAAAGAGATGTTACCGATTGTTGATAAACCGATGATCCAATACATTGTTGATGAATGTGTTGCCGCTGGTATTACCGAAATAGTATTGGTAACACACTCTTCTAAAAATGCTATTGAAAACCATTTTGATAAATCGTTCGAACTTGAAACAACCTTAGAAAAACGTGTTAAACGTCAATTGCTTGAAGAAATTCAAGCGATTTGCCCTAAAGGCATTACTATCATGCATGTCCGTCAAGGTGAAGCTAAGGGTTTGGGCCATGCAGTGTTAAAGGCTCGTCCTATTATTGGTAATGCTCCATTTGTTGTTGTTTTACCTGATGTTATTTTAGATGATGCAACCAGTGATTTAAAAACTGAAAACTTATCAGCTATGCTGACTCGTTATAATGAAACAGGGCATAGCCAAATTATGGTTGAGCCTGTACCTATGGCAATGGTCAGTAATTATGGTGTTGCTGATTGTGCCGGACATAAGTTAGCTGCTGGTGAGTCAAAAGTAATGACCGCGGTTGTTGAAAAGCCCCCTGTAGATGAAGCGCCTTCTAATTTAGCTGTTGTTGGTCGCTATGTTTTATCAGAGCAGATATGGGAAATGTTAGAATTTACTCCCCCTGGTGCAGGTGATGAGATTCAGTTAACTGATGCTATTGCCAGCTTGATGAAGCTTGAAACGGTTGAAGCTTTTCACATGACGGGTAAATCACACGACTGTGGCTCTAAGCTAGGCTATTTAAAGGCTAATGTTGAGTATGGTTTACGTCACAAAGAACTTGGTGAAGAATTTAAGTCTTATTTGGCCGAATTAATTAAATAAAGTCAATTCGGGATAAACGCATAATATTATAATAGTCGTCCCCGAGGTGTTTTTGTCGGGGATCTCGCGTTAAATGGCCGAGATTCCGGCCGAAAATATCACCGGAATGACGAATCATTGAATAAATACCTTAAACCGAGTTAAGGTAAATTAACGTGAGCCCGGGATAAACTCATAAAATTATAATAGTCATCCTCGAGTGTTTTTATCGGTGATCTCGCGCTTTAATGACATAGATTCCGGCCTTAAATATTACCGGAATGACGAATCATATAATAAACTTCTGGAATAAAATGACGGAACATTTTTTTGATTTTGCTTCAAATACACAAAAGGCTAACAATCGTAGGATTGTTAGCCTTTTCGATGAAGTCTCTCGCATAGACAATTTTACCACTAATGTAGCTGGTTTATTTCTTGATTATTCAAAACAAAATATCAGCCAAGCTGAGTTTTCCACATTAATTAACTGGGCTGAATCTTCTCAATTATTTGATAAAATTGATGATCAGTTTATTGGTAGTAAAATCAATGTCACCGAAAATCGAGCAGTTTTACATACGCTACTGAGAGCACCTAATGACTTAAAGAAGGCAGTTTTACCAGAGCTTGCAAATGAAGTAATTAATGCTGAGCAACAAATGGAAAATATTGTTAATGATATCCGCTCTGGAAAACTAAAAAGCAGTACTCAAGATAAATTTACCGATGTGCTTGCTATTGGTATTGGTGGCTCATTTTATGGTGTCAAAGTAGGTTTAACTGCCCTGCAGCCTTATAAATGTACTGGAATTAATGTTCACTTTTTAGCAAATGTTGATGGCGGTGCCCTTCAAGAAAAGCTCGACAAGTTAAACCCTCAAACTACTTTAGTCGTGGTGATTTCTAAAACGTTTACAACGCAAGAAACTTTATTAAATGCATCAGCGGTTAAAGCGTGGATGTTAAAGGCTCTTGATGATAATTGCATTGCTCTACAATGGTATGCCATTAGTGCCAATATTGAAAAAGTGTCAGCCTTCGGTATATCTTCAGCCCATACATTACCCATGTGGGATTGGGTTGGCGGACGATTTTCTTTGTGGTCGTCAGTTGGCCTACCACTAGCTTTAGCGATAGGGTATGAAAATTTTTCCAAGCTCAAACAGGGTGCCTTTGAGATGGATCAGCACTTTAAATCAGCTAACTTTAGTGAAAATATGCCAGTGATTATGGCATTGTTAGGGCTTTGGAATCGTAATGGTTTAGATTATTCAAGCTTAGCTATTCTTCCTTACGAACATGCTCTAAGGGCATTACCAGGCTATTTGCAACAAACTGATATGGAAAGTAACGGTAAATCAGTTTCAGTTGAAGGGAAAAAACTTGATTGGCTAACCGCTCCGGTAGTTTTTGGTCAAGAGGGCACTAATGGCCAACACGCCTTCATGCAATTGATGCATCAAAGTGTTGATGTAATTCCTACTGACTTTATCGTTTCACTAAAAGGCAGCAGCAAATATAGTAAACATCATAAAGTACTTGTCGCCAACTGCTTTGCTCAGAGTGAGGCTTTGATGCAAGGAAAAACGTTGCAGCAAGTTAAAGATGAAATGAATGTACAAGGCGCGAGTAATGAAGAAATTAAGCGGTTGGCCGTTCATAAAACCATGAAAGGTAATACACCAAGTAATACCATCGTATTGGAAACTCTTGATCCTCAGTCTTTAGGTGCTTTGTTAGCGTTATATGAGCATAAAATATTTGTTCAAGGGATATTGTGGCAATTAAACTCATTTGATCAATGGGGAGTTGAGTTAGGTAAACAACTAGGGAGTCAGGTGTTAGCGGTTATGGAAGGCCAGCAGAGCAATAGTTTATCCAGTTCTAGCCAAATGTTGATTAAGCGCTTTTTGAATGCTTAATCAACACCGTTATTTAAGGTAAAGAATCATTGAAAACAAAGAGTTATTAGAGATAATTAGCTTGCTCTGAATATTTTACAGGTTTTATTCTACTTCGTTAGCTTCACGTATGCGCTCTAATCTAGCTTGCTCTTCAGCAAAGGCAGCTTTAATTTCTTCAAGCACGGTGTCAACATCTGCGGCTTGTGTGTTCTCTTTAAACAAGCCTGTAAGTACAGTTTCTTGAGTTAGTTCGCCACCTTCAAATAGTGCCCACATCTCTTGGGCATATTTACTTTTAAGTAACTCTGGTGCAAATTGACCATAGTAGTCCGTGATGTTATCCACGTCACGTTTATGCATGGCTTTTGCATTATTATTCGCCGCTGCATTTACCGCTTGCGGAAGGTCAATAATAACTGGGCCGTAGTCATCAACTAAAACATTAAACTCTGATAAATCGCCATGAACAATACCTGCACACAACATGCGCATTACATAAATCATCATTAATTGATGATCTTCAATGGCTTGTTCTGGTGACATAATTACGTCGTTTAAGCGCGGCGCTACATCACCGTCATCGTTGGTCACTAGCTCCATCAGTAGAACGCCTTCAAAACAACCAAAAGGAGTCGGTACTCTAACATCGGCACTGGCGAGTAGATAAAGTGCATCTACCTCTGCATTTTGCCAAGCTTCTTCTTGCTGTTTTCTGCCATAGCTTGAGCCTTTTTCCATTGCTCTAGCACGACGGCTATTACGACTTTTTCTGCCTTCTTGATATTGTGCCGCTTTTTTAAAGCTACGCTGATTAACTTCTTTGTAAACTTTAGCGCAGCGGATATCATCACCACTGCGTACAACATATACAGTGGCTTCTTTTCCGCTCATTAACTGGCTGATAACTTCGTCGATTAAACCGTCATCAAGTAGCGGTTGTAGGCGTTTAGGTGTTTTCATAAAGGCTAAAGCTCGATTGTTTTGATCCAGCCAAAACGATCTTCTTTAGTGCCGTATTGAATGCCGGTAAGCTCATCATATAAATGTTTTGATACTTCACCTGTTTCATTCTTATTGATGATGTAATCTTTTTCTTTATAGCAAAAAGTGCCTACCGGAGATATTACTGCGGCAGTACCACAACCAAATACTTCAGTAATCTTGCCACTTTCGATGTCTGCTAGAATTTGTTCAACATCTAATCGCTCTTCACTAATTTCATATCCAATGGCAGGGGCTAATTTTAAAATTGAGTCACGGGTAATCCCCGGTAAAATACTGCCACTAAGTGCAGGAGTTACTATGCGCTTGCCTTCGTAAACGAAGCAGATATTCATAGCGCCAACTTCTTCAATGTAACGACCTTCGATAGCGTCTAACCAAAGTACTTGTGAATAGCCTTTTTTAGCTACCTCTTCAGAAGCATAAAGACTAGCGGCATAGTTGCCACCAGTTTTTGCTTCACCAACACCACCTTTTACAGCGCGGCGATATTCATCAGCAACATAAACTGAAATAGGCTGTAAACCACCTGCGAAATAAGCACCAGCGGGTCCAGTTATAATAAAGTGGCTGTAACTAGCACTTGCGCCTAAGCCTAGCTTGGGCGTTGTAGCAATCATTGTTGGACGAATATAAAGTGAAGCTCCGTCTTGGTCTGGTACCCAGTTATGATCTAAGGCAACCAGTTTTTCAATGGCTTCAAGGTGAATATTTACATCGACTTGTGGCATAACAATACGTTTTGCTGAACGGTTAAAGCGTTTGCAGTTTTCTTCAGCGCGAAATAAGTTTATTTTGCCGTCTTGTGTTCGATAAGCTTTTAACCCTTCAAAAATTTCTTGGCTGTAATGAAATACGGCAGCTGATGGGTCTAGAGTTAACGCGTGATAAGGGCTAATTAGTGCATTATGCCAGCCTTTATCTTGATCATATTCTTGGGTAAACATATGATCGGAAAACGTTCCACCAAAACTAAACTCTTCTGGGCAAGCTTGGCGTTTATCAGCCTCAAGTGGCTGCATTTCAATAGACATTCTACTTCCTTAAACTGCTAAATTTCATTCGTTGGTATTTTTGAAGGCGCATAATAACATCTTTTGTTAAGCTAGAATATCCCGAGCAATAATAAGTCGTTGAATTTCGCTTGTTCCTTCATAAATGGTGGTTATTCTAACATCTCTGGCTAATCGCTCTAATGGATATTCTTTAATATAACCTGCACCACCAAGAAGCTGCAGAGCAGTGTAGCAGGCGTCGTTGGCTTTCTCACTGGCGAACACTTTTGCCATTGAAGCTGCCGTTGCAAAGGGTAGGTTATTATCTTTATTAACGGCTGCTTGCATAATCAACAGACGGGCGGCTTCGAGTTCGGTGTAACGATCGGCTAACATCCATTGCAGCCCTTGAAACTTAGCGAGTGCTTGGCCAAACTGTTTTCGCTCTTTGATATATTCTCTTGCATAATCAAGTGCTTCCAACCCTAGCCCTAACGCTAAAGAAGCAATGCCGATTCGACCACCAGCAAGTTCAGTTACCGCGATTTTAAAGCCGTTATTTTCTTCGCCTAATAAAGCCGATGCTGGAATTTTGCAATTAGCAAAGCTAACTTCATTAGTTGCCGATGCTTTTTGCCCCATTTTATCTTCAGCTTTGCTGATTGTTATTCCTTCAAGTGAGCTGTCTACTAAGAAGCAACTGATGCCTTTTCCGCGGCCAGCTTCACTATCAGTAACTGCCCAAACAACAAAAACACCTGCATATTCTGCTGAGGTGATAAATATTTTGCTGCCGTTTAAAATGTAGTCATTACCGTCTTTTACTGCTTTGGTTTTCATTGCAGAAGGATCAGAGCCAGCCCCCGACTCTGTTAAACAAAAGCCAGCAGCGGTGTATTCCCCTGTGCAAATCTTGGGTAAGTAGTGTTGCTTTTGCTGTGCATTACCGACTGCTTGAATAACCTCTGCAACCATATTGGTAACTGACGTTGTTACTGCGGTTGATGCACATCCTCGGGCTAATTCGGTAATGGCTAAACTAAAAGCAGCACTGCCGGCTTCAATCCCGCCATATTGACCTTCGATATTAATGCCCATAAAACCTAATTCACTGAGTTTTTTAATATTTGAAAGGAACAATTCACGTTCGTTAGCACTTTCTACTTTTTCGGCGTTAGGTTTTAGTTCAGATAATGCAAATTGTCTTGCAGTCTCTTGGATCATTAATTCTTCATCGGTAAAAGTGATTTGCATATCTTGTTAACTTCCAAATGGGTTATCTGTTATCATATTGCGACATATTTTGGTGTTTAATTGTTTCAGCTATTCACAACAGTTTAGTGTTGTAATAATAAATCAATAAAACTTTAAAAGGAATGTGGTGCTGTAAAGGTAAGTTCGCTATTGAGTTAATCAGTGTGAATTAAGCTTTACAAATTCCACAACTGTTCCCGCAACTGTAAATAGTTTTAAGATAAGTTTACTAAACATATCAAACCAAGCTATGAGTCAGATACTTGCCAAACTAGTAAATAGATCTCATGAAAATAATTCCGTGCGGGCACACGCGGCAATGTTTGACGCACCTCTTTGCATTTGTCAATGCAGTAATTTGTCATTTTTGCTTGTTCTGATCCACTGGTTTTATTTTGATTTTTTAATCAACTTAGCTAACTTATTTAGCCCAGTGACTCAAGTGATGAAAATATGAATATAGCGCCTCTTAACCGACAATTTCAGCAAAAAATCCAAGAAAAAATAAACAATAAGACTAAACCTGTTGGCGCGTTAGGGCAACTCGAGTCATTAGCTTTGCAGCTTGCATTAATTCAAAGCCAACATAGCGATGACGTTGTTGATAAAATTAATCTAGCTAAACCACTTATGCTCATTTTTGCAGGTGACCACGGTATTAATGAACACGGTTTAAGTATTGCTCCTAGCGCAGTTACTGGCCAAATGGTGATGAATTTTTTACATGGTGGTGCTGCCATTAATTGTTTTTGTCAAGTATCAAATATTGAAATCAATGTGATTGATTGTGGAATTTTGCAATCTGTAAAAGGGGACTACAATAACCTAATTCAGCAAAGACTTGGTTGTGGAACAAATGATTTCTCTGAGCAAGCGGCTATGAGTTTAGCTCAAGTAGAGCAAGGTTTATTGTTTGGTCAACAAATAGTCGAAAAAGCGATTGCTCAAGGGCGAAAAGTTTTACTGCTAGGTGAAATGGGCATAGCTAATACCAGTGCTGCCTCTGCGATTTTTTCAGCTTTATCCCCTTATAGTGTTAATCAGTGTGTTGGTATTGGTACAGGAATAAACAGTGAACAACTTAGTCTTAAAATAAAGCTAATTAATACTGCATTATTACGATTAACAAAAAATGAAAAAAACAATCAAGATGATGTGGCTGCTGTTAAACAGGTACTTAGTGAAGTCGGTGGCTTTGAAATCGTTCAAATGGTTGGCACTATTTTGGCTGCCGCAAATACTCAATTACCGATAATTATTGATGGCTTTATTGTGAGTGTTGCAGCTCTAGCTGCGATGAAGATTAATCACAATGTTGGTGATTTTCTTATATTTTCTCATGTCTCGCAGGAACAGGGACACCAATTACTGCTAAACGAAATGGATGCTAAAGTTTTGTTATCATTAGATCTTCGTTTAGGAGAGGGGACTGGTGGTGCTTTAGCATTTCCATTACTGCAAGCAGCTGCTAGTTTTTATAATGACATGGCAAGTTTTGAAAGTGCAGGGGTGACTGTTTAGTCACTTTAACATATAACGATTAACAACTTATTATGAAAAATTTACCATGATGAAAGTGTCTGAAGTTTTATCTAAGCAAATCAATTTGTTTTATCTAGCATTGAGTTTTTTTACCAGACTACCTGTGCCAAAAACAATGCAGTATTCACCTGAGTTGTTAAGTCAGTCGAGTAGATATTTTTCGTTAATAGGTTTGTTACTTGGCGCTATCCTCGCGTTTACTTATTTTGCTGTAACCACAATCTTTAGTGCACAATTATCGATATTACTGATGATGTCTTTTAGCTTAGTTCTCACGGGGGCTTTTCATGAAGATGGCTTAGCTGATATGGCCGATGGCTTTGGCGGCGGTTATAGTAAGGAGCAATGTTTAGCTATTATGAAAGATAGTCGCATAGGTACTTACGGCGCTGTAACGTTAATTATGGCTTTCGCATTAAAGTTCACATTATTGATGGCGTTAGCCAGTTATGATCTATCTGTAATCTTAATCACTATAATTTTAAGCCAGTCCTTGTCAAGGGCGGTTGCGGCTAGCTTAATTATTTCAATTCCCTACGTGAGCGAAGATCATCAAAGTAAAAGCAAACCACTAGCCACTGAGCAATCGGTTAAAAGTAGTGTTGTACTGCTTTTTGTTGGCTGTTTGCCGTTATGGTTTTATCCTTTAGAAATAGCCTTTCTATGTTTTGGAATGTTATTTGTGTTTCGTTGGATTTTTCAGCAATGGTTAATGAAAAAAATAGGCGGCTTTACCGGTGACTGTTTAGGCGCAGCACAACAAGCCAGTGAAATACTTATTTTATTGGTTGTTGTTTACACCCTTGAACATCAACTTTTAGGTGCTTTATTATGATTCACTTAGTGATAGGTGGTGCGCGCAGTGGTAAGTCTCATTATGCCGAACAGGAAACCTTATTCTTAGCCCGCTCTAATAATAAATCATTTACCTACATTGCTACGGCTACCAATTCTGATGAAGAAATGACAGAACGAATTAATCGCCATCAATCAGAGCGCGATCAACACTGGCAACTAGTTGAGTGCCCGTTATTACTTACTGAGCAAATTGAAACAACATCGGGTAACTCTGTTTATTTAATTGATTGTTTAACGCTTTGGTTAAATAACCTTATATTTTCATTAGAAGGTAATACTCTTAATGATAAAGGCCAGTTGATAGCAAAAAAAATTGATGACTTATCATCTTCACTAAATAACAGTAATAACACCTTTGTTATTGTCAGCAATGAAGTTGGCCAAGGGATAACTCCTATGGGTGAAACTACACGGTTGTTTGTCGACCACAGTGGTTGGATGAACCAACAAATAGCGGCCATAGCCGACAAGGTTACCTTAGTCGTTGCTGGCTTGCCGCTCATACTAAAGAACTAATGATAAAAACCAGTGATAACGAGTAACCACAGTAGTAAGGATGGCACATAACTCAATGATTGAAATTACTTTGTTAAGACATGCCAAAGTCGTTGGCCCTGCAGCTTTATACGGTAAAACTGATATTAAAGCACAAGTTACTGAAGACCAGGAAATAATTAATGCACTTGTTTTGTCTGATCAAGAATTCGACTGGGTGGTGAGCTCTCCATTACAACGTTGTTACTCAGTAGCGCAGCAATTAAGTACCAAACTTAATGTTCCATTGAAGTGTAATGACAGCTTTGAAGAAATGAATTTTGGAGAAATTGACGGTATTCCCTTTGAGCAACTTGTTGGCGATAACGCTTTTCATGTCAACGCTGAAAAATATTGGTCTTTGCTTGAAATGTTTTGGCAAAACCCGGCTCAAACTATTCTGCCTTTAGCTGAGAGCTTAGCTCAATTTAACCAAAGAGTAGCCACAGGTTGGCAGTTACTGGTAAAGCAACTTCTTGAACAAAATGCTAAAGAAGACAATGGCTGCAAAAAAGTGCTATTTGTTTGCCATGGTGGCGTTATTCGCATGATTTTAGCTGATGTATTATCGCTCGATTGGAAAAATGCAAACTTGTATCAAGGACTAAGTATTGACTATGGCAGTACCAGTAAAGTTACCATCACAGCATTAGTTAATTACGATGAGAAACCAAATCTAAGGGTTAATTATATTGGTTTGCCTTTATCATCAATGATAAGAAAAAATTAAAGTGGAAATAGAAACTACAGTGAAACAACAAGTAAAAGCAAATACCTTGATGATACAAGGAACAACCTCTGATGCTGGAAAAAGTACTTTAGTTACTGGGTTGTGCCGATTATTTGCACGCAATAAAATTAATGTAGCCCCTTTTAAACCTCAAAATATGGCATTGAATAGTGCTGTTACTGTGTGTGGAGGTGAAATCGGTCGAGCACAAGCGGTACAAGCGAAAGCAGCTTTTCTACCGTTAGAAGTCGACTTTAATCCTGTTTTGCTTAAGCCTAATTCCGATACCGGTGCACAAGTGATAATTCATGGTAAAGCGATTACTGATATGGAAGCTGAGCAATATCATGATTATAAAAAGGTCGCGATGACCGCGGTACTTGAATCTCATCAACGTTTGGTGAATAAACACCAACTTATAGTGGTTGAAGGAGCAGGCAGCCCTGCAGAAATAAATTTACGTGAAGGTGATATTGCTAATATGGGCTTTGCTGAAACAGTCGATTGTCCGGTAATTATCATCGCAGACATCGACAAAGGTGGGGTATTTGCTCATCTTGTCGGTACATTAATGTTGCTGTCAAAGTCTGAACAAGATCGAGTGATCGGCTTTGTTATTAATCGTTTTCGTGGTGATATTGCTTTATTAGAGCCAGGATTAACTTGGTTAGAAGAAAAAACCAACAAACCCGTATTAGGTGTTTTACCTTACCTTCACGGTCTAGAGGTCGCTTCTGAAGATGCAATAATTACTGAACAAAAGGATAGCTCAAAAAGTAAACTGAAAGTTTTGGTATTGATATATCCTAGAGTGAGTAATCATACTGACTTT
>Ga0209707_1000843_pt1 | contig 18012 bp, 17 predicted proteins | sample EN4Hudsemesocosm_FD_184630 | JGI IMG/M metagenome (GOLD analysis project Ga0209707, IMG submission 184630) | Methane-oxidizing microbial communities from mesocosms in the Hudson Canyon - EN4B Hudson Canyon (SPAdes) (version 2) | ecosystem: Environmental > Aquatic > Marine > Cold seeps | place... | reverse complement strand
GGCATGCATTTTGGTCGAGTTAGAGCCATGCTTGACGAGAATGGTGTAAAAACTACCGAGGCAGGCCCTTCTATTCCAGTAGAAATTCTTGGTTTAGGTGGTACACCTGATGCGGGCGATGACTTTATAGTTGTGCCAAGTGAAAAACGGGCTCGTGAAGTCGCTAATTTCCGTCTTGGTAAGTATCGCGATCTTAAGTTCCAGCGTCAGAATTCGGCCAAGCTTGAAAATATGTTCCAGGGCATGGGTAAGGATGAAGTTAAGAATCTGAATATCGTTCTTAAGACCGATGTTCGTGGTTCACTTGAGGCATTAACTGCTTCACTTGCTGAAATTGGCAATGAAGAAGTACAGGTTAAAATTGTCTCTAGCGGTGTTGGTGGTATTGCTGAAACAGATGCCAGCTTGGCTTTGGCAACCAACGCGGTAATTATTGGCTTTAATGTACGTGCAGATTCTTCTGCTAAGCGCCTTATTGATGCTGAAAACATTGACCTTCGTTACTACAGTGTTATTTACGATATCATTGACCATATTAAGCAGGCTCTAACCGGCATGCTTGCACCAGAGTTCAGAGAAGATATTGTTGGACTTGCAGAGGTTCGTGATACCTTCCGCTCACCTAAGTTTGGCCAGGTTGCTGGTTGTATGGTGACAGAAGGCACTATTTATCGTAACAAGCAGATTCGCGTACTTCGTGATAACGTTGTTATTTTTGAGGGTGAACTTGAGTCACTTCGTCGCTTTAAAGACGATGTGAATGACGTTCGTTCAGGCACTGAGTGTGGTATTGGTGTTAAAAATTACGATGTTAAAGTCGGTGATAAGATCGAAGTGTTTGATAAAGTAAGAGTTGAGCGAACACTTTAAAGTCTAAAGTCGAATATTAGGGGTTACCCTAGTATTCGATTTTTCTGATTAAGTAGAAGTCATTTTTTAGTGGCATCGTACGATCATTATATTGAGATAATATGCCTAAAGAATTTACCCGTTCGCACAGAATTGCTGATCAGATACAGCGTGAACTTGCTCAGTTAGTCCAAACAGGATTAAAAGACCCTCGTATCGGCATGGTAACGATTAATGATGTAAGAGTTAGTCGTGATATGGGTTATGCTGATGTATACATTACATTGTTGACTGCTGAGGAGTTAAATGAACACTCTGAAGATATTAAGTTAACACTTGAAGTGCTTAATAAGGCTGCTGGCTTTTTAAGGAATGAATTAGGTCGTTCTCTTCAAATTAGAATGATCCCTCATCTGAGGTTTTATTTTGATAAAACCGTAGGTGAAGGGCGACGTATGTCTGACCTTATTACTAAAGCTCGTTTAAAAGATAAAGGCGAGGGCTAGGGCGCTTGGGTCGTCGTAAAAAAGGCCGCCGTATTAGCGGTGTTCTTCTCTTAGATAAGCCAACGGGTATTACTTCAAATAAAGCCTTAACCAAAGTGCGCTGGTTATTTGATGCTAATAAAGTTGGTCACACCGGTAGTCTTGATCCTTTGGCAACCGGAGTTTTACCTCTCTGTTTTGGTGAATCTACCAAGTTTTCACGCTATCTTCTTGAGGCTGATAAAGCTTATCGTACCACTGCGAAACTCGGTGTTATTACGGATAGTGGTGACAGTGATGGCGAGGTATTAGAAACCAGAGCTGTGGATGACTTTTCTCGTGAGCAGCTACTTGCTTTAATTAATAAGTTTACAGGTACAGTTGAACAAGTCCCTCCTATGTACTCTGCGCTTAAGCACAAAGGAAAACCTTTGTATGAATACGCACGAGCGGGCATAGAAATAGAACGAAAAAAACGTGAAATAACCATTTTTAGTATTGAACTACTAGATATTAGAGATGGTGAATTTGATCTTGAGGTTTTTTGTAGTAAGGGTACTTACATACGTACTTTGGTTGAAGATATTGGTGAAGCGCTTGGGTGTGGTGCTCATGTATCAATGTTAAGACGAATAGAGGCAGGGCCTTTTTCATTGCCCCAGACCGTTACTATTGAGCAGCTTGAAACCTTGAAAGAACTGGAGGATGTATCATCCTTAGATCAGTTTTTGCTGCCAACTGATATTATGTTAGATGGGTTTCAGCAGATTTGTGTAAATAATGAACTGTCAGGCTCGATATTCAATGGGCAAGCGGTTAGAATACCCCATTCTTTAGAGCCAGGCCTAGTGCGATTGTACCTAGAAGGTAACAGCGAAAGTGCTGACAAACTATTTATTGGCATGGCTGAGGTGATGGACGATGGTGAAATTGCACCTCGTCGCCTAGTAAATTTCGATTCAACTGATTAGTTGAACGAGAGTTCGGCAACTGTAAATATGCACGGTTGCTGATTTTAACTTACGCATATTAATTAGGAGATAGTTATGGCGCTTAATGCCGAAGAAAAGTCAAAAGTTGTAAGTGAATACCAGCGTGCAGAAGGTGATACTGGTTCCCCTGAAGTACAAGTTGCATTGTTGACAGTTAATATCAACAAGCTTCAAGGTCACTTTAAGGCGAACAACCATGATCACCATTCACGTCGTGGTCTTATTCGCATGGTTAACCAGCGTCGTAAGCTGCTTGACTACTTGAAGAAGAAAGATGCTAGCCGTTATGTTGATTTGATCGCACGTCTAGGCTTGCGTCGTTAATCATCAGGTTAGATACAGCGTGTCTTTGTAGATACATGTTCTTAAAGATACGATGTATAGATACCGGATTATTCTTATATAAGGGTAATCCGGTATTTTTTTTTTGTGCTATGGTGTTATGGTTAGAAAAAAGAGATTTGGTGTTATTTCGGCAGAAGTAAGCCGTAGTAGCAAGTTGGAACTGGAATATATATTAAATAATAGATAGGAGCCGTCGTGACTACGGTAACAAAAACTTTTAAATACGGTAACTCAACCGTGACCTTGGAAACAGGTCGTATCGCGCGCCAGGCAACAGGCGCTGTAATGGTATCAGTAGATGACACTTCTGTATTGGTAGCGGTAACCGCTGCAAAGTCTACTAGACCAGGACAAGATTTTTTCCCCTTGTCTGTACACTACCAAGAGAGAAAATACTCGGTAGGTAAAATTCCAGGTGGTTTCATTAAACGTGAAAACCGCCCAAGCGAAAAAGAGACATTAACATCGCGTTTAATCGACCGTCCTATTCGTCCGCTTTTTCCTAAGGGCTTCATGAACGAAGTTCAGGTTATTTGTCAGGTAATGTCTGCAAATAAAACACAGGATGCAGATATTGCTGCGATGATTGGTGTTTCAGCTGCATTAAGCATCTCTGGTATTCCTTTTAAGGGGCCAATTGGTGCAGCTCGAGTAGCTTTCACTGATGAAGAGGGTTACTTGTTAAACCCATCTTACGAGCAACTTGAGACATCATTGCTTGATATGGTCGTTGCAGGTACAAAAGACGCTGTATTAATGGTTGAGTCTGAAGCAAAAGAACTAACAGAAGATGAAATGTTAGGTGCTGTTTTGTTTGCTCACCAGGAAATGCAAGTAGTTGTTGATGCTGTTTCTGAATTTGCTGCAGAAGCAAGTAAAGAGAAGTGGGATTGGCAGCCTGAAGACGTTAATGAGTCATTGCTTGATGCTGTTAAGGCAGGTTATGCAGACCAGATTAATGAAGCATATACCATCAGTGACAAGATGGAACGCTATGGCCGCTTAGGCGAGATTCGTACTGAAGCTGTTGAAAAATTAGCAACTGAAGAAGTTAGCGCTGATGATGTTAAAGGCTTCTTTAGTAAGCTTGAGAAAGATACTGTACGTAGCCGCATCATTAAAGGTGAGCCTCGTATAGACGGACGTGATACTAAAACCGTTCGTGGCGTTAATGTAGAAGTGGGTGTTTTGCAAAATACACACGGTTCTTCATTGTTTACTCGTGGTGAAACACAAGCGATTGTAACCACTACATTGGGTACTGCTCGTGACTCTCAGCTCGTTGAAACATTACAGGGCGAGAAGAAAGAAGCATTCATGTTGCACTATAACTTCCCATCATACTCTGTTGGTGAATGTGGCCGTATGGGTGCTCCTGGGCGTCGTGAAATTGGTCACGGTAAATTGGCTAATCGTGGTATGCAGGCTGTACTTCCAACTCAGGAAGAATTTCCGTATGCGGTTCGTGTGGTTTCAGAAATCACTGAATCAAACGGTTCAAGCTCAATGGCTTCCGTATGCGGCTGTAGTTTAGCGCTAATGGATGCGGGTGTACCTATTAAGGCACCTGTTGCAGGTATTGCAATGGGCTTGGTTAAAGAAGGTACTGACTTTGCAGTACTTACAGATATCCTGGGTGATGAAGATCACTTAGGCGATATGGACTTTAAAGTTGCCGGTACAGCTGAAGGTGTAACTGCACTTCAGATGGATATCAAGATCGAAGGTATTACAGAAGAGATTATGGAGATTGCTCTAGAGCAAGCTCAAAATGCTCGTCTTGAAATCTTGGGTGAAATGAACAAGGTTATTGCAGAGTCTCGTGAAAGCGTATCTGATAAAGCGCCTTCAATGCATAATCTGAAAATTCACCCTGATAAGATCCGTGACATCATTGGTAAAGGCGGAGCAACTATCCGTTCTATCTGTGAAGAAACGGGTGCATCTATCGATATCGAAGATGATGGTTCAGTTCGTGTATATGCAGATACCTTAGAAGGTGCTCAGGCTGCTATTGATCGTATTAACGAAATCACTGCAGAAGCTGAAGTGGGTAAGGTTTACGAAGGTAAAGTTGAGCGTATAGTCGACTTTGGTGCTTTCGTTAATATTTTGCCAGGTAAAGATGGTTTGGTACACATCTCACAGATTTCTCAAGAGCGTATTGAGAATGTGAAAGATGTACTTTCAGAAGGGCAGATGATTAAGGTTAAGGTTTTAGATGTTGATAACCGTGGCCGAATCAAGCTGACTATGAAAGATATCGAGGAAGGAGCAGAAGCTTAATTCTGTTTTTTCTTGATACTCTTTAGTTCAAGACAAAGGGAGCTTCGGCTCCCTTTTTTAATGGTTGTAGTCTACTGCACCATTATTCTGCGACTTAGTCTAGGATGAGGTGTCAGGTAAGTTGTTAGTGTTATATTCCATAAATTTAAGTACATAATCACGATAACCTTCAGATCTGAAGGTTGCTGTATGTGGCGTATTCGTTTTTAAGAATTCTTTAGGCTCAGATGCTTGCTGATAGATGCTCTCTCCATGGTGAAAGGGGATGATAATGTCATGAGTACTATGTATTACCAGCAAAGGGACGGGGGCTATTTGTTGGATGTAGTTTTCAGAGTCATAGCTGGAGGGAATTAACCATGATAAAGGATATTGAAAAGGCCAAGTCAACCACATACTACTCAGTTTTTCTTTAGCCATCCCTCTAAAGCTTGAAAAGCCAGCATCAATAATAACTCCACTAACATGCCCTTCAAGATTTTTATTTTGACTGGTGAAGCTAAGAGTTAAGGCTCCACCCAAGCTTTGTCCTATTATAAATAGTTTTTGCTGTTGGAATTGAGGCTGAGTGATAAGCCAGTTATAGCCTGTATTTATGTCAATTAAAGCACCCTGAATATCGGGTGACCCTGTTGATTTTCCGTACCCCCGATAATCCAGGGCAAAAATGTCATACCCTTCATTTATAAGCCAAAGCACACTGCCTATATGTGTGCTGATATTTTCCGCATTACCGTGTAGAAAATAAATTATACCTTTGCTTTCTCCTATAGATTTTATATGCCAGCCGTGAAGTGTTTCTTCATCAGGTGTTTTTAAATAGATATCTTTAAAAGCCAAATCCATTTGTTTGGGAGAGAAGTAGTGTTGTTTGTCAGGAAAGAAAAAAAGACCACTGCAACCATTAAGACATAAAATTGAAATTACAATTGGAAGAAAGATGTAAAACTTTGACTTGTTAATCATTGAACGTGCCAGCCTGATTGAGCGTTAGTATGAATAATAATAACATGTAGGGTTTAGCTGTGTAGGTTAGATGTAATTTCGTGCGCTATTTGACCCTAATAGCCTTGCATTATTAAGTGTATTCTACTTTAATAAATCAAGGCGGTTTTTAAATTATATCAATATACTTTTATATGATTTATGAGCATTTGGCTCATATTTTATTTAACCGTTGAGCGCCAGAAAAGGAATATGATTTAGTTTTAGCTAATCGAAAATTTGAATACAGTGTATCGCTTTTATTGCATTGCACAGATTAACAAGTAGAGGATTTACTATGAAAAGAGTTTTATTAGCAGCAGGTTTAATGGCCGCTTCTTTATCTGCGTCAGCAGTTGTTCCTGGTGGCGATAGCTGTGGTTGGGGAAACATGCTGTTTAAAGGGCAGTCCGGTCTTCCTATTCATGTTGTTGCATCTATCACTAACGGTACTTCTGGTAATGCTACATTTGGTATGACTAGTGGAACAAATGGCTGTTCTGCTAATGGCACATTGACATATGGCGGTAAGTCTATGATCAATATGTCTAGCATTATGGATGAGTTTTCTGAAGATGTAGCTCGCGGCCATGGTGATGCTTTAACAACTGTTGCAGTTGCCCTGAAGATTGAAGCGCAGGATCGTTCTGCTTTTGATGCTGCAATGCACCAGAACTTTGCGGTTATTTTCCCAAGTGAAAATGTAACTGCTGAAGAAGCTATGGCTTCTGTATTAAAGGTCATGAAAGCGGATAGTCGCTTAAGCAAGTACGCTGCTTAATGATTTAAATAAAGAATGCCTGTTGAATTGGGCATTCTTTATTATTTCTATAACTCAATTCTGATTATTCATATCGATTTGCACGGCCTTTCTGAATATACTACATATCCCATTCTTTTAAGTTTCTTATTTTTATGCATTTTTTATTCTTGTTATTCCCTGTTTTATTGATGGGTTTATCCCTCAGTTTTAGTGCCTCAGCGCAAGATCAACACGACTATATTGAATTTATTAAGTCTGAAGCAATACGTAAAGATCTAGCCGATCAAAAAATATGGCGGGCATTGTTACATTACAAAGACGACCGATTTTCTTCATCAGGTTATAGCAGTTATGTTGATGACCCCGACTTTTTCTATGCTGAAAATGGTGATATAGACGCCGAGAGTGAATTACTGAGAACCATTGAGGAAATATTCTCGTTAGAGCGTGAAGGGAATGAACATGCTCAGTGTCGCTTTGTATATCGTTTTAAGTGGCTGGGTTCTCAGCTTAATCTAGATAAAAAAATGTTACCCCAGGAAAATTGTGCGGACTATATTCAGTGGCGCGATCAAGTTAACGCACACTCAGTCTCTCTTATATTTCCCGCTACAGCGCTCAACAGTCCTTCGTCAATGTTTGGCCATACATTACTTAGATTTGATCCTGAAAACGTTAAGGAAGGCTCAGATTGGCTTTCTTATGCACTTAATTTCGGCGCTAACATTAATAACGATGATAATTCGTTTTTCTTTGCGTTTAGGGGGTTAGCTGGGGGCTACCCTGGCGTGTATAACATGATGCGTTACTTTGAGAAAATCAAAGAATATAACCGCATGGAGAATCGGGATATATGGGAATATCGACTCAACTACACGCCTGCTGAGGTCGATCAAATTCTGGCTCATGTGTGGGAACTAAAGGATATAAATTTTGATTACTATTTCTTTGATGAAAACTGCGCGTTTAGATTGTTAGAGTTGTTGGAATTAGTTCGTCCTGAAGTAAATTTGACGGGACGATTTAAGTTAGATGCTATACCCACAAATACTGTACGAGCGGTTGTAAATGAAGGTTTGGTTGAAAGTACACACTTCAGGCCGTCAGAGCTTGCCGTGTTGCATGCACGAATTGATTCATTGCCTGAGCCTCTTCAGAAGATGGGTAAGCGACTGGCTAATGATATTACTATTTTAGACAATGCGGACTTTCAATCTTTAAATAACGAGCAGCAGGGTGAAGTGGTGCAAATAGCCTATAGCTACTTGCGTTATGTTCAAATGCAAGCTCAGCGTAATAATGCTATGGCTAAACGAAGTCACCAGTTACTACTGGCACTAAACAAGCGTTCTTCAAAAGAAGTCGTGGTGGTTCAGCCTGATGCACCTGAAACAGGGCATAAAACGATCGTTGCGGGGCTTGCTCTGGGGGAGCGTAATGATGATGTATTTCAGCAAGTGAATTATCGCATTACTTACCATGACCTGCTGGATAACGAAAAAGGTTATTTGAGGGGCGCTCAGATTATTTTATTTAACACTGAACTGAGGCATTATCAGGATGATGGTGTAAAACTAAACCGCTTTGATATAGTGGATATTACCTCCTTATCGAAACGAAATTTATTTCTTGATCCGCTCTCATGGAAAGTTCAAGTGGGCTTTGAGCGAGTATATAGTCGTGGTGACGATACAGGGGTTTTTCAGTTAAATGGTGGGGCAGGACATAGCTATGAGCTATCAGATAATACTGAGTTATATGGCTTGTTGACTGGACGATTAGAGTACAACGAAGATTTTAGCTCCATTATTGAGCCTGCAATAGGTGGGGAGGCTGGTTTTCTTTATTATTCGCCAATAGGCGCTATGAAACTGGACTTAGGTGGTTATAAATTTTTGAATGATGATTACCGGATGAAAGCGGCATTTAATCAGAACTTTAATTTAGCGGTAGATCATGCGATTAGACTTTCAGTGGCTCAGGAATGGCATCATGATGATGACTTTTATGAGGTGTCTGTTGGGTATAGGTATTATTTCTAAGGTCTTTATAGAGTGCGCCGAGTTCAAGGCGCACCCTATAATTATCCACCTAAATAAGCTTTACGTACATCCTCGTTAATAAGTAGATTATCTCCCGTATCCTGCAGTACGATCTCTCCATTCTCAATAACATAACCTCGATCAGCCAAACGAAGTGCCTGATTGGCATTCTGCTCAACTAAAAATATTGTCATGCCTTCATCTCTCAGTTGTTCGATAATCTCGAAGATCTGATTAATAATGATGGGGGCGAGACCCAGAGAAGGTTCATCAAGAAATAACATGCGGGGCTTGCTCATGAGCGCCCGGCCAATGGCCAGCATTTGTTGTTCACCACCTGACATGGTTCCACTGCGTTGGTCTTGACGTTCTTTCAAGCGAGGAAACAGCTCAAAAACATGAGCTAGCATAGCGTCAAAATCATTTTTCTCAGTGAAAAAACCACCCATATGCAGGTTTTCAAGAACTGTAAGTCCTGAGAATACTCTGCGGCCTTCAGGCACAATGGCTAAACCACTACGCATAATCTCTGCGGTGTCAGTGTGAGTAATTTCTTTACCTTCAAACCAGATTTTGCCTGCACTGGCTCTAGGGTCTCCGCATACGGTCATTAATAATGTTGATTTACCTGCGCCATTGGCACCAATCAAAGAAACAATCTCTCCTTGATTTACTTCTAATGAAACGCCCCGTAATGCTTCAATTTTACCGTAATGGGTATGAATGTTTTGTAGTTTTAGCATTTATACCTCACCTAAATAGGCTTTGATTACATCTGGGTTGTCGCGAATTTCGTCCGGGGTGCCTGTTGCGAGTGGGCGGCCTTGATTAATCACCGCAATGCGATCAGAAATACCCATGACAAGACCCATATCATGCTCAATGAGCAGAACGGATACGTTGTAGTCTTCTTTGAGGCTAACAATGAGTTCGTCGAGTTCTTTAGTTTCTTTAGGGTTTAGTCCGGCTGCGGGTTCGTCAAGCATTAACAAACCAGGTTCCGTAACCATGCAGCGAGCAATTTCCAAACGTCGCTGCTGACCGTAGGCGAGGTTGCCTGCTTCTCGGTTAGCGAACTCTAGTAAGTTAACCTTCTTAAGCCAGTAGACCGCCCGATCCATAGACTCTTGCTCTTTTCGACGATAGGAGGGTGTTTTAAACAAGCCTGCTAGTAGGTTGGTATTTACATGCCTATGTTGAGCAACGAGTAGATTTTCGATCACTGTCATTTGGTTGAATAGTCGAACATGTTGAAATGTTCTCACCATACCAAGCCGGCTTATTTTAAAATCGGCCAGACCGTGAATACTCTGTCCTTTATAGCTAATATTTCCGCCGGTTGGTGTATAAAACCCGCTGATACAGTTAAATACGGTGGTTTTACCTGCTCCGTTTGGGCCTATAACTGAGATTATTTCTCGTTCATTAACGTCTAAGGCGACGCCATCAACAGCTAAAAGACCACCAAAGCGCATGGATAGGTCTCTAACTTTTAACAAGGACTCAGGCATTAGTCAGCTCCATATGTCTACGTTTCATTGGGAGCAGGCCTTGAGGTCTCCAGATCATCATTAGTACCATCATTAGGCCAAACATTAACATTCGATACTCTTGAAATTCCCTGGCGAGTTCCGGTAATACTGTCATAGCGATAGCGGCTAGGATAACGCCTAACTGTGAGCCCATACCGCCTAACACCACAATGGCCAAAATGATGGCTGACTCAATAAATGTGAACGATTCAGGGCTGATAAACCCCTGTCTGGCAGAGAAGAATGCACCCGCAAAACCAGCGAATGAAGCACCAATAGTGAAGGCTGAAAGTTTGATAATAGTCCGGTTGAGCCCTAATGAGCGACAAGCTATTTCATCTTCGCGTAATGCTTCCCATGCTCTGCCTACAGGCATTCGCATCAGTCGTCTTATAACGAATATTGTGAACAGTACGAGCAATAAAGCTAGCAGGTATAAAAAGATAACCTTGTAGCTACTGTTGTAGGCGATGTTGAAATACTCGTGAAAGGGGATATTTCCTTCTTCTTTAGCTCTGCGTCCAAATTCGAGCCCGAATAGCGCAGGCTTGGGGATGCTGCCGATGCCATTTGGCCCCCCCGTCAGGTGCGTCCAGTTATTGAGAAGTATGCGAATTATTTCGCCAAAGCCAAGTGTTACTATGGCCAAATAATCGCCTCTAAGCCGTAGCACCGGAAAACCTAGTATAAATCCAAAAGTTGCAGCCATAAGACCTGCAAGTGGCAGGCAAACCCAGAACGAGAAGCCAAAATATTGATGAAGTAAAGCATAGCTATAGGCTCCAACCGCATAAAAGGCTACATAACCTAGGTCGAGAAGACCTGCAAGGCCTACAACAATATTAAGCCCCAAGCCTAGCATTACATAAATCAAAACCAGTGTGGCAAGATCAATATTTCCGCGTGAAGCAAAAAATGGCATTATTAACGCAATTGCTACGACAATAAAAGTGAATATTTTTTCTTTTTTATCTCTCTGAGCTTGAGATATAGCGGCTGTTGGTTTGTAAGCTTTACGTGGCAATGGAATGCTTTTGGCCACATTAACAACGTTTTCTTTGAATAGCTGAAAAGCGAATACAGCTAAAGAGGCTAATACTATATAGACTACCGTTTGGGTATCTGCGCCTTCGATACCAAGGCCTAGCCCGGTAGAAACCAGGTTTAACCCAAGTAATGGGAAAGCGAGAATTAGGGTTGCGACGCCAGCAATAAGGGCGGGTACAAATTTATCTTTCATTAAATTTTCTCCACCTCTGGTTTTCCAAGTAACCCTGTCGGACGGAATAGCAGAATAAGAATTAGTAGTCCAAAAGAAACAACGTCCTTATATTCAGAGCTGAAATAAGCTGAAGTCATACTTTCTGTAACTCCCAGAACAAGGCCTCCTAACATAGCGCCAGGAATACTTCCTATACCGCCTAGTACAGCTGCAGTGAAGGCTTTAAGGCCTGCAATAAAACCAATGTAAGGGTTTGTGACACCATAATATAGCCCCAATAAAAGGCCTGCGACAGCAGCAAGGGCTGCGCCAATAATAAAGGTGAGTGATATGATTCTGTTGGTGTTGATGCCGAGTAGACCTGCCATTTTCATGTCTTCTGACACGGCCCTGCAGGCGCGCCCCATGCGAGACTTAGCGATAAACAAGGTAAGCCCTGTCATGGTTATAAATGTGGCTATAAATATGAACAGTTGCATGTAAGACAATGTTGCCTGAAAGCCATCTGCTGGTCCCATGCTCCAACCACCTTGTATAAGTGATGGCATGGCGATATCTCTTGAGCCTTGAGCGATTCTTACATAATTTTGTAAGAATATTGACATACCAATGGCTGAAATAAGGGCAATTAGTCGATTTCCCCCCCTTACCGGCCTGTAGGCTACTCGTTCAACTGCCCAACCGTAGGTGCTTGAGATGAAAACGGATATCAATAATGTAATAAAGAGAATAAGTGGCAAATACTCTACCCCCAGCATGGTTAACCCACTGATGGCAATAAATGATATGTACATACCAATCATGTAAATTTCGCCATGAGCAAAATTGATCATGCCAATGATGCCGTAAACCATGGTGTAACCTATGGCGATTAAGGCATAGGTACTACCGATAGTCAGGCCATTCAGCAGTTGCTGAATGAAGTAGAGACTTGTTTCTAACATTTAATGGGCCTCAAAGGGGGGAGTTCGCTATAAAAAAGCACCACCTTCCGATAAAAGGTAGTGCTTTAAATATTGCAGCTAAGTCACGTTATTTGACGGCTGTTTTGCTGCCGTCTGCATGCCATTGATAAACAACAAAATCAAATTTCTTCAGGTCGCCTTTTTCATCAAACTGAATATCACCCGTTGGTGTTTTGAATGTCATTTCACGCATGGCTTTTTGCATGGCATCGGTATCACTATTGCCAGTTTTCTTCATTGCGTCAGTCATTACCTGAACAGCAGAGTAAGCAGTTAAAACAAAGGCGCCACTTGCATCTTGGTTTTTAGCTTTAAATGACTCAACCAGATCTTTGTTTTCTGGACGAAGGTCAAAACTGGGTGGCAATGTCACTAGCAACTTCTCAGAAGCCTGACCCGCAATGGCGCTTAAGTCTTTGTTACCAACCCCTTCTGGCCCCATGAATCCTGCTTCAAACTTTCTTTCAGCAGACTGACGAAGAATCAGGCCTAGTTCTGGGTGATAGCCTCCGTAGTAAACAAAATCTACGCCTTCTTTTTGCATTTTGGCAATCAGAGAAGAGAAATCTTTATCACCCGCGGTAATGCCTTCAAACATAACAACGTTAATGCCTTTAGCTTCAACGGTTTTCTTTACAGCGCTTGCAATACCTTCACCGTATTGCTGCTTATCGTGGATGATTGCCATTTTGCTTGGTTTTACTTTGTCAGCGATATGATTGCCTGCAGTAGGGCCCTGGTGGCTATCAAGACCGATAGTTCGGAAGACCATTTGGTAACCACGAGAAGTGATGTCTGGGCTGGTAGATGCAGCCGTGACCATTATTATTCCTTCGTCTTCATATATATCTGAGGCTGGCTGGGTAGAGCTTGAGCAAAGGTGACCAACCACATAGCGAACGCCATCGTTTACAATTTTATTGGCAACCTGAACCGCCTGCTTTGGGTCGCATGCATCATCGTATATCACGCCCTCAAGTTGCATTCCATTCACACCACCGGCTTCATTGATTTTTGCAATCGCCATTTGGGCGCCAATCATCTGCATGTCACCATATTGGGCAACCGGTCCTGTTACGGGTCCTGCAAGTCCGATTTTTAATGTTTCTGCCTGTGAGAGTGATGCCGCACCCATCATCATTAAAGAGGCACTAATTCCGAGAAGTTTTTTATTTATTTTTTTCATTATTAAAATCCTGATTTTTAATACGGTTATGTGTTCTGCTGTCGCTGGACACCAATCTTACAAACATTGCAGAATGATGAAAAGCCCGAAATCGTAACGCTTGTTTAACCAAGCTTATGCGAGCTTTTATAGAATGCAAGTTGGTTTACTGTTGTAGGTTGAAAATATTAAATCTTTCATTGGTTTAGTGGTGGTTTGATGCGTAAGTGAATGTATTGGTGTTGAGTTTGAAAATATGATTTAAAATCAGAGTAGGTATATATACCTATCTGATTTTAAGGGCGTTGCTTCTAGGGAGTTTAAAAAACCTTTATTTTGAGCTTGTTTTTTCTTTTTTGTTCTTGGAGGCAGACATTAGTTCAAAGGCATTTTTTACTTTGATTGCATCACTTGCCACATCAACTGTGAGAATTAGACGGCTCGCTTTAGATTGTTTTCCTGACGCCAGAAAAACGACAAATTCATTGGAGGGGTTTTTATTGGGAATAATAATTTTATGATTGTTACTTGCTCGCTTCGGGTTGCCTCCTTGTCTTTGGAGTGTTGCTTTTTCTAAATTCAGTTCATTTAAGCTGAATAATACGAACCTATCAGAAAATTTAGCATGAACAAATTTCTTGAAGGTGGTGCTGTAAAAAACCTTTTCACCGTACTCAAGTTTAGTATTTATATATTCTAATGTGGATTGCCAGTTCCCGCTCGTATTGGTCTGTGAAGGGCTTAAACCTGACATCTCCGATTTTAATATCAAGGCTTGGTTATCAGGGTTTATATCAATAATTTTTACTGATGAGCAGCCGTAAAGTGTTGCTGATATTAATAATGTAGCGATTATCTTTATGCAGAGTGCGAATTTCATACATTAATGTCCTTGAGAATTATTATGCTTCTTATTATGCCATTACACCTTGCACTACTGCACCCGTTCAGGACACAAAAAAAGGCGCTCAAGTTATATAACTTGGCGCCAAGGCTCTTCTCAGATTCTCTGTCGTAGATAAATCCTACGTGCGGTTTCGCGTGATAGTTTTATTCTAGCCTTAATAACTATAAAACATATAAGTAATTACCCTTATGTCTAGGCTTTCTTTAGCCAGTTGATATATATCATTCATTTTTACTCTGTGGTTTTCGATACTTATGCATCAGCTTATTTGCAAAAATTAAAAACATAAAAAGAGATTCAATCGTATGTCTTCAATATCAGAATTAATGACTCATGATCATCGTCGCTGTGATGAGATTTATGCCAATGCAGAAGAAGCTCTTGGTGAGGGGGATTTTGCGTCTGCAGCAAACCTATGGCAGGAATTTTGTGAGCAGGTAGAACAGCATTTTACACTGGAAGAGCAAACCTTGTTTCTAGGTTTTGAGAGTGTTACCGGTATGCAGGGTGGCCCTACCATGATGATGCGAGGCGAGCATCTTCAAATGCGAGAGATGTTTAAGTCCATTGCATCGTCTATAGCGCAGCAGGAAGCTGATGATGCTTTGGGGCAATGCGAATCTTTGATGATGTTTATGCAGCAGCACAATATGAAAGAAGAGCAGGTTCTTTACCCGATGCTAGATGATGCTCTGCCTCAGCAGGAAATGGAAGTACAAATAAATGAAGCTTTAACCTGTTCTAGCACCTAATAAAGCGCGTAAACCAGGAGGGCAGGAAGTGTCGGTAAAGGTAATTAAATTAGATGTAAGTGAACTGGAACCGCCTGAACCCTATAGTTTAGCAATAAATATTCTTTCTGAAATGCCCAGCGAAACAATACTGAATATGATTCATAGGAAGGAGCCTTACCCTCTCTATCAAACCGCTTCGGAGATGGACTTCGAGCATAAAACAACCTTCCTGTGTGATGGTATGGTGCAAATTCAATTTTGGCACAAGGGTGACAGTATTGCCCTGTCTTCTTTGGTTAACAGTCGATGAAGCAAGATGCCTCATTAAACTTTGATTTTATCCCCTATTGGACGATACCTTTTCGATTTTTCCTGACTGCGCCGCTGTTTGCCATGGCTGCTGGGGTATTTCTTTTTATTTTCGGTATCCAGGCTTTAGGGGGGGGCGATGTTGTGTTGTGGCAAAGCCGCTGGCTGGCTGAAGTTATTTACATGCTTCATTTAATTACATTGGGCACTATTACTATGATAATGGTGGGGGCTCTATTTCAAGTCACCTCAGTTGTTGGTGGTCGTTTGCTGCCAGGTGATAAAAAGGTGGCGAGCCTAGTACACTGTTTTCTGGTATTGGGAGCGATACTGTATCTTGTAGCGATGACCGCTGGTACTTCATGGTTGTTTATACTTGCCACTTTTTTTCTTGTTACAGGCCTTTTAGTTTTAGGTGTTTGCGGTTTAGTTGCCATTTTCAGAGCTCAAAGGCGTTCGCCAACGCTAACTTCCATGGCGTTGTCTATTATCTCTTTACTGGTGATGATATGTGCGGGTGGCTTTTTGTTGCTGATGCATGGCTATTCTGAGTACCTTGGTTTTGACCGTCGTTGGACTGATTTCCACTTAGTCTGGGCATTAGCAGGGTGGTTGGGCTTGCTTATAATGGGGGTGAGTTTTCAGGTAATTCCTATGTTTCATGTGACGCCTTCATTTAACCCTCGTTTACAGAAAATTCTGCCGATAGCCGTTTTTATTTCTATTATTTTGGTGAGTCTTAGTAGCTTTTTTTACAAGGATGAAGTTGTAGCGACGGCCTGCCAGTTTATCTTATTAGCTTGTTATGGGGTATATGGCATTACTGTGTGGCGTTTGCTTAATCAGCGAAAGCGTAAAATTGAAGACATAACGGTACAGTTTTGGAGGGTGGCTGTTATTTCTTTTTTTATGTTTGTTGTTCTTCAGATGCTGAATGAGTCAGGGATCATTGACTTTTTGGGAGATAAAGTTTCTCTGATCGGTGGAGTTTTACTCATATTTGGTGTGGCGCTGTCTATAATAGGTGGGATGTTACAGAAAATTATCCCCTTTCTTTCATATCTTCATATGCAGCGTTTTTGCCAAGGGGATTTTGAGAGAATTAAGGCTTTACCTCATATGAGGGCGATTCTTAAAGTTAAGCATTCAAAAGCCTTTCTACGCCTTCACCAGCTGAGTTTGGCGTTGTTATTACTGATGGTGATTGTTCCTGAGTTTACTGTGTTGGCTGGGGCTTCTGTATTTGTTGAGTTTTCATTGTTGTTATTTATTACTACTAGGGTCGTAACTATGATACGTAAGATGGAACAGCTTTAACGCCCTCTTATTGTTGCTGAGCCCGTTACATGTATTCCTGATAGTGAACGGTCACCGGCAGAAATGCTTGTAGCTGAATGCCTTGGCTGGTGTATTTGAACCTGTTGTACAAATATGTCTTGAGTAATTGTAAGTGTGCCATCACCATTTTTAGCAGAGTTGACATTATGTTCTTTCTCATCAACATAAATAGTGGATGCGCCTAGTTGACCATCTGATCTTTCACTTATTTTGAAAGTTGATACCATTTCTTCCGCATCGTAAGCCTGAGGAATTAAGTTTGAGTCTACTTGCCGTTCAATAGGCTGATCAGCTTCTATATAAGCAACGTCATTATTAGCAGGCTTTAATGTGTAATCTACCTTTGACTCAATAGCTTGATCAGATTCTACATAAGCAACATTGTCATAAGTTGTACTAGATGTTTCTGAAAGTTCAACGCTATTCTCTCCTGATGCGGTAGCGCCCATTACGTTCAGGATATCCCCGCTTTCAGCAGATACATCACCCATATCTGATTCACTCAGTGGTTTTGCTGCACCTATGGCGTAAAAAGGAGAAGTAGCTAGTAACGATGCACAGACTATCACCTTCACCCTTTCCCGGGTCAAACGTGGCTTTATCATATTACTCACACTGACTTTATTATTAATCAAATAGTTAAAAATGACGCCTGATCATAATACCAATAAAGGTAAGCATGTTAAATCGTTTATGTATAAAATATGAACAAGTGTGCACTGTTTAACGTTTGTTTATATTTCAGCTTCTAATTATAAGTACAATGAGTGTTTTTGGGCCGTGAGCTCCGTAGGCTAGTGTTTGCTGAATATCGGCGGTTTTGGATGGACCGGAAATTAACAAGGCATTACTTGGAAGCCCTTTTTTAGCCCAATCTTCCAGCTCAATGAGTTCAGAAAAATTACTTAATAGTGTAGATTCTCGAAACAAGGCAACATGCACAGGGGGAACCAGAGACATAAGCCTTGGTTCTGACTTGTTGGGTAGAACTACCAGGGTACCTGTTTCTGCTATACCTGCCTGAACCTCCGTGAATGAGGCTTCAATTTGATGAAATAACTGATCTTTAAATGCTTCAACTGTTTGGTCGTAAG
>Ga0209707_1000839_pt1 | contig 18057 bp, 15 predicted proteins | sample EN4Hudsemesocosm_FD_184630 | JGI IMG/M metagenome (GOLD analysis project Ga0209707, IMG submission 184630) | Methane-oxidizing microbial communities from mesocosms in the Hudson Canyon - EN4B Hudson Canyon (SPAdes) (version 2) | ecosystem: Environmental > Aquatic > Marine > Cold seeps | place... | reverse complement strand
GACCAGTAAAGATATACCTGTTAGTTTGGATGAGCTGGAAGAGATGCAGGTTGTAAATACAAAAGAGCCTGATATTCATCCCGAACGTTACCAAATGCTTACAAGCTCACCCGAAGCAAGAGTGTTAAGGGATAGTTTAGTGAGTTCAGCTAAGCCATTAAAACTGACAAAAATTACGAGTCTTCTTAATCAACAATTAGGTCGTAGTTTTTCTCTATCTGACACCCTGCGTTGGCTGGATGTTTGTACGGGAACTAGGCCATCCAAAGGCGAATCCGCATTTTTGAAGCTTAGGGGACATTTTTTTCAGCGTACGATCCAGGGGCTTTGGTCTTGTTTTAATAAAGATTGTGAAGCGAAAAAAAACTCACCATTACAGGAGTCTTGGCCCTTTGGCTATGTCTATGTGAGTCAACGACAAACTTGTAGTTGTGGATGTCCTGTTTTTGAAGTGAGTTTCTGTAATGAATGTAATGAACCGCATTTATTAGCACGGGATAAAAAGGGTAAGTTAGTACAGTGGGATGCGTCAGGGGGTGATGAGTTTTCTTTATTGAGTGACCTGGAGCATGGGGGGGAAAGGAGTGTTGATGAGCAAGTACCTGAGCTTTCAACTAAAAATCCACTTATTTTGTCTTCAGAACCTAATCAAGATATTGGATATGTTTCCATTGAACTCGATAAATATAGTGCTGAGTTCTTTGTAAAATCAGGAAAGGCCGTACACTTTGGTCTAAGTGATGACAATGTAGTATGTAGTAAATTAGGTTGTGAATATGATGGTGGTTATAGGGGATTACCATTCCGAAGAGCTTTGTTGGGATCGCCTTTTTATGTTGCTAATGCTGTGCCTACTGTTTTGGAATACTGCCCTGATTTTAAAAATGAAGATGGACAAAAAGGACATGGTCCTCAATCATTACCAGGCCGTGGTCGTAGATTAATTACATTCACTGACAGTCGTCAGGGTACTGCACGTATGGCTGTACGTATGCAGCAAGAAGCGGAGCGAAGTCGAGTGAGAGGTCTTGTCGTAGAGACGCTTTCATCTCACCAAAGGAGTTTGTTAAACCAGCCAAAGCCTGCTGATGGGGTTACAGTACAAGATATTTTAGATCAAGCTGAAAAACTTAGAGCAATGGGAATGAGTGATACAGCAAATGATTTGGAAGATAAAGCAAAAGCAATGTCTTCTGGGGGAACGGCATCTTTAGCTGAACTTTCATGGGATAAACTGGCTAGTGAGCTAAAGCAAAAAGCCGATATTAAGAGCTCAATGCTGCTTTATAATCAATACCATAAACCAGAAATTTTTAAGCAAAATGATGGGCCGCTAAAATTGTCTGAAATGCTATTGTTTCGTGAATTTATGCGTAGACCGAAGCGTCAGAACAGTTTAGAAACTCAAGGGTTGGTTAAGGTTGGCTACGCTGGTCTAAAAAGCGTTAGTGTTTCTCCTGAATTTTGGGAGAAAAATGGACTCTCTTTGGATGATTGGAAAGATTTCTTAAAAGTTTCACTAGACTTTTATGTAAGAGAAAATAGCTTTGTTCAAGTAGGTGAAGATTGGCGTACATGGATTGGCACTCGGTTTTCACCAAAAATGTTGCGTAACCCTGATTCTCAAGAATCTGATGAGAGTCGAGTTAAGCGATGGCCAAATATTCGTAATGGAAATTACAGCCAGCGATTGATAAAAATGCTGTTATTGGCTGCAAATCTCGACCCAACTAAAAAGACTGATGTGGATCAGGTTAATTCTTGGTTAAGAAAAGCTTGGATGCAACTAACTGAAGGTAATAGTGTTTTAAAGTCTGATGGGAACCAATTTTATCTTACAAAAGAGCAAATTACTTTTTCGTTAATTGATAAAGCTTTTGTTTGTCCAGTAACCAATAAATTGTTGGATACTGCTTTTAAAGGCTTAACTCCCTATCTCCCTACCCATATAAAGTTTAACAAACTGACGGATGAAAAGCTCAAACGCTTTAAAGTCACAGAAATAATGATGCCTGATATCTGGGATTTTGATCATTCACAGGAAGATTATACTCAGGGACTGCAAAAAGTTAGAGGATTAGTCGGTGATAACGAAGCAATTAAAAACTTGAGATCACAAAATCTGTGGACGGATATTAATGATAGAGCTGTTGAAGGGGGATTTTACTATCGTACTGCTGAGCATTCAGCGCAGCAGTCTTCGGAGCGTCTTAAAGATTACGAAGACATGTTTAAAAAAGGACAAATTAACGTGCTCAATTGCTCTACGACGATGGAAATGGGGGTTGATATCGGTGGTATTGCTGCCGTTGTAATGAATAATGTTCCACCTCATCCTGCTAATTACCTACAGCGTGCTGGACGAGCTGGTCGAGGCAAGGAATCAAGGGCTCTAGCTTATACTTTGTGCAAAAGTAATCCACATGACCAACAGGTTTTTTCTAACCCATCTTGGCCATTTGAGACCGTCATACCTGCGCCAGCGGTTGCATTTAATTCAGCAAGGTTAGTTCAGAGACATGTTAATTCTCTTATGTTGGCAAATTTTTTATGCAATGAAGTAGGTGTAACTAAAACTGAAAGGACTCGTTTGGATACACAGTGGTTTTTTAGTGATGAACATAATGATTCTATTTGTGATCGTTTTATTGCTTGGTTAGGTAAAGCAACATCAGATTTAGATCAAGCTATAAAATATTTGGTTAAAGGTACTGCGTTACAAGGCCTTTCTCCATATCAGTTGCGAGCGGACACTACTTTAAAAGTAAAGCAACGTCAGTTAGGCTGGCTAGAGGATTTTCATTACCTTGTTGCAGAAGAAAGTAATGCGAAACCTAACAGTCCATATTTGAAACGCATACAAATGGAAAAGCGTCGCCATTGTGGAGAGTATCTTTTGCGTGATTTGGCTGCTCGTACATTTTTGCCAGGGTATGGCTTTCCAACAGATGTTGTAAATTTCGATAATTTTACAATTGAAGATTATATTCGAGATAAGAATACAAATAACTCTTCAAAGAGAGACCGTGATGATAATGTATCTAGATATAAAGGGTTACCATCACGAAACCTTGCGGTTGCTGTTCGAGAATATGCTCCAGGAGCCGAAATTGTTTTGGATGGCAGAGTGTTTCGTTCTGCTGGTGTTTCGTTGCATTGGCATAATCTTAATGGTGACATAAATGAAGCGCAAAAAATAGATATTGCTTGGCGATGTGATAGTTGTGGTGCGCTGGGTTATGAAGAAGGTATCGGTAAAAATGCAGAACTTATTTGTACAAATAGTGATTGTAGGGAGCCTATAAAACTTGTCAATATTAAAAAAGTTATGCAACCTGCCGGTTTTGTAACGGATGCATATGCAAGTGTATCTAACAATATAGAGCATCAAAAATTCATACCTATTGAACCATCTTGGGTGTTCGTTGATGCGAATAAAGTGCCGCTTCCAAACCCCTTACTTGGCTATATGACTTATGGTGTCAATGGAAAAATTTTTCACCATAGTTCAGGTGAGTTTGGACATGGGTATGCACTTTGTTTATATTGTGGAAGGGCTGACTCTATGGTAAAAGCAGAAGAATATCCTTCAGCACTGTCCCCATCAAAGAGTCATTTTCCACCTCGCCCGAGTAAGGATGATAAAGATGGGAATAATAAACGGTTACCATGTCAAGGCTCAGCAAGTTTGGTTCCAAATATAGTCCTAGGTGCTTATGCCTACACAGATGTTTTAGAATTGACTTTACGTCACCCAATATCAGGTGAGTTCCTTTCGGATGCCACTGAATCAGCTAAATCAATAGCAACTACTTTAGCGGTTGCATTACGTTCTGCACTCTCAGGGATTCTTGGTGTTTCAACTTCAGAACTTGGGTATTCAACTCGACCAATCTTGTTTGAAAACGGTGTTACTGCAAGGGTTATTCAACTATATGACATTATCAGTGGTGGTGCAGGCTTTGCTTCTAGTGCCCCTGTTCATATCGAACGGTTGCTAGTGAATATGATGAATCAACTAGAGTGTAGTCATTGTGAAACAGCTTGTAGCGAATGTTTGCTTGATTCTCAAACCCGTCATGATCATGATCTACTTGATCGAAAATTAGCCCTGGATTGGCTTGGGGTTAATTTTGCTCATTATGTCGAGTTACCAGAAGATAAAAAGTTACTCGCTGGTTCAAAATACTGTCCTGGCTCAATTGAAGAAGTGTTGCGTAAGCATATTAATGAAGGAGCTGAACGGCTTGTATTGTGGCTAAAGGGTGATGAAAATGAGTGGGATCTACTCGCCCCTGAGTTTCGAAGAGCAATTCATAATTATCTTCTGCAAGACAGTGTAAAAGTTGATTTAGTACTAGGGTTTGATCCAAAAGATTCAGAGCTTCAAAATGATCTCAACCGTTTGAGCATTGTTGGAGCTGGTATATATAAAAGTTCACTTGATGAAAATAGTCCTATTGCTGCGCAAGTTATAAAAGATGGAGCTACCTTAACAATTGCCACGGAGTTTTCTAATGCTTTGATACCTGGTACTTCATGGCATCAAGGAGGTGAAATAGTAGTTGAAACTGTTGAAGCTATTTTAGTTGAATTAGTAGAAGTTGATATGTCTGATTGGATGACTAAGGCAGAAGCTTTGGTTTTCGATATTGAAATTGCTTCGGAAATTAACGGTGATTTAAATGGTTTTGGAAATAGGTTCTGGGAGCTTGTTACAAGTCAACATGAAGAACTACTATCTTTATGGGAGAACGGTAAAGTAACAGAAGTAGTTTACTCGGATAGGTATCTCCAGAACCCAGCTGCCATAACACTTTTGAGTGCGTTACTTAAACCTGTTTTTGATAAGAAAGCAGACGGTAACACCAAAAACTTATACGTTAATACACTATTTAAGCCGAAAGATCGAGATGGAAACAGGGCTTATCATGATTGGGCAAGACAAAATGAATTTGAATCTTTTGCTCAGGAGTGGCTAAGTAAAAAACTTGATATTCCTGTGGAGTTAAATATTTGTGATAGAGGGCATGATATCCCTCATCATAGGAAACTAATTATTAAACTAGACTCGGGTAAATCAATAAAGGTCAGGTTTGATCAGGGAGTTGCTTATTGGAATATACGATTTGAAAAAACTTCCGAGAGTTACTTTGATTTTAAGGATAGTGTAGGTTATCAGTTAGTTTCCATGTCTGGTGCATGCGAAAGAGCGCAGGTGAAAAATAGTGAGCGATGGTCAACAGATGTACTGGTAGAGGTGTTAGATGAATTCGTTTCGACATGACCTGTTAATTAGCGTGTAAATGTCCCCTGTTTTTTAAGAAAACAGAAATCATATTTACCAGAAAGTTAGGTTTAAACAATTAGTTTTATATTGAATATGGATAAATCATTGAAGTTTATAGTTGAACAAATAATTACAATTAATCATGCATGGAAACATGCAAGTGAGCGCTGGGGGGAAATGAGTAACTTTGCTAACGCATTAAAGAATCAGAAATCATGTTTACAGGCTCGAATATTACGTGAGTTTCCAGCAGAAACATACTTACGAGAAGATAATGAAAACATTGATGGTGAGCCTTTGTACAGTGTTAGGTTAACGAAGTCAGTTTTTTTGAGGAATGGAGCGGCGAGGGATGATGCGGAACATATGCCGGTTCGAGTTGCTTTCGAATTATTTAATGAAAATGAATTAAGGGAAAGGGTAAAGAAATTATGATGGAGTTATTAGATCAAACATTGATTGTTGAACTATTGAATCAACCAATGATTATTGCGCTGCTAAATAAAGCAATTATCATTTCAATAGTTGTTGGTTTTATGTTTTTTGGAAGCTTAGAATTAGGGACAACTTTTTTATATTTTAGATCCTTTAACTCTACTAAAAGTTTATTAAAATGGCTTGCATCTAACCCAGAGGTTATAAAAGAAGAGGAGATAAAAAAGAATATTTTAAATGTTCTTTTAGATAATTTTCTCATCAATGATGAACTAAAGCTCCATAGACGATCTGACCGTTTGTTATTAACAACTTCTGTCTCGAGTTTAATACCTTCGTTACCTTCGTCCTCTTATCGGTTTACCCCTGCTCTGTTAACAACTACGGGAGTCCTAGGTACTTTCGTGGGAATATCTATTGGCTTAAGTGATTTTAGTTCTGGCTCTATTGGAAATGATTCCAGCCAGCTTATGGCATCAGCATCAACTTTGTTGGAGGGAATGAAAACGGCTTTTTACACATCCCTTACAGGCATGTTTTTTTCTATACTGTTTATGATATTGCTATTCATTTGTGCTAAATGGCGAGAAATAATTTATAAAAGGTATTTTAAGAAATTGTCCGCAAGATGTATGACTGTTTCACCGGTTTCTTTGCTGCATAATTTAGAAAAGTCTGACCAGCAAGGTCTTTTTGATACTCAATTGAAAGCTGCACAGGCGACTATTTTATCAAACAAGCAACAAATTGAGACATCCAAAGGCTTAGCAAAAGCATTTCAAGAATTTAATTCAACAAGAATTATTGAAGGTATTTCTGAAGCAATACAAGTTTCTATTTCAACAGAAGTAACGCCAATTTTAGCTAAGATTAGCACTGAGCTTGAGCATCTTCAAGCCATAAAAAATATAACTGAAGCAACGGATAACCTTTCAAATAAGATTGAAAAAGTCACGACTGCTACAATAGAATCTAATAACCAGGTTATTAGTTCTACAGAGAAATTTGCAGGATTTATTGATGAGTTTAATGCGAGTAAGGTTGTAAGTACCTTATCACAAGCACTTAATGAATCTATTTCAACAGAGGTAGTTCCTGTACTGAGTAAGATTGAGACGCAAATTGGTATGACTTCAATAACTGTTAAGGAGAGCTCGGAAAATGTAGCTCAGCTCTCTGGTAACTTAACAAAAATGATGAGTGTTATGGGAGAAACTACGAATTCTCTTAATCATTTTCAGCAAGATACGTTAACTCGGTTGCAGAATTTTGCGGAGTCACTTAAAGAGATTCTTACTCAGTTTCAAACGAATACACAGCAAGTTTTGAGCGATGTGGGTTTGGAAATTAATAATGCTATCGAACAAAGTGTTAAAGGGATGGAGTCACAACGAGTGGCTTTTGAAAATAGTGCTTCAAGAGCATCAATAGCATTTAATGATCAAAATACAACATTAGAAACATTGGGTAAGCAATCAAGTATATTGATGGATAGCTCTAAAAATAACTTACTTGAAGGTTTATCTGAAATTGATGAAAAGGTAAAAAATATGTCGTCAGTTGTGCAAGGTGAGTTAGAGATGTTTAGAGATGAATATCAAAATAATTTATCGTCATTTTTTTCTAAGCAGGCAAATCTATTGGAAGAAACATTAGGAGAGCAACGTGATGGTCTTGCAGGAGTTGTAGAGCAATTTAGAGTGACATTTAAGGAGGAAAATACATTAAGAGAATCACAATTTAGTGCTTTAAATGAACAGTATGCTCAATTGCAAAAAGGTGTAATTATCGTTGATGAGTTAATTGAAGCTGTGGGAATTAATAAAGCTACTGCATTTACTCAATTGCAAGATGCAACTCAGTCAATTGGATCGCAAGTTGGTAAATTACGAAAGGAATATGCCGAAGCTAGTGAGAGGTTTAATAAGCTCACTGAAAGAATGCCGGAGGCTATGAATGAGTATTTTCTAAGTTCTAAGCAAAATAATGAAATATTTTTTTCTAGCTTTGATGAAGCTGCTGCATTAGTACATGGTAAGTTAGCTGAGGCTGCAAATTTATTGGTAACGGCTATGCAGCAAATTGAATTGCAGAATGGTTCAACTAAAGTGGAGACGTAATAGATGTCTTCAAATGACTGGTTACAACCAGACCTAGAGATCGATGAAACAGGAGCATGGTTATCTATAGGTGACTTAATGTCTGGACTGTTAATGATATTCGCATTGTTACTAGTGGTTGCAATGTTGCAATTGACGGAAGCTGCGGAGAAAGCGAGAGATAGTAGAGTAGTTATTATTCAAGCTATACATGAAACATTAGCTGCAAATGGAATTAATGCGGAAATTAATCCAGAAACTGGTGATATCAGTATTCTGGATTCAGTACTCTTTGATCAAAACCAATATAAGCTTAAACCTGAGGGTGTTGAGTTCATGAATGTTTTTGTTCCTATCTATAGTAAAGCTATTTTTTCGAGTACTGAAATAGCAGATGAAATTGTATATGTTGTTATTGAAGGTCACACAAGTTCAGCAGGGAATGATGATCATAATATGCACTTAAGTTTATTGCGATCAAATAGTGTTTCATCTGCTATTGCTCAAATGGAGTTCTCTCAAAAAGAACAGTTTATGAATCGGTTATTGGTTGCAGGGCGAGGTGAGTTAGAAGCTTCTCAATTAGAAGACCTTTCTTCCGACCGGAAGGTGAATTTTCGTTTTCAATTTAAGAGTGAGCGTTTTTTACATTGGTTTTTAAATAAACAAGGTTTGTAAAGCTTATTAGGAGCTAAAATGTCTGCTCGATCAACTGGAATTTTTTTTCATCCTTCTAAAAATAAATTACCAAAGTCTATGCAAAAATTAGCAAAAGGACTAAATGGTTTTCAATGGAAAGCACAGGGTAGTGCTGTTGTATTTCCTCCTAGATCATTAACGGTGATTCTGGCATTACTTAAGGAAAACAGAGCCAGAGAAATATTATTAATTGAGTGGCTGGTGCTTTTTCAAGACAAAGCTGTGTGGGATTTATATGCTGACTATGAGCATGTTGTCGAATCAAGCTCATTAATCATTAAAGCAATAGTTGAAGAAGAACAATTGACACGCATTACACTTTTTAGAATGGGTCTTGCAATTGAAGGGCATAAAAATGTTTTCCCTGAGATATTAATTTTAAGTCTTCCTGAAATAGAAAGCTTTTTAGAACACCCAAATCATAAAAATTGTGCTCAAATCCTTATAATGGCAAATGATGGAGAATTTGAATCCATTGCGCGCAAATCACTTTCATTAGGAATTACGCCGAGTAAATTATTTGATCAATGTAATTTGAGTAAATGCACTACCCTATGGAAAAAAACAAATAATGAAATAAAAAATATTGAGCAGGAGATTGAATTACCCCGAGATGAGGAGTGGTTTCTCTCATGCATTGACGATTTACAAGAAGATGAAAGAGTTAAGGTAATAAACAAAGTTTTACCTAGAGGTAAGGGTTTATTAAGTAGTTCGATTTTTATTAATTGGCTTAACTCTAACTGCCATCCAGAGAATGAAGACAGTTTATGGTTTAGATTAAACAGTTTAGCAAAAGAAGGTTTGAAGCATTTAATTCAAATTAATGAATATATATATGTGCGCCAACTCATCAAATTCATGAATGAACCGCATATGGCTGATTTATTGGGGCATGATGAAAATGCTCAAAAACAGCTTCGTAGTAGAAGTAATTTTTGGTCTAACTATCAAGATAACTTCCAGTCAGTTCGCATTATAGTCCCTGAATATACTTTCAAGTTGTTGTCTGATCGAACAAAAAGTAACTTATGGTTGAACACATTTTCTGGTGATGCTGCTGAAACTGAAGTGGCAATATTTGAGTTAAAAGAATATATTTTAGTAGAGTTTTTTCGAGGTACAGCAAGTGAAATTAGACTTTTTACTAAGAATTCACATCATATTAATCTATTGTTACGAGAAAATGCTGAATTTTTATTGTCCGATATTCGTAAGGCACATCAGGATGATGTTCATGATCATGTCTTTTTATGGCAATGGTCTTGCGAAGCATGGCTCAGGTCTAAATATAACATAGTACCTAATACTGGATTGACAAAGTTTTCTGGTTTGCCTAAAGGGGCAAATGAATATCTTTCTTTATGCCTACCTACGCCCAAAAATGATGAACTACAAAAACGTAGGGAGCATCTTAAGGAATGGGAATCTTCATTTTTTCATCGTGAGAAAATGTTGGGTAAATATGGTGGAAATGATGATGAATTGGAAATTCAACGTTTATTTGTTAAAGCGCATGCAGAGAAGCAGATGTCTAATGATAAAGGTGTAAGCTTGTATTTAGAGCAGGCAGCTAAGTTAGGAAGTAAAAGTGCTATGGATATATTATCTAAATGGCTATTAACAAAGCATCCATATACGAGAGAGGAGAGATTTAAAGGGGAGTATTGGCGTAATGTCTTTTTAGATAAGCCATTCCTTAATAAGCTTGACTAATTTTCGTGACTTATACCAATCCCAATAAATACAGCTTATGGCTATTACTAATGAGTACCTTGATTAGCCGTACTATTTCATGCTTCTATAGCATAGAAGCGTTGAGTTAAACTAGATTTGTATCTACTGTATTTTTTTGTATATGTAGGATTGATCATTTGCATTTTACAACAGTAAGCTCATTCCAGTTAGTTGTATAGTGTTGTGATAAATATTCAACAGGTACTTGCCAGCCAGTATTAATACCTATTGCACTTAATGAAATGCTTTTAGGAAATCGGTTGTTGATTTTATCAATAGTGCTCATCAGTTCGGTACTGTTGTTTGGTTCATCAACAGCAAAAATATCAATCTGATTAGGTAATGATGCGGCATGAATATGCCCCAATTGCACTCCACATTTTTGATAACGATAGCCGTGTTTAAAAATATCTTTTAGTAAACGTTTAGCGATACTAACTATTTGTCGGGTATCACTGCTTGCTTGTTGTAATTGTATATTAATAGAACGTTGATATTGTGGCTCATCAGGGTTGTGGGGATTAGTTTTAATAGAGACTGTAATAGAGCCAGCAACAGAACCTTGTTTCCTTAACTTTTCTGCAGCACGACTGCAAAAACTTGCTAGTGCTTCAGCTAGTTCCTTATAAGTTGTCAATCTACGTTTAAAGCTACGCGAGCAAACGATTTGTTGTTTGTCTGTTGGAATATCATCTAAAGCTAAACAGCTGATACCATTTAACTCCATAACAGTTCTAGCAACAACAATATTGAACTGAGCTTGTATTGACTCTACAGGTTGGCTGGCTAACTCATAAGCGGTGTTGATTCCCATTAGCTGTAATCGTTTTGTAGTTTGGCGACCAATCCCCCAGACTTCATTAACAGGAACTAAATGTAATAATTTGTCTCTGCGTATAGAGTCAGATAAATACAATACACCCCCTGTTTTATGCCATTTCTTAGCGGCATAGTTAGCAAGCTTTGCTAAGGTTTTAGTCTGAGCTATACCCACACAAACAGGAATACCTGTCGTACGAAAAACGGTTTGTTTAATCTGTTGTCCATAAGCAATGGAATCGTTATCACATATGCCTGTTAAATCTAAAAATGATTCATCTATCGAATAAACTTCCAGCTTTGGTGTATAGCTTTCCATACACTGCATAACGCGAGAAGACATATCGGCATACAAGGTGTAATTGGATGAGAATAGATGAACCTTATGCCGCTTAATTAAATGCTGTACTTGATGAACGGGAACAGCCATCTTAATACCTAAGTCTTTAACTTCCTGGCTGCGGGAAACAATACAGCCATCATTATTACTGAGTACGGCAACAGGTTTATGGTTAAGGTCAGGACGAAAAACACGTTCACAGCTGACATAAAAGTTATTACAGTCGACTAAAGCAATTAGTGGTTGGGACTGTTGTTCTTGTTGCAACATTAAAGCGAGTGGATAACATTAGTAACAACACCCCAAATCACAAGGTCCACTTCTTCCTGTACAGTAATATCTTGGTATGCAGGGTTCTCTGCACCGAGAACAATTTCTTTGCCAATACTCTTTAAGCGTTTAACGGTAAGCTCACCATTCAAAGCACAAATAACAACCTTACCCACCACCGCTTCAATTGAACGATCTACAACTAAAATATCATTAGGATGAATACCAGCCCCCAGCATTGATTCACCTTCAGCACGAACAAAGAAAGTGGCTGCAGGTTTCTGAACCAGCAAATCATTTAGGTCTAAGGTTTTCTCAATATAATCATCTGCAGGAGAAGGAAACCCGGCTGCAACTTTGCCCGAAAATAAGGGGACCTCAATATGACTAGGTTCTGCTAAAGGTACAGAAAGAGTAGAAGAGTTTTCAAATAACTGTTTACGATGACTTAGCATTGCTTTTACTTCAGACACCATACTTTCAGGGACACGAATAGCCTTAGTTGTTTCTCCATAAGCTGAAGAGCCTTTTTTACGACCTGCACCTGGACGAGAGCCGCCGCGTTTAGGTTTAACTGTTTCTGACATTAATAGAGGTGGTATGAGGAAGGGATAAAGAAAAGTGTACAGTAATCTTTGTAAAACAATCAAGCTGTTCTTTATACGATCTATTACAATGAAAGAAAATAAAATTTAGATAACAAGCTTATGTGTGGTCGATATAATTTAACAGCAACACCTGAACAAATGATAGATACCTTTGGTTTACATCGTTTGCCTCGTTATGAAGCTAGTTACAACATTCCACCAGGCCAAAAAATACTGACCATAGTCAAACTGTCTGATGGCAGTAATAAGGCAGTTAATTTACATTGGGGACTTATTCCTCACTGGTCAAAAGACAGCAAGATAAGCAGTCACCTTATCAATGCCCGAGCAGAAACCTTGTCTGAGAAACCTTCATTTAAAACAGCTTATCAACAAAGACGATGTTTAATACCAGCCTCTGGTTTTTACGAATGGCAACAATCAGAACATGGAAAACAAGCCTATAACATCAACCGGAAAGACCAGAAGATATTTGCATTTGCTGGACTATGGGAATATTGGGATCATGGAACAGAGACTATTTATAGTTGCACCATTATAACGACACAAGCGAATGCATTAATGAGCCCCATTCATCATCGCATGCCTGTTATTATCGATAACAATAATTACAATTCATGGTTAGATAAACAAACATCACAACAAACTACTCAAGGTATATTATCAATGGATGGTTCTCAGGGAATGATTGCTAAACCTATTAGCGATTGGGTAAATAACCCTCACCATAATGATAAAAACTGCTTGAACTAATGAATGACCAGCTACCTGCTTTTATTTTAATTGTTATAAGGATAGAAGAATGAATACAGTTTTAATTACCGGCGCTAATCGAGGCATTGGCCTAGAATTTTGTCGCCAGTATGCACAGCAAGGCTGGCAAGTGCTTGCCTGTTGTCGTCAACCAGAGCAAGCGGTTGAATTAAGCCAACTTGCTAACTCAATGTCTGTTGAAGTTCATAAAATGGATGTCACCAATAGAAAGGGAATAGATGAATTAGCCAATAGATTAAAAAATAAAACAATTGATTTAGTCATTGCCAATGCTGGAATTTATGGTGATAGCAGTGGTCATGGGCTTGGCAATATTCACTATGAAAACTGGCTAAAGACACTGGAAACTAATGTCTTGGGGGCTGTTAAAGTGATTGAAGCCTTATTACCCAACCTGAGACGAAGCAGTGAACCACATATTGCAGTGTTAAGCAGTCAAATGGGAAGCATAGATGATAATAGCAGTGGCGGAAGCATTCTGTACCGTTCCAGCAAAGCAGCTTTAAACGCAACAATGAAAAGCATAGCTATTGATTTAGAAAGTGATGGTGTGGGTGTATTAATCTTTCATCCAGGCTGGGTGCAGACGGGTATGGGTGGAGCACATGCCTTAATCAATACAAAAACAAGTGTGACAGGAATGGTTGAACAAATAAGCCGTTTTAATATGCAGAATACAGGACAGTTTATTAAATATGATGGAAGCTTATTACCGTGGTAAATAAATAAGTTGCAGGGCATTGGACTATGAAAAGATTATTTTTTGCATTATGGCCAAGTGATAAAACCAGAAAACAAATAGACAGCTTTAATCGTTCAATTTCTTCTACGCATTTGAAAAAGGTTAAAGCTGATAATTTGCATGTGACATTGGTTTTTTTAGGCAATGTAGATTTCGAGTCTGAATTGATGCTTAGGCAGAGTGTGAGTGATATTAAGGTCGATCCCTTTGCCTTATATTTTGATCAATTGGCTTTTTGGTCAAAGCCACGGATCTTGTGTTTGTTAACACAGCACTATGATAAGCAGTTATTAATGTTGTTCAATCAGTTAAAGAGTAAGGTTGAGCAATGTGGTATTAAAACAGAAGAAAGGCCTTATAAACCACATATCACCGTTGCAAGAAAAGCAACTAGACTGACAGATACTAAAGCTTTTTCCATAGAATGGTCTGCACAGTCATTTTGTCTGGTTGAATCATGCAGTACAGAAGATGGCGTGCGTTACCATATTATACAGCGCTGGCCTTTTAACTGAATCTACATTATTTATTAAGGGGATAAGCGTGAAGTTAGCGGTATTATTTTATAATCCTCCTATTTCTTGGGAATGTTGAGTCACTATGCGGCTGATTTAGTCGTTTTAATACATTTTTGCTTTATCCTTTTTGTAATACTCGGTGGGTTTCTGGTTATAAAATGGAGAAGGCTTATTTGGCTGCACCTTCCCGCAGCAGTCTGGGGTGCATTGATCGAGTTCTATGGATGGGTCTGTCCTTTGACAGTTCTAGAAAATAAACTCCGCCAAGCCAGTGGAGGCAGCTATTCAACTGGATTTATTGAACATTATATTATTCCAGTGATATATCCAGCAGGACTGACACCCGATATTCAGCTGTTAATGGGTCTTGCTGTAGTAGTTATTAACCTATTTGTATATACCCAAATAGTTAAAAAATTTAGGGAAACAAGAAAAAGACATGACTGAATCTGCGCTGGTTAGCTGTGAATGGCTGAAACAAAATCTTAATGCCGAAAACCAGGTTATTCTGGATGCGACATTTTTTTTACCCAGACAAAAACGTAATGCTCAGCTGGAGTATCAACAGCATATTTCCGGAGCACTATTTTTTGATATTGACCAAGTTGCTGACTTAAATAATCCATTGCCACATACGCTTCCAAACACTAAACAATTTGCTGATGAAGTGGGGGAAATGGGCATTGATAACAATATGGACATTGTTATTTACGATAATAATCATTTCTTTGCAGCTGCCAGAGTTTGGTGGATGTTTCGGGTCTTTGGTCATAACAAAGTGCAAATTCTGGATGGCGGTTTAGCACGTTGGAAACAACTGAATTATCCGCTTAACTCAGAACAGCCTGTTCCGGTAAGAACAATATTTAATGCACAATACCACCCAGAACTGGTTTTTGATTTAAAGAAAATGATGTCTGTACAAAAAACGCATTCATGGCAAATAGTCGATGCACGTTCAACAGATAGCTTTTTAGGACAACGTACCCAAGCGGATATAAGCCTTCAGACTGGTCATATTCCAAATAGCATTAATTTACCTTATGCCCGTTTAACAAATTCGGAACAACAAACATTATTACCTAACAGAAAACTACAGTCACTTTTTGGAGAAACGGGGATTGATTTATCCAAACCAATTGTTACAACTTGTGGTTCAGGTGTTTCTGCTGCCGTGATAATACTAGCCTTATATCAATTGGGACGAACTGAAGTCCCCATGTATGACGGCTCATGGGCTGAATGGGGCAGGCAACTCTATACACCGAAACAAATGAAAGTATAAATTGATTTGTGGAGTAAAACACAACATGCATAATTCAAATGTAAAAAAGTTAAATGCTATTTACCTAGTCATCATCATTGCAGTGCTGGGTGTCTTTAGTTTATCCCCAATACCACAGAGCCTTGATTACCACAATTTCTCTGATCAACGCCAGTTATTAGGAATCGCTCACTTTTGGAATGTGATTTCCAATTTACCCTTCATTGCAGTTAGTTTTATTGCTGTAAAAAATTTGTTAAACGAAGGTAGCTTGAAGTACCCGAAAAAGCTATTTCTAAGTTACCTGGTGTTTTTTGTAGGGGTTGGCGTGATCGGTATAGGATCTATTTATTACCATCTGCAACTAAACAATGAAACACTGCTTTGGGATCGGTTGCCAATGACAATCGCTTTTATGGCCTTTATGAGTATCATCATTGGTGAATATATCTCAGAAAAGGTAGCGTCAACCGCTTTGATTCCTTTGGTGTTAATTGGGATTATCTCTGTTATCTACTGGTATATTACTGAACAAGCAGGACAGGGTGATTTAAGACCTTATGCACTGGTTCAATTTTTACCGATGGTTATTATTCCAATGGTGTTATTGATGTTTCCTGCTCGCTATACGCATACAATTTATTTGTGGGGGATGTTAGCTGTTTATGTGTTGGCTAAAGTTTTTGAGTTGTTTGATAACAATTTATTTAACTTAGTTGGCATGGGAGGCCATGCTATTAAACATGTTTTTTCAGCAATTGGACCTTATTTGTTTTTTCTTGCTTTGAGGAAGAGGGAGTGTATAGGTGAGAAATGATTTTCTCAATCTAAATAGGTAGCTGTTATCTAGAAACATAACAAGGGAGGCATAATGAAAACAAGTACTATTGCTGAAGCTAAAAAGAATTTATCCTATTTAATTCGGCAGCTAGAGGTGGAAGGCTCTATCCATTTAACACGCGATGGAATATCTGTTGCGGTTATGATGTCTGAGAGTCAATATCAAAAATTGGTTTCACCACTTAAAAGTATAAATTCGGCAATATTGAATTGGCGGTCTCAACTGGATGAAGAATCAGATGTTGGCTTAACCAGTAATGAACTTAATGAGGTGCGGCGTTAGAGTAAATTATTGTCAAACCAGAAAAATATTAGATGGAGTGTTAGAGTGTCATAAGTGAGTTCAGTGCTATGGGGGAGGGAAGTTTTACCATGGCGTTGTAGCATTATGCTACAATTATTATATTGGTTTTGATTTGGAGGATACAATTATGGCTAAAGCATTGTCACCAGTACGATTACAGGATGATTTGATGCAAGCAGCAAAGCTGACTGGAGAACGGTTTCATCGTAGTACAGCTGAACAAATCGAATATTGGGCAGATATAGGTAGAAAGGTATCTAAAGTGCTAGATCCTGATACATTATTATCTATTTCAACAGGGCTGACACAAGTAAAAGTGGAACCCATTTATGGAACTCCAATTGATCCTGATGATGTTTTTAATTCGCTAGAAGCCCAACGGCAGCAGGGAACATTAACGCAAGCAGTAACATCTAGTGCGATTAAGTATCAATCTTCTTTAGTTCACCCAGGGTATTTAGAACGAATTGATCAGAAGGGTAATGTTTCTATAGGTCAATTTAAAAATGGTGAATTTGTAACTGTTGATGGGCTTACGTCTTGACTGAACGTAAACAGTTATGGGTTCTTGCAGGTGGTAATGGCGTAGGAAAAAGCACTTTTTATAGGATGCAACTTGCTCCATTAGGGTTACCCTTTATTAATGCAGATATATTGGCAAAAGAGTTATATCCTCAAGCACCGGAAGAACACAGCTATGATGCAGCTAAACTAGCTTCCGAAATACGATTTAAACTCTTGCATGAAGGGAGGAGTTTTTGTTTTGAAACAGTATTCTCTCATCCATCAAAAATTGACTTTGTTGCTCAGGCAAAAGCATTAGGTTATGAGATTATATTGATATTTATTCATCTTGATACAGTTTCTCTAAATCAAGCGCGTGTCGCACAGCGACTTAGTGAAGGTGGGCATAATGTCCCTGATGAAAAGGTGGCTAGTAGAATTCCACGGTTACTACAAAATATAAAAAAAACACTACCACTATGCGATCAAGTTCGTATTCTTAATAACTCCAGAATTGATAGTCCATTTGAACAAGTGGCTGTTATTCGTAACGGCCAAAAACTGCAGCAGGAAATAGCTTTACAAGATTGGGCTAAAGAGTTACTAGAAGATTATTTATAGGTCTATAGTAGTAGATGTAGGACATTACAATGAGTAGAGATTTAATATATATTTAGTCTCTAACGAATTAATTCCGACTTGCATTAATAACGTGTTGTGTCCGTTGCTCTCGAAGATCATGCAACGCTTCTACAGAGTCCTGATTAACTTTATAGGGTTTAAAATTAAGAATTTTTTTCAGTGCTTGTTGTTT
>Ga0209707_1000838_pt1 | contig 18064 bp, 13 predicted proteins | sample EN4Hudsemesocosm_FD_184630 | JGI IMG/M metagenome (GOLD analysis project Ga0209707, IMG submission 184630) | Methane-oxidizing microbial communities from mesocosms in the Hudson Canyon - EN4B Hudson Canyon (SPAdes) (version 2) | ecosystem: Environmental > Aquatic > Marine > Cold seeps | place... | reverse complement strand
TAAATACGCCATTACCACGTTGTTTATCGACATTTTCTTCTAAATAACACGGTAAAGAAGCAACAACAGTGACATGATGCTTGGCTAAAAACTCGGCTAAGCCTTCATAACCCTCTTCTTCTAAAATGACTAAATTACAGCGATCTATAATGTTGATGTTAAGTTGACTTGCTTGTTCAACCAAATAGTTAAAATGTGGATTCATTTCAGGTGCACCACCGGTTAAATCTAGCGTTGTCACGCCTGTTTGCGTTGCCAACTCTAATACGTGATCGATTGTTTCTTTGGTCATTAACTCTGTACGATTAGGCCCTGCATTAACATGACAATGCAAACAAGATAAATTACAAAGGTAGCCTAAATTAAGCTGAATAATTTCAAGTTTGTTACGTGATAGCTTTGGAAAAGTAGAATTTTCTAAATGACTCAGTGTTTCATGCATAATTATTGGCTTGTTTCTTCCGCTAATGAGCGATGTTTACGAATTCGCATTATCGTCGTTGTAATCAAGGCAAGGAGTCCGATGAGTACAAAAGAAAAAATAACCTCAGTATTAAATAACTCCGCCATAGAATCAACTGTAGATAATGATTGCCCAAGATTTACCAAGACAAAACTAACCGGTAACATCCCTAAATACGTTCCGATGGCATATTGTTTTGTATTTATAGGACTGAATGCAAAGGTCATATTAACAAACCAGAATGGAAATAAAGGTACGGCACGCATAAATAAAAGATAACTAAAAGCATCATCATGAAGCTTTGCCATAATCTTTCTTGTTGAGTCCATTTTTTCTAAACGGTGTCGAGCCCAGTCAGCAATAAGATAACGTGCAATCCAAAAAACGAGTACAGCCCCAATGGTTGAGGAAATTGTCGCCAGCATCACACCGTGCCAACGACCAAAGATGTAACCAATGGCTAAAGATAAGATTGCAGCACCAGGTAGGTTTAATACTGTCGAAATAATATAAATAACACCCGTTATAAAAAAGGCTTGCCAGTAGTTCTCATTGGCATAAGCTAAAAGTGTATCTTTATGTTGTTTGAGGCTATCAAAATTAAGATATTCATGACCACCATTGATAAAAAATAGTGCTACAAGACTTAATAAGCTAGCAACAATAAGTAATTTTTTAAGCACTAATGACTTCCTCGTAACCTAAACAAACGTTTAATCCAGCGTTTACGACGTGGTGTTAAAGACTCTTTCATACGTTGATCAGCAACGCGTCGATTAATGTGAGCCAATGTTGGATAAATATGAATAGTATTGCTTAACGCTGAAACATTAAGTCCTTGTGAAATAGCCAAAACATATTCAGCAATTAATTCACCTGCATGAGGCCCTACTATACACGCTCCTAATAGCTTCCCCTTTGGTGTCGTTATAATCTTTGCTAACCCTTGACTATCTCCTTCAGCAAGGGCTCGATCATTTTCAGAAAAAGGAAAAGTATAAACCTGATGCTTAACACCTGACTCTAGTGCCTCTCGTTCAGACAAGCCAACACGGGCAAGCTCTGGTGAGGTAAAAGTACACCATGGTATGCCTGTAGTTTGTGATTTTGCAGGTAAGTGAAATAAAGCATTTCTTAATACTATTCCAGCCTGATGTTCTGCCATATGTGTAAAGAGATAAGGTCCTGCCACATCTCCACAGGCAAAAATATTTTTATTAGACGTTCGTAACCTAGCATCCACTAGCAAATGCCCGTTTTCAACCTTAACACCCGCCTTATCTAAACCTAAATTGTCGATATTAGATTGACGACCTGTTGCAATCAAAACATGAGAACCTTCTATCGTTGCAGTATGCTGTCGATCATCATCTTTAATATGAATTCGAATACCTGTATCCGTTTTTTCAACCTCGGTAATCATTGCTCCAAAATGTAAGTCTATGCCTTCAGCTCGAAATTGTGTTTCAACCACATTACTCATATCGCTATCTTCACGAGGCAATAACACCGAGTTACTAATAATGCTTACTTTGCTTCCTAATCGTATATAGCTTTGAGCCATTTCGCAGCCAATTGCACCACTTCCTACAACAATCAAATGTTCTATATTTTCTGTTACATTAAAGATGCTTTCATTCGTTAGGTAATCAACACTGTCTATGCCTACTATTGGTGGTATAAAAGGACGAGAACCCGTGGCTAATACAAATTTACGAGCAGTGATTACTCGACCATCTACTAATAAGCGATCTTCAGCAACAAACTCTGCTTGTGCAAAAACGACTTCAACCCCCATAGCACGAAAACGTTCAGGGCTATCATTGGGCTCAATCATCTCGATTACATCTGCAACTCGTTTCATAACACAAGATTGATCAATTGGATCAAGTCGTGCCGAAAGACCAAATCTATGAGCAGTATTTACGGTATTGGCAACATTGGCAGAATGTATTAGGGTTTTGCTTGGCACACAACCGGTGTAAAGACAATCACCACCTAAGCGATGTTTTTCAATAAGAATAACCTTTGCACCTAATGAAGCAGCTCCTGCAGCAGTCACTAAACCTGCAGCTCCACCACCAATAATGCATAAGTCATAGTCCTTTTTTCTCATTTAAAAAAATATCCTGAAAGATTTAGATGAAGTCATTAGATTTGATAAAAATAATATTTTATCAGTACATATCTCTATTAGATGCCGGGCTATGCAAAATGTTACAGAGCTTAAAAGCATTCACCTATTTTACATAATAAATATATTTATATATGCCAGCCCAATATGGCTGCAACAACTGTTGTTTTCATTAGTCCTGACTTTGAGGGTGAATGCATGAAAAAATATCTAGTTGATATTCAACTAGATATTTGAATCTTTTAACTGATAATAAATACTAGTAAATCAAACCGCCTACTAGATACCGTCATCTATACTGCCATCAGCTAATAATTTATTAAGACTGAGCATTGCATCTGTTCCTGCCGATACACCTTGCAGGTCTATTGATTGCACAACGCCCAACCCTACCTTAGTAATTTTAATCTGTAGATCTCCACCATTATTAATTCCAGCAATCGTGTGTGAGCCATCAGATAATAACTCTGATAAATCCAAAGTATCATCACCGACAGTAAAGTCCACTATAAGATCTGCCGTAGCCCCTACGCCATCGACGCTTTCTTTAGCCCATGTGAAGTTGTCATGACCAGATCCGCCAGTCAATGTGTCCTGACCAACACTTGCGAACAATACATCATCACCTGCGTCACCAATAAGGTTTGTTGAACTACCATCGTTAATGCCTTGCAGTAACTCGTTGGAAGCACTTCCCGTACCCGTATAACTATTTCCACCGTTATCAATATTGTTCACTTCAATCAACACGTTTTCTATTGTTGTTTCCGTATCCACGATATGGGTCCCAACTCTTTCAGATGAGCTTATGCTTCCTTGAATTGCATTAATATCTACTTCCGTTAATTGTGTCGTAGAAAGCAGCTTTATCGTGGTATCAACGCCATTGCTTACGGTGACTTTATAATTTGTACCATCAAGAGATACTACACCATCGATTTCTTGTATCGTTGCACCATTCAAAGATGACACGGGAATAGAGACTAAAGAAAGACTTTCACTATCATCTGTTAAAGATGCATTTATAATCATGTCATAACTATAGTTAATACTTGAGTCATAGCTGGAATCGACTAATTTTATATCATCAAGTAGCGGACCTAGACTATTATTTCCCTCTGCCGTCTCAATAAATATCACTGTATTATTGCCTTCTACAGCATCGACCTCAAACGTAAAACTATCCCATACGCCATTAGCACCACCACTTATGTCGACACCTTTAATCTCGGCAATAATCTGACCATTCCACAATACATTAAAATCATTCGTAGGGTTTGTTCCACGCATTGTCCCTCTATTTGCAGCATCAAATGTTAATGTATACTTTCCAGCTTCCAAATCCATCGTTTGAGAAACAGAATCAATACCTTGAGCATAATCTAGCTCCATATTCTGCTGGCCATCAGCCGCTTTATAACGACCTACATGATCCCAAATTTCTATATCTGAAGTAGAATCCCAGCCATTGATTTGATTCGAGTCAAAATGTCCCCAAGATCGAGTAACATTTAAGTCTTCAAAACTACCATTTGTAATATTATTTGTTGCAGCTTCATTACCTATACTCATAAGGAGGCTAGGTGCATCAGCTACCGGTGTAACATCAAGATTAACTACGGCATTATCCGAGAGATCACCATCACTGATCGTGTATTCAAAACTTACTTTGCCACTATGATTAGGTTTTGGGGTGAATTCAATACGATCCTCGCCATCGACAACAATAACTTTTGCTGTTCCTATATTCTCAGAACCATCAACTACATTAATAACTTGTCCTGAACTAACATCTTGCCCTTGAATAGCAGTGACGCTTATTGCATCATTATCAATGTCAAAATCATTCGTTAGCACCTTAATTGTTATCGCTACATCTTCCTCTGCCCCATGATAATAAATATAAGCAGATTCGCCGGTAATACCATTTGAAGCTACATTAATTACACCTTGGGTCCCATCTGAGAATGTAATGATTCCGCCTCGAAGTAAACTAATATCAACGCCATGTTCCACAAACCAATCATGATTATCGATATCATTAACACCTCCATCGGTAGAGCTTCCCATATAGTTATAACCGGTATAGCCCAAACTCTTATGTTCAAAGTAAAAATGTGCCTTTGTTGTTATTAATGGTTCCGTGATGCCATCCAATAAATTAGTATTGCTACCAACGGCATAAAGCCCAGTGACAGTCACGCCAGCATCTGCACCTTTAATTAAATCATCATTTTCTGCTGTAGGAGCATCATTACTACCCATAACTGTAATAGTTGCCGTTGCAGTACTTGCCGCATCACTATCATCACTCATGGTGTAGTTCACCACGACTATAGCTGTTTCGCCTTCGGCCAAGTAATCAAAGTCAGTGCCAGGGTTAAAGACCAGCTTATTAGCCACCATGCTAATGGTTGCCGTTGGCACAGTTGGAACACCTGAGGAAAAGCTAACATTATCTAAACTGAATGTATTTAGGTCGTCGCCATTATCAATATCGGTATCATTTGCTAATACATCAATCGTAATAGCTGTATTTTCTTCTATTGTAATGTGCGTAGTATTAATGGCAACCGGCAAGTCATTGGTACCTTGAATGGTGATGGTGACAACTTGTGTTGCGGTTGTACCCTTATCATTGTTCACGGTGGCAGTGAAGACTTCTGTTTTAGTCTCGCCTTCTGCTAATTTGTCAGCAGCTGAACTTGTGGTGGCATCAACGGTATAGGTCCATGCGCCGGTGCTGCTATTAATGGCAAAGTTACCATAGGTGCCGGCACTAGTGCCGGTCCACGTTACGGTACTATTATTATCAGCATCACTGCTACTTAAGATTCCCGTTGCTATGGTAGCAGCGACAACTATGCCATCATCAAGATGTCCGGCTTCACTTGCTATGCCTTTGGCATCATCTGCTGTTGAGGTAATGATCGGGGCATCTTCGAACGCAGATACTTCATTTAAGTTTAAACCCGTCGGTTCAATGATTGGTGCGATATTTTGAGCATCTTCATTATCTAATGCTACAAAATCAGCCTCTCTAATGCCTGTTGTTATAAAACCTGAAATCACCTCTTCTAGAGATTGTTGTTCATAGGCAACTTGAACAATATCTATCCCTTCATTACCATCACTTTGAGTATTCGAACCGGCAGATGTTGGCTCACTAGCTTGTGTTGGATCAACGCCATCTAATAATGTTTGCTGAAATTCTTCAACATCATTATCAGATGAGACTTCTTTTACATTCTGCTGAGGAAAAATATCATTATCTAAAAATACTTGTGAATACCTACCTAGGTCCAAAATGCTTCCGTCAAAAAATTCAATTTCGATAGCGCCATTGGTGGCAGTTGTGATAATTTCATATGAAAAAACGTGGTCACCCACATGAAGTACTCGTTGAGAGCCGTCTGTAGCCGTTGCAACTACATTACCAACGAGCGCCTTAATAATGCCTATTCCATTAGTCATTTTTATTCCCTTAAATTAAAAATCCCTTATCAACGACATAGCAAAATATATCGAGATATGACGTGACGATAAGTTAAAATAATAATCATGTCTATTGTACTTTGGTACTAGTGCTAAAGTATTTTATAAACATAAAAAAGCCAACGACATGTTGTCGCTGGCTTAATTTTAACCGTCAACTTATTTCAGGACGGGACTCACCAGTAAATACTAACGAATTAATAGGAAGTTAGTCTTACTTTCTAGCAACATCCGAGTAGTAAAACTACCAAAAAAGAAGCCATGAACTTTACCATGACTAAATGCCCCCATAGCTGTTACATCAATATCATTATCTTGTTGATAGGCAGTTAACTCATCAACAGCTTCACCGACAAGTGCTTTTGCTGTTATGGAAATATTCGCTTTTTCAAATACTGCTGTCGCTTCATCAATCAAAGCTTGAGCATCATCAAGTGTGCTCTTAACACTAACAATATGAAGCTCTAAAGCTTGATTACAAAAATGACCTTGAGCGATAAGTTGCAATGCTGTTTTTGATGTTGGGCTACCGTTGTAGGCAAACATCATTTTCTTCGGCGTAGAGAACTCACCTTTAACAATAAACACCGGTGTATGAATAGCTCTAATAGCTTCTTCTAGTTGAGCACCTAAGCCTTGTTGTTCACCCACATGATCTTCGCCTTTTGATCCTAATACAACCATTGATAATTCAGATTCTAAATCAACCAATGCTTCAGGTAGTGAGCCATGACGTTGCTTGGCAATAATGTCTACTAAGCCTGCTTGCTCTGCTTTGTCACGTGCATTATTAATAATGGTTTTACCATCAGCAATCAACTGTTTGCTTTCTAATCGTTCTTCATCAGAAAGCTCTTCTAATAAATTTTCTTTCATATTCGGCGTTAAATTGCCTTCATGATGAGGAATATCACTATGATGTGAATGCTCAATAGTATGTAAAAACTTAACTGGAGATTGGCTTTGCTTAGAAATCCAAATCGTATAATCAATAACAGAGTTGCTTAAGTTAGAACCATCTATTCCAGCTAGGATAAGCCCTTTAATTGCAGCAGTCATTCTTAATGTCCTCCCATGATTTTTTCAATTTCTTCAGGTTTGTCATGTACAGCAAATTTATCTAACAATGTCTCACTAGCATCATTCAATCCAATAATACTGACATCAGCACCTTCACGACGCAACTTAATAACGACCTTGTCTAAAGCCGAAGCAGCAGTAATATCCCAGAAGTGAGCACGATGTACATCAATAACAATTTTATCTACTGCCTCTTTGTAATCAAAGAATGCAATAAAGCGTTCAGATGAATTAAAGAATATTTGGCCGATAACGTTATAAGTTCGTGTATCTGATGCATCATCATAGTGAGAGTCAACATACATAAACTGACTTAAACGTTGAGCCATAAATAATGAGCCAATCAATATACCAGTAAACACACCAATCGCTAGGTTATGTGTCCAAACGACAACAATTACAGTAGCAATCATTACTGTTGAAGCACTTGTTGGGTTGGTTTTAAGCTCTTTAATCGAGATCCAGTTAAACGTACCAATAGACACCATGATCATGACAGCAACTAATGCTGCCATAGGTACAATTTTCAAAATATCACTCAAGAAAACAACCAGTATTAATAACACTACACCGGCGACCATTGCTGATAAACGACCACGACCACCAGATTTAACATTAATGATAGATTGACCAATCATGGCACAACCGGCCATACCACCAATAAGACCTGAACCTATATTGGCAATACCTTGGCCTTTACATTCACGCTTTTTATCACTTTCCGTATCGGTTAATTCATCGATTACGTTCGCTGTTAGTAATGATTCTAATAAACCAACAACAGCAATAGATACTGAGTATGGCAGCACGATTAATAATGTTTCCATATTAAAAGGTACATCAGGCCATAAAAAGATAGGCAATGTATCAGGTAACTCACCCATATCACCAATTGTTCTCACATCGATCCCCATAAAATAGACGATTAATGTTAATACAATGATGTTAATGAGTGGCGATGGTAAAATCTTACCGACTACAGGTACATAGGGAAATAGATAGATAATACCTAAACCAAAGGCTGTTAAGGCATACATATGCCATGTAACACCAATTAATTCTGGCACTTGAGCCATAAATATCAAGATGGCCAAAGCATTTAAGAAGCCTGTCATCACGGACTTAGAGACAAAACTCATAAATTTATGAAGATTAAGATACCCCGCCACAATTTGTAGCACCCCTGCCAACACAGTTGCAGCTAACAAATATTGCAATCCATAATCTTTAACCAAGGTCACCATCAACAATGCAGTGGCAGCAGTTGCAGCAGAAATCATACCTGCTCGTCCCCCTACAATCGCAATAATTACAGCAATAGCGAATGAAGCATAAAGACCGATCTTAGGATCAACACCTGCAATAATTGAAAAGGCTATCGCCTCAGGAACGAGTGCAATAGCCACGACTATCCCGGCAAGAATATCTCCACGGATATTGCCCAGCCAGTCTTGTTTAGCTGATAACAGCATGTTTGTTTTTTCCTTTTACATATAGAATTATTAAAATTACACGGGGAATTTTAATGTGAAATTGAATAGGTCATGAACAATGCTGACATTTTTAATAAACGTTATGAGCTGTATCGAACCTAATATCAAGCCGTGCATTATACAGGAAAATACTACCTCAATCTTGAAGGCGGGCTTTACCGTAATATTTAAAGTGTAATAAAACCAAATAATTAGACTGTTGTCTTAGTTTGAGTATAAGATAGTTTCAAAGCGAACTTAATTTAGCAAAGTACTGGGAGTAGTTCTATGCCCAATTATTTCAAGATCTCCTTGACCTTTTTGCTTGGTGCTACAGTACATATTAGCAATGCAGCAACTATCTGCAATGAACAAGCACTTGATTTAGAGCATTCAAAAGTCACTACTCAGCAACTACCTCTAGAGACTGTTGTCCGTATCGCATCACCGCTTAAAAGCGTACAAACCACACCCTACTTTCCTTATTATGGCCACGGTTCTGGTGTGCTAATTGACGTGAAAGGTGAATATGGATTTGTGCTCTCCGCCTCCCATGTCACCGCAAGTCACCCACTAATTTTAGTCTCTATCGATAAATCAGCAGATGATAGACGAATCTTTTGGGCAAAATTTGTCAAAGAAGATAGGAATTTGGATTTATCTTTATACAAAATTATCGATAGTGATGAGATTAAAACTGCCGCACAACTCTTTGATGGCAATAATGAAATCTATCAGCAAACCTTATTTACAGTTGGTTACCCGATACAGCTTAATTCACTTGCAAAAGCTGAGCTGTTTCCTGAATCCAATATAATCATTCGACAGCAAAACCTATTAGGTGTGAGTAAATACCTAGGTGTGGGACTACAAATTAAACCTTTAATTATGAGTGATTGTATAGAAACGGGACTGAGTGGTGGCCCTGTTTTTGATAATGAAGGTCATGTATTTGGCATTAATCACAGTACAGACAAATACAGAAATAGCCAAGATAGTCCCGTGAATGGCTATATTGTCTCTTCTTCATATATTAAGAAGTTTTTACAGTAAACGGTTCTTATTCACCTTGCACCGTCACTATCACACGACGTTGATGACGATGCGTGCGATGCTCCCAAAGGTAGATTCCTTGCCAAATTCCTAGATCACAACGACCACTGCTCACAGGCATCGTTAGATCTGGATTGGTGAGAACGGTACGAATATGAGCACTCATATCATCAGGACCTTCATCTTGATGCAAAAACATAGGATCGCCGTCTGGCACAATATGCTGCATATAGGTTTCCATATCACGCTGCACGTCAGGATCGGCATTTTCACACAACATTAGTGACGCGCTCGTGTGCTGGACAAATACATGACATGTTCCGATAGTTATACCGGACTGAGCAACAATGTTTTGAACCTGAGCGCTAATGTTTATTGTACTGCGACCGGTCGTTGAAAAACTTAATTCTTGTTGAAATACCATTGCTAAACCCTATCCAAGTCCTTGTTCAAAAAATGCTTTTGCTCGCCCACTATTAATAACATGTCGAACATGATCGGCAGCGTATTGAGGTGATGAATGTAAACCACAATGCCAAAGTGCCATTGCACTTCCTAATACCAAACTATCAAAGGCAGGACCTCTTTGACCGGCTAATGCTGCCATGCCTAATTGAACAGTTTGTGATGCTGTTACCTCAGTGCCTTCAGCGGCTAAAACACCACGCGTTGTTTGTTCAATACCAAAATCACGTGGATTAATCTGGCACGCCAAAGCATCACCCGTAAAGGATTGGAAGCAATTTGAGGGTTCTCGCAATGTGGGCAAAATTCCGCCTTCTATACCACGAACAATCAAAGCAGAGTCAAAGCCTGCTTGTGTTGCTAGCCATGCTAATACCGTTGAATATGCCTTATGAACAAACCCTATTTGAAGATGTGTTTTTCCTTGGGCTTTGACAGGCATAATGAGTTTTTCTAATGTTGCCAGACTTGGGCGTTTAATCATTCGTGTGCGTAAGTCCTGCAAAGCATATAATTTTGGAGACGCTGAGTTTTGATCAATAAATGACCAGCCAATATCGCTATTCGTTATTCGATCACTTGCTTGTTGAACACTAAGATCGACATTTACACCACTCTCAGCAAGCACTTGTGAATGTGTCACGCCAAATTTTGGCCCCATCTCTTTTACGCCTTGTGACAACGTGGGCAAACCAGATGCCGCCAATACAGCAGGTAGAAAAGCACTCACAGGACAATGGCGATTAAAACCATTAAAGGGATCATTAATAATTAATAGCTGCTCAACATCAGCAGTAACTTGCTCAGAGGCATCTTGTAACGCCTCGAGAATGCCAAAGTTTTCTTCATTTGTTTCTGTTTTAATCCGTAAGGCTATAAAGAAGATAGCTGCTTGAACAGGATCTGCTTGACCTGACAATATTTCAGTCATCGCCAACGTGGCTTCTTGTTGATTTAGATCTTTTGATAAATGTGGGCCTGTTGCCACTTTTTTTATTGCTTCTGCTAGAGCACTCATCAGTTAAACCACGCTATCATTGCTGTTTCATCCATTACGCTAATACCTAATTTTTCTGCTTTAGTCAGTTTAGACCCCGCATCTCGCCCTGCAACAACATAATCTGTTTTAGCTGACACACTGCCTGCAACTTTGGCACCTAATGCTAAAAGTTTTTCTTTTGCCTCACTACGTGACATCTGCTCAAGCGTTCCTGTTAATACGACAGTTTTACCACTGAGTAATGAATCTTCAGCAATTTTTTTCTCTTTAGGCCACGTGATACCTGCATCTAATAACCGTTGAATAACCTGTTGATTATGTTGTTGATGAAAGAAAGTCACAATATGATGGGCAACAATAGGTCCTACATCTTCAATCTCAATAAGAGCGCCTTCATCAGCAGCATTAAGTGCGTCTAATGTTAAAAAGTGACTGGCTAATGATCGCGTTGTAGCTTCACCTGCTTCACGTATTCCTAAGGAGAATAAGAATCGTGCAAACTTAGTTTGTTTAGATGCTTCAAGTGCATTAACCAGATTGAGTGCAGATTTCTCCCCCATCCTTTCTAATGAAGATAATTGTTCGGTTGTCAGTTGGAATAAATCAGCCGGATCATTAATAAAACCTTCATCAACAAGCTGTTCAACAAGTTTATCGCCTAAACCATCGACATCCATCGCTTTACGTGATGCAAAGTGTTTAATGGCCTCTTTACGCTGTGCAGGGCAATATAAACCGCCACTACAACGTGCTATTGCTTCACCTTCCATTCGCTCAACTTCAGAGTCACAAATAGGACATAGTGATGGAATGGTGAATTGAACCGTATCTTCCGGTCGTTTTGATTTTACAATCTGCACAACTTCAGGGATAACATCGCCTGCACGACGCACGATAACCGTATCCCCCACTCGCACATCTTTACGATCTATCTCATCTTGATTATGTAAGGTGGCATTACTGACGGTTACACCACCAACAAAAACAGGCTTAAGACGAGCAACTGGCGTTAATGCTCCTGTTCGACCAACTTGAATTTCAATATCTTCAACAATGGTCATTTCCTCTTGCGCAGGAAACTTGTGCGCTATAGCCCATCGTGGTGCACGAGAAACAAAACCTAAACGTTGTTGTAGCTTTATATCATCAACTTTTAAGACAACACCATCAATGTCATAAGACAAGCTATTTCGGCGTTCACCAAGCTGCTCAATATAGTCTAAGCAGCCATTAACTCCCTCTAATAACTTCAACTCCGGCGAAATTTGACAACCCCATTTTTCAATCATCGCCATAGATTGACTATGTGTTGCAGGCTTATCTATTCCTATAAGCTCACCTAAACCATAACAATAAATAGCAAGGGGCCTAGTAGCGGTTATTTTAGAATCAAGCTGTCTTAACGAGCCTGCTGCTGCATTTCTCGGATTAACAAAGGGTTTCTTACCCTCTTCTAGCTGTTTAATATTCAGCGCCTCAAAACCCGCTTTAGGCATAATAATTTCGCCACGGACTTCAACGACTTCAGGAATATCGTCACCGATCAACTTTAAAGGCACGGTAGGAATAGTTCTCACATTAGCCGTGACATCTTCACCAACAGCGCCATCGCCTCGTGTAGCAGCTTGTACAAGTATGCCTTGTTCATAACGTAAGCTAATGGCTAAACCATCTAATTTAGGCTCAGCTGCATATACTTGTGAGTCGGTCGTATTTAACCAATCACGTACACGTTGATCAAAGGCATTTAATTCATCTTCATTAAATACATTATCCAATGACAACATAGGGATAACATGGGTGATTTGATTGAACTTGGCGAGGGCTTTTCCGCCTACTCTTTGGGTCGGTGAGTCAACTGTTAACAGTTGAGGATGATCAACTTCCAATTGTTTAAGCTCATGGAATAATCGGTCATATTCAGAATCAGTAACTTCTGGATTATCAGATACATAATATAGATAGTTATAGTGATTTATTAAATCTCGAAGCTCGCTCGCCCGTTGTGAAAATCCAATTTTATTTGTCATTATTGTATGTATTTTATTCTGTTTGCATTTGTATATTTAAATTTAAAATTCGACTTCTCATACCTTCAATAGAAGCTTGATTTAGCGGTTGGCGTACTTCATCACAGAGCTTGCCATCAAGCTTATCGGTCATTTTTTGAGCAACATCTAATAAATCATCGAACAGGGTCAAACCATTTACAGGACCGGGCAATCGAGCAAAGATCAATAAGCCCGGCGTTTTCATCGTTGCAAAAGACTCTGGATTAAGCGTACCTGGATCAAGGATGTTAGCAACACTAAACAAGGTTTGCTTGCGAAGACCAGGTAGTGATCTATGAAAGATTTGTAAATCACCAAAGTGTAAATCTAAACTTTCTAATGTTGCTTTGATAGATTTTCCAGAGAACATTTCCCCTTCGCGAGCCATAACGGTGAATGAAATGACCAAATCCCAATCATTAATTATTTCAGAGTGAGTTGCCTGTTCAGCTTGTGTAATTGGCGGTTCTACTTCGATATTAGCATCAGTTTCAGCGTGCTCTGCTCCACCTTCTTCAATATCATCATCAATCGTTATATTGATATATTGCTCAGTATTCTCAGATTCTAAGCTAGAATTTGCTTCATCAGATAAACTTATCCGCGGTTCTGAATCTATTTCAAAATGATCATTGTCATTAGATTGATGTTCTAACTCTTGCTGGAATACCGCGCCAAACTTATCGCTATCAGCCGATTCTTCTTCAGTATCCTCAAACTCTTCGAGCAACTTTGTACGTTGCTTACTGCTATGATTGGCATACCAAGCAACACCGCCAAAGGCAGTGAGCAAAATAATTATGATTACAGTTAGTTCTAACACTTAAATTAATTTTCCAACTAAGGGATAATAGGCGTTTTTTATTATCATACTGAGATGTCCAAACATGTCTACATTACCAAGCAAAGAGCTGGAAACCTTCGATAATGCGATTCCAGACCGTGATTATACCATTCACATCGAAACATCTGAATTTACTTGCTTATGCCCAATGACTGGTCAACCTGACTTTGCCACTATCAAAATTGACTATGTACCCGATCTTAAGTGTGTTGAATTGAAATCATTCAAACTCTATATGTGGACTTATCGTGAAGAAGGCGCATTTCATGAAAAAGTGACTAATCAAATATTAGATGATTTAGTTGCAGCAACCAATCCACGTTTTATGCGTGTTACAGGTATTTTTAATGTTCGTGGTGGTGTTTACACCAATGTAGTCGCAGAACATAGAAAAGAAGGTTGGATCCCACCAACACCTGTTCAACTTCCTTAAATCTTGAACACTACGCGTTATGACTAATAACGCCTATATTGGCATCGATCTCGGCACCTCAGGGTGTCGGGCTATCGCTATTGACCAGCAATCCAATATCATTGCTAGTAGCCAACAAGCATTAGCCCCCCCATCAACATCTGAACAAGATCCTCACTATCACTGGGCTGTTGTAAAACAGGTTTTAGTAGATCTCATTGCACAATGTCAGCACTATGAGATTAAAAGTATTGCTGTTGATGCAACCTCAGGCTCTGTTCTTATTACTGATCAAGATGGACATCCCTTAACGCCCATCTTGATGTATAACGATTCAAGAGCCATAGAACAAAGTCAACAGATTGCTAAGCTCGCTCCCGCTGACTCCGGCGCACATGGTGCTACGAGTGGTTTGGCAAAATTACTTTACTTACAGAAATATAATACGTTTGCAGCTAATCATCATCTATTACACCAAGCTGATTGGATCAACTTTAAACTGGGCGCTCCGCTAGGCGTTAGTGATGAAAATAATGCCTTAAAGACTGGCTATGATCCTGTATCTCGCTGCTGGCCAGATTGGCTTGACTCATTAACAAATCGAGCAGTATTACCAACTATATTTTCACCAGGCACAGTGATAGGACAGCTATCAGATGATCTTTGTAATGAGTTTAACTTAACATCCAGACCCAAACTAGCAGCAGGCACCACAGATAGTATTGCCGCCCTGCTTGCCACGGGTGCCAACAAGGTGGGTGACGCAGTTACATCATTAGGGTCAACATTGGTAGTGAAGTTAATCAGTGATAAACCACTATTCCTGCCCGAGCAGGGTGTTTATAGTCATCGACTCGGTGATAAATGGTTAGTTGGTGGTGCATCAAACACAGGTGGTGCGGTACTTAAACATTTTTTTAATAATGAACAATTACAAAGATTAAGTAATTTAATTAACCTTGAAAACCGTACGCCTGATTATTACCCGCTTTTAATCAAAGGCGAACGCTTCCCTATTAACGATGCCAATTTAGCACCAATATTATCACCACGTTCTAGTAGTGATGTTGAATTTTTACATGGCATATTAGTAGGCATCGCAAAGATTGAACATCAAGCTTATCAAGTATTAGAACAGGCTGGTTCAACAGCTGTGAAGAATATTAGAACAGTAGGTGGTGGTGCAGTTAACCAAATATGGCAGACTATACGCCAACAGATGATACCCGTATCATTTGTCACAGCAGAACAAACAGAAGCCGCTTTTGGTGCTGCACGTCTAGCACAAGATTCGGTATCTACATCATTAAAGGACACGTTTTAATCATGCAGGATTTATTTAAGGGTGCCCAATACCTACTCAAAGGATTTAGCTTAATCCACCAAAAAGGTATTCGCCGTTTTGCATACATTCCAATGGCAATCAATACAGTGTTATTCAGCTTAGCTATTTGGCTAGGCGTATCTCGATTTGATCAATGGATTAACAGCATGATTCCAAACTGGATCCCAGAATGGTTACTAGGTTGGATAATGTGGTTCATCTGGCCATTATTTGCAGGTTTGCTACTGTTAATCGTCTTTTTCACCTTCTCCATTATCGCTAATTTATTAGCAGCCCCCTTTAATGGAGTCTTAGCCGAAGCTGTAGAAACGAAATTACTTGGACAGCCACCTTTAGCACTTAACTGGAAAGAGATTATTAAAGATGCACCATCATTAGTATGGAATGAAGTTAGAAAACTACTTTATTTTGTAGCTTGGATGATTCCACTCTTTATCCTGTCATGGGTGCCTATTATAAACATTATAGCCCCCATATTATGGATTGCACTGTCGAGTTGGATGCTAGCACTTGATTATCATGACTACCCAATGGGTAATCACCAAATTAAATTTCCACAACAGCGAAAACAGCTTCGTCAAAAACGTTCTTTAGCACTAGGTTTTGGTGTTGCAACACTAGGCGCAACCATGATCCCCTTTGTGAACTTTCTAGTTATCCCAGCAGCTGTTGCTGGTGCAACAGCCTTGTATCTAGATAATTTAAAGCGCTCGCACTAAAAAATTAATGGGGCTTACCCCATTGCTTGCTTAAGCTTTAATTATCTCGTTTAAACGTGCACTTGGTCGCATTGATTTTGCCATTAATTCTTCATCAAGAAAGTAAGTACCATCAAGTTCAACAGCATGCCCTTGAGCGGCATTTAGTTCATCTATAATCTTAGCTTCATTATCAGTTAAGGTCTTAGCTAATGGTATAAAATGAGCTTGTAACTGTTGATTGTCTGATTGTTCGGCTAAGGCTTGAGCCCAGTAAAGTGCTAGATAAAAGTGGCTACCACGATTATCAATTTCACCAACACTTCCTGATGGTGATCTATTATTGTCCAAGAATTTACCTGTAGCGCTATCTAACGTATCAGCAAGTACTTTTGCCTTCGCATTCCCCGTCACATTACTTAAATGCTCTAGTGATGCAGCTAATGCTAAAAACTCACCTAATGAATCCCAACGTAGGTGGTTATCATGCACAAATTGCTCTACGAGTTTAGGTGCCGTACCGCCTGCTCCTGTTTCAAACAAGCCACCACCGTTCATCAGTGGCACGATTGATAACATTTTTGCACTTGTTCCTAATTCAAGAATTGGGAACAAATCAGTTAAATAATCACGTAAGACATTACCTGTTACAGATATTGTATCTTGACCATTTTTAATGCGGTCTAATGAAAACTGAATAGCATCTTCAGGTGACAGAATTTGAATGTCTAAACCATTGGTATCATGTTCAGCTAGGTATTTTTCGACTTTGGCAATAAGCTCAGCATCATGTGTTCTATTCTTATCTAACCAGAAAATGGCTGGTGTATTGCTCAAACGTGCACGATTAACGGCTAATTTAACCCAATCTTGGATTGGTGCATCTTTAGCCTGACACATGCGCCAAATATCGCCTTGTTCAACAGCGTGTTCTAATAATGTATTACCATTATCATCCATAACACGCACAGTTCCTGTTGTTGGAATTTCAAAGGTTTTATCATGTGAGCCGTATTCTTCTGCTTTTTGAGCCATCAGACCTACATTTGGCACACTACCCATTGTTGTTGGATCAAATGCACCATGTTTTTTGCAAAAGTCGATTGTTTGTTGATAAATACCTGCATAACAACGATCTGGAATAAGTGCCTTAGTATCTTGTTGCTGACCCTCTTTATTCCACATTTGACCTGATGCACGGATCATTGCTGGCATTGAGGCATCAACAATCACATCTGAAGGTACATGTAGGTTGGTAATCCCTCGATCAGAATCAACCATTGCAAGATCAGGTCGTGTTAGATATACGGCCTGAATATCAGCCTCAATCTCAGCTTGTTGCTCAGCAGAGAGTGATTTAATTTTGGCATACACATCACCTAAACCATTATTAACATCAACACCAAGCTGTTGAAACAATTCAGCATGTTTTTCAAATACATCTTTATAAAAGACAGAAACAACATGACCGAAGATGATCGGATCAGAGACTTTCATCATAGTTGCTTTTAAATGCAATGAGAAAAGTACACCTTCATTTTTAGCACTTTCA
>Ga0209707_1000830_pt1 | contig 18156 bp, 17 predicted proteins | sample EN4Hudsemesocosm_FD_184630 | JGI IMG/M metagenome (GOLD analysis project Ga0209707, IMG submission 184630) | Methane-oxidizing microbial communities from mesocosms in the Hudson Canyon - EN4B Hudson Canyon (SPAdes) (version 2) | ecosystem: Environmental > Aquatic > Marine > Cold seeps | place... | reverse complement strand
AACTAATGAGTGCAATTTGCCCTTTTCTACGCTTACGCATTTCAGGTAAAACACCATGAACCGTTGCCATAGCCGCTACAATATTTATATCAACTAATCCCTGAGCATCTTGCCAAGACTCCCCTTCTTTATTTTCACCAATATTAATATTTACTCCCGCATTAACAATCACTAAATCTATGGATTCTTGCTCAGAAACTTGACTTAACCAAATAGAAAACAGTTCTCGCTCACGTAAATCTATCACTTTTGTAATAACTCTAGCGCCTAAAGCGGAGCACTCTAAGTCTAACTCTTCTAATTTTTCTGATTTACGTCCTTGTAAAATAAGAGTCGTATTTTCTTCAGCATAAACTTTAGCCAAAGCGCTACCAACTCCACCTGTTGCACCTGTAATTAAAACGACAAAGGGTTCTTTCATAATAGCTCCATTAAAGGGGTGTGATCTGATTTAAGCATACGATAGCTATTTTTTACAGCCAGTTCAATTCCTTGCGCAGAATAAAACCCACCATTCACCTGCGTCGTATGAATGACCGTATTACGAAAACAACGAAATAATTCAGCATCAGGTTCTTCACCTTCCAACCAAAAATTATCGAGTGTTCCCTTAAAAGTAAGTCCCGGTAGATTATAGATTGGATCACTTAAACTAATAGTAGGACAATTAAGACCTAAAGCAACAGACCCTACGGTACTATTAACCGTAACAGTGCCTTTCGCTGTACTTAACAAATTATCTAAATGCCCTGTTTCCATATAATGAACTCTCCCTAAAATATCAAAGCACTTTGAAAATTTCACAATGAGTTTACGATAATTTACCAAGCCAACATCAAGAGGATGATTTTTTATCACTAACTTTGAATTTTGCGGTGCATATAACGCGAATGAGTGCATTACAAATTCAATAACCTCAACCATACAACTGAAACGAGAATGATCTCTAATTTGCGCATCACTACTTAACTGTAAGGGTAAAACATAATAAGGATCAGAACTACGCTGTAGCTGGGCAATCAATTCATTATCCTTATCAACATGAAACCTTAACCTGGGGAAACGATTTATATAGCCCAAATATTCTATAGGGGCGCTAAAGGGGGCATGTGTTTTGTATTTAGGAAATACAATAGGATTAAAAACACCTCCTAAATGATAAGCAACATCATAAAATGCTCGTAATTGAAAAGAGGATGAAAAAGCATCGCCATTACCATAATCGGGTAAGCCTTTACCTACCTTAGAAAACCATTCAGGGTCTCTAGGTAATAAAGAATGTCCATTTACTCCTTCACGCTCCAAGGTTATCCAATACGGCCTAAAATACCCCTCTTCAAAGACATGAGTACGAACACCATATACCTCTGCATGACTCACTGCCGTACGATGTACTGGCCGACGATCACCAAATAAAACTTGGTCTGTAATACCAAGCTGCCGATATTTTTCATCTAAAAATTCTTTAATATCATCTAATGAGCCACGATACCTCCAGTTATCACGCCCTCCCCAATAAACACAATCACCCACATTAAAATTAACTTTATAAACTTGATGTCCATCTGCTTTAAGCTGATCAGCTAAGTGGGAGAAAAAAGGCGAACTCACTCCCTGTAAAAATAAAAAAGACTTTTTTTGATTCATCGAACACCGACTATATGACGCAAAACCACTCTAAATACCTTCCGCCACCAAGGCGTATCTTTACCCACTTTATCACGCCAAAGCAAAAGCTCATCAAGCGACTGTTCAGGGCTAATTAATTTATCTTGCGTGCGACTTAAATACAAAGGGTATTCAATTAACGCACCCGCAACCAACTCATCTAACAACAACCGTCTACCTCTACGTGAATTAGGAATTATATCCTGCGTTAAATCCCAGCCAGAATAAAAAGGCTGACCATAACAGACGACAATCTTATCGCGCAATAAAGCTTCGAATCCCGCTAGTGAAGTCATTACATGCACTTCATCTATCTGCAACAGTAATTCACCCATATCAACACTTATCAATTGCTCATCACAATATAATAACGCCTCACTTTCACCCACTCCTTTAGACCTAAGGCCGGCGATTACATCTGGATGTGGTTTATAAACTATATAAGCACTAGGGTTAGCTAATCGCGTTGCTTGCAACAACCCCATATTAGTGCAAATACCGGGCGCTCCATAAGCCAAAGAAGCATCGCTTTCAACCTGCCCAGGTACTAAAATAACTTTTTCTAGCTGAACTGGCCGTTGCCAAGCCTCAATACCGACATTGTATTTAGTAACACCTTCCACAACGAGTCGCGCGCGCAATACAGCCGCCCGCTTTAATAAATCAGCAGAAAATATGTTATTGCTCAATAAATATTCAAGGTCAGACGGCCTTGTGGCATCGTAATAGATACCATGCCCATCCGCCACCCAAGACATAGGACGAATAAGATCAGCCCCCAATCCAACAGAGCGCAAGAACCCATCCTCAAGGCGAATAAGCTTCACCTTAGTCGCCAATTTTCCAGATACAGGTTTTAAACCCCAAACAGCTAATATTCCACCCTCAGGAACATCAACCGTATTAGAGATGAAAACCACTTGAGCATCAGGAAAACACTGCCGCACAACTGACCGCTTCCACGAGGAAAAATCCAGCGCATAAATACAAGCATCTAAATTTGATATATTGCTATCATTTTGGCAAGGCCGTAAAGGGTTGATCCGAGATAGTTTCATATAATAAAAATAGTTTTATGCTTAAACTTGTCAGGCTTCCCTTAGCGACTCATGAAATAAAGTGCGCAATGGTTCTGGAGTATTTTGTCTTGAAAAATATATTTCAGCAAGAAGACATTAGGCATTATAGGTGTGTTTTTTCAATCTATATCAAAATCAAATTGGCTACCCCTTGATTTCCCCAATTTACTAATTCAAGCCTGCTACTCAAATAATTCAGAATGGCTACCACACCTTTCAAGACGCAACACTTCTTTTGTTACTTCATAAATTAATAAAAAATTTGGCTGAATACGGCATTCCCATTTAGGTTTCCAGTTTCCCGATAAACAATGGGGAAGATAATCTTCTGATAAAACTCCGTGGATTGCCAGAGTTTCGATAACTGATAACAATTTATCAGTATCTTGCCTTGGATTCTTTTTTGCTTTCTTTAGGTCTTTTTTAAAACGAGTTGTGATTAGGATTTCTCTCACATCACATATCCCGCAATTCATGAAGACTTACAGACTCAAGATTTTTCTCTTCAAAAGCATTAATAGTTTTTTGATTAGGAACTTTCAATTCAAGTGGGAATGCTCCTCGAATAGCAACCTGCTTTAAAAACAAACGCATTGCATCAGATGTTGACATTCCAATTGAAGCCAGCACCTCTTCTGCTTGTACTTTGACCTCAGGATTAATTCGACATCTTACAATAGCGGAATTTGTAGAATCCATAAATTTATACTCCTTCAATTTCTTATTAGCAGAAAAAATATCCACCTTCTAAGAAGGTGGTTTTGTTTACCCCCTTGAAGGGGGCTTACGTTATCCCATCATTTTAATTTATTAAATTGAAAATTTACGACCTTAAGAAACACTGATAAAAACCTTTTATGATTTGTCCTTTTTCTTACATACGTCATGCGATAATATTACAAGCGGCGTTATGAATAGGTTAACAGGACAAACGGCATAGCCATTTGCCCAAGCCACCGCCTAAGGCGGTGGATATACAAGACTGATTATAGCGCAAATTCGCCACAAATTTACATACCTAACTCTTAACTACAAATCAAGCTGGCTGACCCACACCCCTTGATTTTTCATACGCGGGCTCTACCCATTTCTTCTTAATCTCAACAGGGTTCGTTAACTTTTTTTTAAGCCAGTCTAATTCAACCTTTAATCGACCTATTTCTTCATAGAGAGGCGAGGTTAATGCCGCTTCATCAAGTGATTTAGCACGCCCAGATTCAAATAATTGAACGGCTCCATCCACCAAACACTTCTTCCAGGTACTAATTTGACCTGAAGAGATTTTATGTGCAGAAATAAGCTCTGTTGCTGTTTTATCGCCTTTATAGGCTTCCAAGGCAACCTTCGCCTTAAATCTTGCACTGTGCATTTTTCGTTTTGTACTCATAATAATACCCCTTATCATTAACCTATATTTTGAGCTAAATTGCTCCTTAAGTATTGGTCTAAATATTGGGGGCCACTATAGTGCCAATGGTTCTAGAATATTTTATTGTCTTGAAAAAAATATCAAAATCAAATTGGCTCCCCCTAATGCCACTCAAGAAATCTGGTTTCACACTAAAAAAACGGATCTTCCCCTAATAAATTTTAGTTAATTTTTTTTAAAATTGAGACACTCATTTTTTCTTGCAAAAAAGAAAAAAATACCTTATAAATCACCTGTAAGAATATACCTTAACAAGGAAAATAAATGGCACAAACACGAACTCCAACCGTTAGCCTAGATCATCATTGGAACAGCCTAATTAAATCTTTACTAACTATGCAACCGTGAGCGAAATTATGCGAGACTCCTTACGCCTACTTGAAGAAAAGGAAGCTAACTCAAAACTAGAAGTACTACCTACCGCACTTATTGAAGGCGAAAAAGTGACAATGGTGGCGAATTAACCATGCAACAAATCAAATATCAAGCAAAAAAAGAAGCTGGTTTGATTTAACCATTCATACAATTCATAAACAGCTACTCGCTCAAAAAGACTTAAAAAATATATGGCTTTATTCGCTAAAAAAATAGGGTTAAAATCAAGCAGATAAATATTTTGACGAACTTGAAGCGAGAATCACCTTAATTGCTAAAAACCCTAACATTGGCTTCGCCTGTGACTATATCCGAAAAGGCTACAGGCAATTTCAAGTTAACCACCATTTTGTCTTTTATTAAGGTAACGAAGACTAAAATCCATATTATACGGGAACTCTATGATGGCATGAATTTTAAAAACCACTTGGAAAATTAAAGAGCATAATATGTACAAGCTGTACTCTTTGAGTATTATTTTGACAAGACTGTAAAAATTGATCAGAGGTCGCTTCATATAAGTAAAATACGAGATATTTATATTACCGGACTTCTTGTATAAAGTACTTTTTCCCAAAATCCTGAAAATTAGTCACGCAAGTTCTCGATAGAGATCACTACCAACGCGCTTGATATGTTCAATTAAATCCAAATTAGAAATATCATCATAAAACGACAAATTAAAGGAATACACCAAATTTAAATCATCTAAAATACGGGTTAATAGTAATACAGAAGCAGCAACTTTCGGTTTCACAAAGATAACAATATCAATACCCTAGAGAATGTTCTGGAAAATAACGGAGCCTTAGAGAATTTAATGAATAATTGGGTGGATGGAAATCATATTAATAATAACCCTACTCCTTGATTGCCATGAAACTTATTTTAATTTTATACACGGACAAATTTAACGAGACTTTATGATTTTAATTATTGCGCATCGAGGCTATTGGCAGTACGAACAAGAAAAAAATTCTAAGATAGCTTTTGAAAGAGCTTTGAAAATGGGATTTGGAATAGAAACAGATTTACGAGATTTTAATAATGAAATAGTCATTAGCCACGATATTCCGACCAAAGATTCAATGTTTTTTTATGAATTTATTAATTTGATTAAGGAGCACTCGCCCGTAACTTTAGCGCTAAATATTAAATCGGATGGTTTACAGGAAAAGGTAATTAACGACTTAGAAGGATATGAAAATTATTTCGTTTTTGATATGTCTATTCCAGATGCGTTAGGATACCAAAGGAAAAGTATAACAAACTATACTCGATTTTCAGATGTAGAGCCTTTTCCTACTCTTTTCGATGGTGCTGAAGGGGTGTGGCTAGATAACTTTAGTGATAACTCGCTTAATTTTGACGCACTTAATGAGTATATTAAGGCTGGGAAAAAAATCGCATTAGTCTCTCCTGAATTACACAAATTCGAACACTCGACATATTGGCAAAAATTGAAACTGTACCTCCAGTCAAACCCAGAATATAGTAACATAATCTCTATATGCACAGACTTTCCTGAAGAAGCACAAGGATTTTTTAATGAACAATAATATAAAAGCCGTCATATTTGATATGGATGGAGTATTAATCGATGCTAAGGAATGGCACTATGATGCTTTAAATAAAGCCTTAGCAATTTTTGGTGTCACTATAAGTCACATGGATCATTTAACAGCATTCGATGGCCTATCAACAAGTCAAAAATTAAAAATGCTTTCTAAGCTTTACAGCTTACCTGAAGAATTACACGGTTTTATAAATGAAATGAAACAACAGTATACAATGGATATAATTAATCAATTGTGTAAACCAGTATTTCAGCACCAATTTGCATTATCAAAGTTAAAAGAAGAGGGGTATAAGCTTGCTGTAGCGTCAAATTCTATACGCAATACCGTTGAAGTGATGATGGAAAAGTCTAGCTTAATGCCTTATTTAGAGTTTTTTTTATCAAATCAAGATGTTGTAAATGCAAAGCCAGCTCCTGATATATATATTAAAGCGATTAATGATCTTGGTTTTCAGCCAGAAGAATGCGTTATCGTAGAAGATAATGACAACGGGATTAAAGCAGCAAGAGCATCAGGAGCACATGTACTTAAAGTCGAAACTGTAAACGATGTTACTCATGAAAACATTACCAACTTTATTGAAGGACTAGCATGTTAAATATATTAATTCCAATGGGAGGAAAAGACACCTTTAGTGTCAGTGAGCAGAATGCTTACCCTAAAATATTAAGTGATGTCGAAGGAAAGCTTCTCATTGAACGAGCTGCTATGCCTTTTATTAAGATTAAAACAGATAAAAAAATTACAGTCACCATTCCCGAAAAACAAATTAATGATTACAAGCTTAATAAAGTTCTTCCTTTGCTGGACGCCTCGCTTGAAGTCTTTTCTTTAAGTGGGGATACTCAAGGTGCCGCATGTTCTTGTTTACTGGCCATTGATAAATTAGAGTTAGATTCTCCGCTTATTATTTCTAGTTTTGAGCAAGTTCTTGATGTTGATGTGGAGCATTATTTAAATGTTTTTTTATCTGAAGATGTAGATGCAGGGGTGTTAACGTTTGATGCGATACACCCTAAATGGTCTTACGTTAAAACGGATATAAATAATTATGTTACTCAAGCTGCTGAAAAATTACCCATCAGTAAAAATGCTATTGCAGGCTTTTATTTTTATAAGACAGCTAGGCTATTTATTGAAGCTATTCAGAATATGATTCGAAATGACGTTAAACATAATAACTTATTTTACATTTCCCCATCGTTGAATGAGGTCATTCTTAGGGAAGGAAAGGTTCTTGCATTATCAATTCCCAAAAATAAGTATTTTCATATTCAAGACGAACATGCGCTTACTGCTTTCGAGGAAAAAGTGACGGAAGAAAAGAAAAAATTACATAATCTAATTCTTCAATCTACAGAAGAATATGTGACTCAGTTTGACAATAAGTCAATTACAGGGATTGCTGAATTCTTCTCTCCTGAGTTTCATCTAACGGATCCCAGTGCTTCTATAAAAGGTAAGCAAGAAGTTATAAGCTATATAACGGAATTATTTAGTGAGCACGCTGAACTAAATTTTATCGCAAAAAATATCATTGTTGACAATAAAACTAGCCTTATTGAATTTACTTTAAAACTAGGGGATATTCTTCTTGTTGGGACAGATGTTATCTATTGGAATGAACAAGCAAAAATGATTGCTATGAACGCTTATTTATATGAGGTCAAGTAAATGAAACAAACTAACTTAGATCAATTTACTAGAGGTTGGGTTGTTGGTGGCTTCAAACCGAGTTTATACGATACTAAAGATGTGGAATTCGCTATCCAAAAGTTTAAAAAAGGAGATAAAGAAGCTTCGCATTGCCATAAAATTGCAACAGAAATTACTGTGATCGTTTCTGGGAAAGCTAAAATGAAAGACCGTATTTTGGGTGAAGGGGATATTTTAAAAATATCCGCAGGTGAATATACAGATTTTGAAGCGCTTGAAGATACAACAACAGCTGTACTGAAAATACCAGGTGCTTTGAATGATAAATACTTAGAAGGAAAGGAGAAGTAAATGCTTAATATCGTAGTTCCTATGGCAGGGAAAGGAAGTCGTTTTGTCAAAGAAGGTTATTCTGACCCTAAGCCTCTGATAATGATAAAAAATAAAAGAATGATCGAGGTAGTAATAAATAACTTAACTCCAATATGCGAGCACCAATTTATTTTTGTATGCCAGGAAGAGCATTATAAAGAATATGACCTTGAAACTATTTTTTCAAAATCTTGTGAAAATTTTAAGGTTGTTACCATTAATGGGATAACGGAAGGAGCCGCGATTACTGTATTAAAAGCAAGGTCATATTTTGATAATGATTCTGCCTTAATGATCGCGAATTCAGATCAATGGATTGATGTTGACATAAATGATTACTTGGATGATATGAAAGCAAGAAACCTTGACGGCAGTATGCTTACGATGAAAGCAGAGGATCCAAAATGGTCTTATGCAAAAGTTGGTAGTGATGATCTTGTATCTGAAGTTGTTGAAAAAATTGTGATATCAGACGAAGCTACTGTTGGAATATATAACTTTAAGAGTGGGCATGATTTTTGTGAGTATGCTGATTTTATGGTTGAAAAAAACATTCGTAGCAATAATGAATTCTACGTAGCCCCTGTGTATAGTTTTATGGCACAGGAGGGGAAAAAAATAGGTGTTTATAATATCGGTGAAGAAGCAAATGGCATGTATGGCATAGGGATACCTAGTGATTTAGAGCTCTTTCTTTCTTTAGCAGTATCTGAAAAAGCTTGTTTATTTTAATTACAATATGACTCTTCAGAATTTTTCAGGTTCATAATAGGTGATTACAATCACTACTACAAAAACACTTCTTAGAAATTGCACTACATTAGATTTTTAAGCACACACAAAAGCTCGGTATCTAGTGGATCACTTGCCCTTAAAGAACTATCATGATTTATGATGCGGATTAAATCAGAAACACCTAATTCTGGACTGGCAAAAGATTTAATTGAAATGGCATTTGTGTTATTCAGTACAAATCCTGCTGTTTTAAGATGATCATGCAGTATCACATGAGCCGTTGGCATAGCATTGTAAAAAGAATCTTCATTATAGCTTGGCGCCATTTTTATAAGTGAAGCATACCATGCCATAGCCTGTGGTACTCCAATTGCAAAAGAATCAGACGGTGTATTTTTTTTAGATAATCTATCAACGAATACGCAATCTGGGTTCATAGAAGCAGCAGAAAGTAATTTAGAAATTTCTTCTTCACGCAGACTGACTATCGCATCAGGTCGTATACGAATGATATGTGAGTATGTACTATTTTTTAATGCCGTGTTGATTACACGATTTACTAAATCATACATACGTAATTGATTTCGAAATTTAGAGGCAAGCCATTTAGAACCATAATTAGACATTACATAGCTATCACCTACATAAGGATCTTTACATATTTCAATTGACTTTGCTTTTGGATAAATGTTTTTGATGTGCTCTTTTGTAATTACTTCAAAAGACTCTATCCAGGCACTAATAGATGGATATAGCGTTAATATTTGTTTTCCAGAAACAATATTCCTATTAAATACATCAACTACCTCTGCCGGTATAATTCTAGATAAGTGGTCAAGGTTGGTACCTTCTGGAAAACGTACACCATTTTTTTCCCAAATAGTAAAGTAGAAGTCAACTTCACAATCAATAGCATCAATTAAACGTTTAATACTGGAACTGGATCTCACCATATCCCTAGCTTGCCCTGAGATACATAGTGCTATTTTCTTTTTTTCATTTGGTTTAAACCTTGCTGTTGCTTGACGCAAAGATAAGTAATGCCGGTAGATCTTGTCAGATTCAGGCTTTAGTTTTGTCTTAAAGTCAAAAGATGCCAGCTCAGAGTCGATTAAAAAACATTTACTTAATAACCCTAAAATAGAATGATTAATTGGGATCTCAGCTAAACTAGAGTAGATTGCTAAAGGTTGATAAGTATCATCATCTATTCCATAGATTAATTTTAAAGAATGCTTAATATCTTGCAGAAAAACTTTATTGTCTTCACTTATCGGTAAGGCATCATAATTTTCTGAACACTGGATCATAAACAGATAATTTTCTATAGAAATTTCACGTTTTTTGGCATCAAGAAATCGTATCAACCCTAAGTAGCCATTTAAAAAAGAGTAATCATTCAACTCGATCATAAAATCTTTTAATTTACGTAACCCTAGATCGTTACGTAAATACTTTAGCCCATGCTGTCTTAAAAACATGCTTGCTTTTAAAGTATCTACGATTAACAGCAAAGAAAACAGTTCACTTTTAAGTTCGTTAATATCTGCTTTATATATAAGTCCCGCTTCTAAAAAAGCTATTGCCTCATCATATCTTTTTTCTTTTCGCAATCGCCCAGCACATTTTAATCGTAATTGATTCCACCCAGGGATATTCTCTAATAATTGATTAGCATAATCAATTATAGACTTCATATTATAGCCTCTGTTGGCCCGTTCATATTTATCAAATAACGGTTGAATTTCTAAAGCACTTAAGATGGATGTAAAATGACTAGAATTAACTTCATGTCTAATTGCTAATTTATTTATTTCCTTATCTTTTAATGGATCCATCATTGAATTATATTCTTGAATATAGATAATGGGGGGATTAAATAATCAAGTCTACAATTTTCTATCTTAAAATTAGGTCTTTTTTTAGGAATGCTACTATCTATATTTTTCGCCAGCAACATACCGATTAAGCCAAAATTAGATAACCTGTCTCCATTTGGATTTACTCTCATACTTTCTTCTGTAGCATCCAAACTATCCGTTTTATAAAAAACTGTTGAAGTGTCTATGGTAATATTCTTAGAGTAAATTTCATGAAATTGGCATTCTGCATTAAATGGTTTAACTATTAAATGTCCTTGTGACTCTATAGCTATTAAAGAGTAGTGATTTTTATTTTTCACTTGACAGCCATCATTCCATGCATGAACCCCCATTAAATTATAGCCATGGAATTTAGATGGAAATTCAACTTTATTGTTACCTAATTTATACACTACTTCTGAAAACCCTGAGTTCTTTCTATTACTACTAGCTAATCTGTCTGGTATAAAAAAATCAAAACTATTTTTTTTATTCAAAATTAAAGAATCATTAATGAACTTAATTGAATCAAATTTAGATACAATATTACTCCCTATCATACCCATGATTTCACTCATTGGATGGTCAAGATTTTCAAAATTGAAGAATGAATTCAACTCTTTATCATTGTAACAACTAGACAAGTCTAGTAATGAAAAACCATATTCTTCAATATTTGCACGGTGTCTATTGTTGATAATATCAGCATTAATAAATCGCTTCATTAATATGGGGAGAATGAGCACAATTGCTTTTTTATTAGTATGAAAAAGAGCTTCGTAAAATAAATCAATATTTTTTTCAATTATATCAATCGGAACTTTCCCAAGATTATGGTTATGAAAATCATTAACGTTACTCTCTGTAACAATTAGATCTGCATTAGAAACAATTTTATTATTTCTGACAATCTCATATAGATTTTGAAGCGATGTTGACGCTCCTAATGCTAAATTTTTGACATTATCACAACCTGATTTCAGCCCTGACTGTAAGCCTCTTGTTGCAACTGAATTGCTTCCACCTAACATTACTATTTTCAAGAAAACCGCCTTAATCTAATTGGGTATGAAGCATGAAGAAACATCAATTTACTTCATTACCAGAAAAGTCCATAAGTTTTTTCTGCAATTCCATTACTAACCTTTTTTTATCACCTTTTTTATCCACATCTACAATCGTTACTGAGTTATGCCACACGTCAATGCCCTGATCATTTATTTTACGCCAATCAATTTCAGAGGAATTCGAGAATAGCCAAGTCCTACAACCCAAAGCACCAGCTAATTCAGCAACAGTTGTTGCGGGAGCTATAATTAAATCCATACATGTCATTAAAGCTGCAACACTATCAAAATCATTGTACTGATCAATATCTTCAAAGTTGATCAACTTTCCAGGGTATCGTTTATTAACCCATGCAACCTCATCAAGACACTCATCATACTGAAGGTTTATAAATTGAATGTTTTCAATTTCAAATAATGGCTCTAGTTGTTCAATCGTTAAATAGTGTTCATTCCTACCCGCCGACGTGACACCACTTCGCCAAGTTAAGCCAACCAAAAAATCATTATTACTCCCTAAGCGGTTTCGAATTGTATCTACAAGCAACTCATTAGTAACCAAATACTTTTTACCCGAGAAACTTTTATAATCAGGAAGTGCACGGTGTAACAGATCTGTTACAAACAGTACCTGATCTGATTTATCAATTTCTTCAACTGCATTATTATCAATAACACCCATAATATCTGAACCAGGTACATGTGTGTAATTATTTAAATCCACGAAGTCACTATTCCGAGGCCTCTCCGTTGCTACAAAGCTAAGCTCAGGAAATGAATCAGTTAAAATATTTAATAGTCGAGGAGAGCAGGCAATAGAAACATATTTGACGCCTAATATGTTTTTTAATTTATTGTATATTGAGGCAAAACGAATTTCATCTCCAGGCCCAAAAATCGCTATCAGAAATACATGTGAATTTTCATCCAATAGCCTTTCAAAGTGATAATACTTGTCTTTATAATACTTAGCAACATTCTGACAAATTCCAATTTCGGTAAAAGTTTCAAATGCTTCACGGAGCATTCTGTTTCCAAAATAGCATTTTCTTCGATGCATTTCACCTATGTAAATATTCTTTGATAATGACTGAATTAATAAATCCAAACTTTTTTTATATTCAGAAAGCAATACATAGACACGCAATGCCTCCGTTATACTTTCAGACGACATGCCTAAAACCTGAATCGTAGACTCTATGATTTTTTTAGCTAATAACTCCTGTCCATTATATGACAATGCTTTAGAGTAATGAATGGCCAACATTTCACCATTTTTCTCAATTTTAATTATGTCTTCTAATGTTTTAACTGCCTTTTCGAACTGCTCAATTGCTATATAGCCTTGCACTTTTCTAAGGGTTAAATCATTATCTAATAAAAGTACTGAATTAATTATTTTTTTAAAATCTTCATTTGATGCACCTATTTTCTTCTGTTCAAGATTGGTGCCAACATAAAAAACTTTATCTGGTTTTAGCATTACAAATTTACATAATAAAATCAGGTGATCAGTTATTTCATTTATATTTGACTTTAAATAAGAAGAAGCTCTAAATTCAGATAAGACTCCATATCTATTTCCATAATCAAGACTTAAGCCTTGGAGAACTCTAGACAGTTTTGTCATTGAAGTATAGTCAAAAGATAACTCTGCAAGGGTAATACTTTTTTTGAGGCAAGCAAGATAATCATTTTCTCCAAACAAGAATAAAAACTTAACACTTTCTATTGCAGATAATATATCCCGCCCCTTCATTTGAAGTTCAAGTTTACTTTTCACAGTCTTATGCATATCATCCCTATATGCACTTACTAATTCTGCACCTCCCACCCTTACTTTAACATCTTCATTATTAGATTTTTCTTCCAACAACTCATCATGATATTCGCTCTGTAATTCATATATCTTATTATTTACAAATTTAATTGCCTCATCATTTTGGTTGCTTTCAGCCAATAACCAGCCCCAGTGTTTAATTAAATAAAGACCAGGATTATGTTGTTCTAAATCAACCAATAATTGATTAAATTCAATATCACTCAAGAACTCTCTAATCAAAGTTAATACTTGATCCCTGCTTTTATCTAAAGGCATCAACCCAACTAAAAAGTAAGCTAATAACCCTATATAAATACCACCATTAATATCTTCAAAAACTTCATTAAATGGTATCTCATTCAAAGTTCTTGAAAGTAACTTCTCATCTTGCAAAACTTTTGGATTCGACAAAATAGCAGGCCATTTATAAGATTTTAGCAACAGTGGTAATTGCTCTTCCAGATCTCCTATATCTTGTTTTGCTATAGTGTCTAGAGCAATATATTTATCAGCTTGAATTCGATAAATTGCAGCCATAAACCCCAAATAAGGGTTTTGAAGGTTCGCCAAATATTTTGGATAAAGCAAATAAATTCCTGTAAACAGCTGCAATAAAGAAAGCGAACGCTGCCTTCTATCTATCTTAGCTCTATCATCTGTCAACCCCCAACCAGCATAAAATGGTACGCCAACAACTGTAACCGTTTTCCCTCGTAGTAAAGCTTCTAATCCCGTCAATGAGGTTATGGTGTAAACATGGTCAACATTTTCTATAAAATCAATAATACTTTCTTCAGGAGAAGAAATTTCAGCAATATATTCTACTTTTTTACGTCTAAATTTACTTTTTTGATACCCTGTAAAGATTTCTGGGTGAGGACGATAGACAATATCAGCCTCTGGGTGCTCATGCCTTGCAAGCTTTATCAATTCCTCAGATGACCAATTATCTGGGTTACCCAAACGAATGGATGCATCATTATCTACTTGGCCTAATACAGCTATTCGTTTTTTAGTTTTTATAGTTGTATTTTTGACTAAAGAAACGGGATTATATTTTGATACTTTTAAATCCAAAATAGTTTGCAAGGCTTTTTCAGCTTGCTCCATCAAGACTGGATTTAATTTAAAATCATAGTTATTTAATAATTTCTCAATATCCGATGACTGATAGCTGTTGTAGTAAAAACCGCTTTTATCAATAACCAACGAATAGGGAGTTGCATGTGAAGCGCCCAACGCAGATGATCTAACAAAACCATCCTCAATTCGCCAAACATTTTCACCTTTTAATTTAAGAAAGAAGGTAAGTATTTTTTTTTCCGTATATCCCCAAATAACAAACTGACTAGGTCTTATCTTTAGCTTATTGATGACTCGAATCGCATTCAAGCCAACTAACCTTCTTGAACCAAAGGCTACTCTAAATTCTGGAAAATAATCTGCGACAAAACCAAACTTCCAGTCATTGCAGCCTAAAACAATTATTATTGGCTTTTCCGGAAAATCTTGCCAATTATCACCAACTAAATATAAATTTTCATAGCCGGTATCTTCACCTAATACGATAAATGGATCATGAATTTGATATGGGTATTGATCGCCGACAGGAACTTTTCTCTTAAAAAAGCTCATTCTTTTTTTGATCAGCTTGCCTACTTTAGACCTCAGCTGTGCAGCAGTTCTTTTAAACACTTACAGCCCTTACTTTTTGTAATAAATTGTTATGTGTAGCTGTCCCTGAAGCAATATCAGTCACAGCCTTTTTCCCTATTATGTCATCAAAGTATTTAGGAGCCAGTCCATAACCAGGTCGGATACTTTTGACGTGTTCTTCTGTAATGATTTCACCCGCTTTAATATCTTTTACAAAATATAATGAACGCCGAAATTTAACATTCGCTTGTTCACTTGATTTTCTACCGTAATCAACTTTCCCCAGTGCTTGCCATGCTGTTTTTGCACCATCACACAATGCTTTTAATTCTGCAGGTTCCAAGGAGAAACTATCATCTGGTCCGCCGCCATTTCGATCTAGTGTGACGTGCTTTTCTATAATTGACGCACCTAGTGCCACGCTTGTTATTGCCGTTGTATTATCAAGTGTGTGGTCAGAAAGTCCTGTTACCAAACCGAACCGCTGTTGCATATCAACCATTGTTCTTAAATTATAATCTTCAGCTGGTGCGGGGTAGCCACTCACACAATGCAAGATAGCTAATTCTTTACATCCACCCTCTCTTGCTGCATCAATCGCTTCTTCAATTTCTTCTGCATCAGCCATACCTGTTGAGATAATCATGGGCTTACCTGTTTGTGCCACATATTTAATCAAAGGTAAATCAACCGCTTCAAAGGAGGCTATTTTATAGGCGGGTGTATTTAAGTCTTCTAATAGATCAACCGCCGTATTATCAAAAGGCGAACTAAAAATAGTAATATCCAGTTTTCTAGCATAATCAAACAGAGGTTTGTGCCAGTCCCAAGGGGTGTAGGCTTCTTGATATAAATCATACAGACTTCTACCTGCCCACAATCCTTCTTCTAACTGGAAATCAGGTAAGTCACAGTCAATGGTGAGAGTATCTGGCGTATACGTTTGCATCTTTATTGCATCAGCGCCTGCTGATTTAGCCATCTCGATAATTTTATATGCATTATCAATATCACCGTTATGATTCGCAGACATTTCTGCAATTACATAGGGTGAATAATCATCTCCAATTATTCTTCCATCTATAGTAATAATTTTACTCATCTACCTTCTCTACCTTTAGCTTAAACTTTTTACCGTTTTTGTAAAAAAATGCTGGAAAACGCTCTTGATCAGATACCCTTATTAAATCAAACTGCTCATCAATAGATTTATATATATCAATTTCACTGTCTTTTGGCACTCTTTTAGGCCAATAGCTCGACTCAATTTCTGGCTGTTTAGTTGGAATTATTTGAGTAAAGTTTTCTACTGCAAAATCCATTAACTCTAATTCCGCCTTAAAAATAAATTGGTTTATTTCCCTATATAATGCTGTTTTAGGTATATTAATTGTAATTTTTTTCCAAACATCACCTGAATCAACTTTATCTACTGCTTCTAGCAAGGAAATTGTTATCAGCTCTGCACCGCTTATAATCTCCCAAATATGAGGGCTCCACCCTCGGCCTTTAGGTAAATCACTCGCATGAATCACTAATGTTTTTTTAAACTTGGCTCTATCATGTTTAGAAATTATTTCTGAACATGATATAAGAAATAAAATATCACCTTCAATAAGCTCTTTTTTAGATCGCAATAATTGAATTTCATGTGTAGCCTGATGCTTCTTCACCCAACCTTCTAACCAAGAATTAATGGGGTGTTCATCTGAGGTGTTAAGTATAGTTATTTTCATTTTAGATGCCTTAATACTTCAATTACACCATTTCCATTAGCTACTTTAGCCGAGTTTATACTAAGTTCGCTAGTCCTGTTATTTAGGTTATTTATCTGCTCATACATTTGTTCTAAATGCTCAACACCTAGAGATAAGGCCGCTCCAGCCATCTTAATTTTCTCAGCTATAACCTTTTGGTTATAAGCCAATAGTATTTGAATACTAGGTAACCCTAAGCAGCACCGCTCCCAAGTTGTCGCCCCAGATGCACCAATAGCGAAATCAGCATTCGCCATTATTTCAGCCATATTACTCACACCAGATTTCACTTCTATTTTATACGGCAAAGTCTTCGCTTGCTGTTGCACTGATTCTAAGTGAGGTGCTGTGCCGCCCATGATGATAGTAATTTCCATGTCTAATGGTAAGTCACAATCCCCAAGTTTACCTAACACTTGCCCTGTCACATTATTTTGATCTACACCGCCCATAGTGATAAGCAGTTTTTTAAATTCTGGATTTTCTCTACGTTTTAAACTGTATTCTCGCCACTGTGCAAATTCGGGTCTTAATAATGCATAGTGTGAACCAAGCAACATTTGACAGCTATCTGGCACTAACTTTTGGTAATCTTGTAGCTGTCGACCATAAGTTTGATCTAATAGTAAGTTACATTGATGCCTGCGATCAGCAAGGTCATCTATTACCATGAGTTTTTTATAAGCACCTTGCAACTCCATTTGCCACGTTTCATCAATCGCATAATGATCCACAATCAGCCAATCAGGACTTATCTTTTTTAGAATGGCTCTACATTCATCAGCATCTTGTTGCTGTGTTGCGCCTAGCCAATGTGCATGATTGAGAATGTCTTCAGATGTCGGACTAGTAGCCCTGAGCACTTCTGAGTCATTTTCTATCATCGACAGCGTATGAACCTTAAAATCTTTACCTTGAATAAAGTCTATTAAATTTCCTTCATGTTCTCTGCAAATAAACTTAACTCGTGCGCCTTTTTCTTTTAAAGCTTCAGCTAATGTTAGACATCGCATGACATGACCTGTGCCTATCTGTAACGATGCATCAGCTCTGATAACAACCTTCATTCAAATAAACCTGATTGCTGAAGGACTTGAT
>Ga0209707_1000829_pt1 | contig 18160 bp, 18 predicted proteins | sample EN4Hudsemesocosm_FD_184630 | JGI IMG/M metagenome (GOLD analysis project Ga0209707, IMG submission 184630) | Methane-oxidizing microbial communities from mesocosms in the Hudson Canyon - EN4B Hudson Canyon (SPAdes) (version 2) | ecosystem: Environmental > Aquatic > Marine > Cold seeps | place... | reverse complement strand
ATTCCGGCAGTGGTTACACGAACAAATTCAGGTTTAGTACGCATGTCTTCAATCGTAGCAGAACCTGTGTAACCCATACTAGAACGAATACCGCCCAATAGTTGATGAATAACGGGACCAAGATTACCTTTAAATGGAACGCGACCTTCAATACCTTCTGGTACTAATTTGTCCGCTTCACTTGATTCTTGGAAGTAACGATCACTTGAACCTTGTTTTTGTTGCATGGCACCTAATGAACCCATACCACGGTATGACTTGTAAGAGCGGCCTTGGAATAATTCAACTTCGCCAGGTGCTTCTTCAGTACCGGCAAACATACCACCCAACATGATAGTGTGAGCACCAGCAACGAGAGCTTTGGCAACATCACCTGAGTAACGAATACCACCATCAGCGATTAAAGGTACGCCTGTGCCTTCTAATGCTTTAGCAACATTACTGATTGCTGTGATTTGGGGAGCGCCAACACCTGCAACGATACGAGTAGTACAGATTGAACCAGGACCAATGCCCACTTTAACGGCATCTGCACCAGCTTCAACTAAGGCAGTTGCTGCTGCACCTGTAGCAATATTGCCACCAATGACTTGTACTTGAGGATAGTTATCTTTAACCCAACGTACTTGGTCTAATACACCTTGTGAATGACCGTGAGCAGTATCAACAACGATCACATCAACACCTGCTTCAGCAAGGGCTTTAACACGGGCTTGGCTTTCAGCACCGATACCGGTTGCAGCACCAACACGTAGGCGTTCTTGATCATCTTTAGATGCTAATGGGTTTTCAGTTGATTTCTGAATATCTTTAACCGTAATCATGCCTTGTAGGTGAAAATTATCATCCACAACAAGCACTTTCTCGATACGGTTTGTGTGGAGTAGGTTTAATACTTCACTTTTGTCAGCGTTTTCTTTAACAGTAACTAGGTTTTCTTTTGTTGTCATTACAGATGAAACAGGGTTTTCTAAATGTGTTTCAAATCGTAAGTCACGGCTGGTTACGATACCAACAAGATTGTCGCCATCAACAACAGGCATACCAGAAAATTTATTGGCGTGAGTTAATTCAAGAACTTCGCCGATAGTCGCAGTTGGTGAGACAGTAATAGGATCTCGAACAACACCACTTTCGAAGCGTTTAACTTTACGTACTTCAGCTGCTTGCTCTTCGATAGTCATATTCTTGTGCAGAATACCTAAACCACCTTCTTGTGCGATAGCGATAGCTAAACGGCTTTCCGTAACGGTATCCATTGCTGCGGATAGCAGCGGAATGTTGATGTTGATGTCTCGGGTAAGTTTGGTTGTTAAGTTAACATCTCGCGGCATTACGTTAGAATAAGCGGGTAGTAACAAAACATCGTCGAAGGTTAGGGCTTCTTGGGCGATTCTCATAAGGCGTGTTCCTGATAGTACATATGGTATTATCCAGTCAATTATAACAATATTTACACTTTTTTTCTAAGTTTTTTATGGCACTAGATAGTAATTCAACATTAGCTTCAAGACCGGTCAAAGAGGTCTATGCTGTCTCACGTTTGGTGCGTGAGGCAAGAGGTGTCTTAGAAGGTTCATTTCCACTCATCTGGGTAGAGGGTGAAATTTCAAACCTTGCCATGCCTGCTTCAGGTCATATTTATTTCACACTGAAAGATGAAGTTGCGCAAGTGCGATGCGCTATGTTTAGAAATCGTAATCGAAATGTACGTTTTACGCCAAAAAATGGCATGCAGATTTTGTTACGAGTCCGAGTCACCTTATATGAGGGGCGAGGTGAGTTCCAACTTGTTGTTGAACATATGGAAGAGGCGGGAAGTGGTGCTTTGCAGCGTGCTTATGAAGCCTTGAAACATCGCCTTGGTGATGAAGGTTTGTTTGATCAGGCTCATAAAAAAGACTTACCGATATTACCGCAAAGTATAGGGGTGGTGTCATCACCTGATGGCGCTGCAGTACACGATATTTTAACGGTATTAAATCGTCGCTTTCCTGCTGCTAATGTCATTCTTTATCCTGTTGCGGTACAAGGTGGAGATTCCGCTAAGCAAATAGCCAATATGATTACCTTGGCAGACCGTCGACAAGAATGCGATGTATTAATTGTTGGTCGTGGCGGTGGTTCATTAGAAGACTTATGGAGTTTTAATGATGAGCGGGTTGCTCGAGCACTTTTTACTTGTGAGACTCCAGTAATAAGTGCTGTTGGCCATGAAGTTGATTTTACTATTGCTGATTTTGTAGCAGATGTTAGAGCGCCAACCCCGTCTGCTGCCGCTGAGTTATCTGTACCTGATGTGACACAGTGGTTAGCAAGAATACAGAGTCATAGTCATCGACTGAGTTTATTAATAAAGCATCGCTTACATGATGAAAAACGACATTTAAGTAATTTGCAGCAACGATTGCCACAGCCTTTAACGAGCATTAATCAGCAGATGCAAAGGCTTGACCAACTTGGCCAGAGATTTAATCGTAGTTGGCAGCAGGTTATTAATACCAAACGTCAGCAACTTGATTATTGGTCAGTACGTTTAAAACATCCTCAAGCTCGAATTGAAGCTAATCAATATAAAATAACGCATTTAAATGAACGTTTGCAGCAATCATTAAAGCAAAAATTAGATCAGTTATCTTCTGGACATAAAGCGCTAAACCAAAGATTATTGTTGAGATCGCCCTTAGCGAACATTATTCAGCAAAAGGGACGTGTAGAGAAGTCTGATAATCAGTTACGTAATGCGATACAAATAATAATTCAGAATCGCAAAGCTGATTTATCCCAAAAAATAAGAACACTTGCTGCTGTGAGTCCCTTAAATACCTTAGAGCGTGGTTATAGTATTACGACAGAGGGTAAAACTGGGCAGGTAATACGCCATGCTGATGATGTTGAACTGGGGCAAGAAATTAATATTCAACTTCAATCTGGACAACTGAACTGTCAGGTCACAGGAAGTAAAAAGAATCAGTAAGTAAACAGCTAAGGGTGCAGAGAAAGATCTTCACCACAATGAGGGCAGTGAGTTAGATGACCTGTTCCGGCTAACCTAATCAGTGATTTACTTTCTTTTAGTGATAAGCCTAACGATATTCTAAGTTGTTCAATATCACGAAGTTCTTCATGAGTAAGTTTGCCATCAGTTAATGAAGACATTAATTTCGCCCTAAATTCATCGCGACGATTTTGCATTTCCACTGTAAAACCACTGGCGATAATACCGGCAGGTAAGGCTGCAAAACCCACCCCTAAAATAGTAATGACAATACCTAACGCTTTACCTGCCATCGTAATAGGTACGACATCCCCATATCCGACGGTTGTGAGGGTAATCGTCGCCCACCACATGGCTTGAGGGATTGAACCAAAAGCTTCAGGCTGAGCCTCTCGTTCAACTAAATAAATACCTGCTGAGGCAAAGACGATAAGTATTAAAAGAATACCTAATGCTGAAACTATCCCAGGGAATTCATTTCTTAAAACTTGTAGAAGCGTGCTTAAAGAACGTGAATATCGCGTTAGCTTTAGAACTCGTAATAAGCGAATAACTCTGAGATAACGTGTATCAACTTGGATAAATAGGCCGAAATAAAAGGGAGCAACCGCAAAGAGGTCAACAAGTGCTAATGGACTTTTTGCATACCGCCATCGGCTACGCCAAGGTTGTTCAGGATCAACTTCGGCAGCACTCCATAGGCGAGCGATATATTCAATAGAGAATAGAGCAATGGAAATATATTCAAACCATTTGAACCATGACATATAATCATCGCGGACCTGAGGGATAGTTTCCACAAAAACGATGACAACAGTGAACGCTATCAATAACATGATAACAATATTAATTAGGCGAGCTAAACCATGATGTTCAAGCTCAAATATTTGATAAGCACGATGTCTTTTTGTTACTAGCGCAGTATTGTTTGAAGTATCTGTCATAGTATTTAAGTGCTTAGCTTCTAGAGTCGGAAATCCCTACCAAGATAAACACTTAAAACACGCTTATCTTTCATGATAGATTCAGGTGTGCCTTTGGCAATGACTTCACCTTCATTGAAGATGTAGGCACGCTCACATACTTTTAGTGTTTCGCGAACATTATGATCGGTAATTAAAATCCCGATACCACGTTGGGCTAATTCTTTGATAATGCCTTGAATATCGAGCACTGATATAGGATCAACGCCAGCAAAGGGTTCATCAAGTAAGATAAATTGTGGATCCATCGCTAATGCACGAGCAATTTCAACACGACGACGTTCACCACCCGATAAGGCCATACCTAATGAATCACGAATATGGTCAATATGGAAATCAGCTAAAAGCCTTTCTAGTAACTCTAGCTTATCTTCTGGCTCAAGATCATCACGTGTTTCAATGATGGCATAGATATTATCAGCTACGCTGAGTTTACGAAAAACGGACGCTTCTTGGGGTAAGTAACCTATTCCAAGTTGAGCTCGTTCGTGAATAGGATCATGAGTCAATTCTCGCTGGTCGAGAAAAATCGTACCGTGATCAACGGGAATTAATCCAACAATCATATAAAAGGTTGTTGTTTTACCTGCACCATTCGGACCTAACAGGCCCACTATTTCACCACTTTTTATTTCTAAAGATATATCTTTAACGACTTGGCGTGAACCAAAGCTCTTTGATAATGTTTGGGCAGATAGCATGCTCATTTTCGTAGAGTATTCCCGTTTAGTTTGTCAGTTGAATATAACGACGAGATACCCAGCCAATGATGACTTGACCATCAATGATGCCTCTAACCTGCAGCCAATCTTTTTGTTCGGTAAGAACAATAACCTCATCAGCAGCATTGAATATACCCAATTTATTATAGTGTGTGCCAGGACCTGTACGAACATTTAAGTTTGTGATTGTTAAAGCGGTCGGGTAGCTATCATCTTTTTGTTTCACTTCTGTTGAAGGTGTTGTGGTAACAGGTTTTGCTTCTGTTTTAGGTTTTGTAGTAGCAGGTTTTGCTTTCTTTTTGCTGCCTGGTGGTTGAATAATAATATGGATACGTTCGCCTTTACGCGGCTTAGTACCTTCTTTAACGGGTTTAGAGCTTGCATTTACAATATTTCGTGTAATGTCGTATTCAATACGATCGCCACTAAATTCATCACCATTTTGCCAAACGTGTCCTTTACCTAAGAGGTATATTTTTTGTGACTGGGCATGATATTCCATCTGTAAGGCTTTAGCTCTAATTGGGGCTTCGCCCGGCTTTTGAATTTGTTGATATTTAGCTAGATTACCTTGGGCAACAGCTTTCGTTAGCTGTTTATCTTCATCATAATAAAAGGTAATAATATCACCTTCTATTTTTAGCGTACCTTGAGTTAATATCGCTGTGCCTTTATATTGAGTCACACCTTTTTCATCATCTAATTGAGCGTGATCAGCTTCAATATCAATTGGCTTTTCACGGTCACTAGGCAGTGCCCACGTTAATGCAGGTACTAACAAAAGTAGTGTTAGTAACCATTTACTGTATTGTTGGCGCATCATAATGTCCTTTTACTCTTGAGTGGAGATTGATCATTTTATCTTCAAGTGAGGCATGCAAGCCAATTGATTCTGTTGAACCATAAGGTGACTTCATACTAACAGCAATATCAGTATATGCTGTGTTGTGCTTTGTATCTAAAGTAAGTTTTTCTGTGCGTAGTTCAACGTCAGTATCTTCTTTTTTGGTGATAATGACATTCCCCGTCAGTAAAATATCATCACCTTTACCTTGAGTAGAGCTTTTATTTGAGGTGATTAGCCATGTATCTTTACCTAGCTCAATAAATTCGGCAATAGGATAGATAATTTCAGTACTATCATCTTCAGGGTAATGAGCCATTTCCTTGCCAGAAATAATACGCGATGGATTGCCTGATTTATCCATGACTGTCAGGGTAAAGTCCGTCATCGCATAATCGCTGGCTTTATTGAGCTTACTGTCTAGTTTAGATTGTTGGTTCGAGTCTTCTCCAGACAATAGCCATAGGCTTATTACTGCCAGCAGTGGCAGTAATGTTTTGGCTAAGAAAGGGAGGTTAGAAGTGACGTTCAATTTGATCTTGTAAGGTACCTTGACCTTCCATAATTAATTCACATAATTCTCGAGCGGCACCTTTGCCACCTTTTGCAGGGCTGATCCAGTGCGCATGTTTTTTAACGAGTGGATCAGCATCTTGAACTGCAACGGCAAGTCCAACTCGACTCATAATAGCTAAATCAACCCAATCATCACCCACATAAGCACATTGTTCTGGTTTCAGGCCCAAGCGTTCGATCAATTCTTCAAAAGCAGGAAGTTTCACTTTTTGCCCTTGGTAAAGATGGGTAATTCCTAAACTATTCATGCGATATTCAACTACTTTTGACGTTCTGCCCGTAATGATGGCAATTTCGACTCCGGTATATTGTAAGAGTCTCATTCCATGACCATCGCGAGAATGAAAGGCTTTATATTCTTCACCATCATCACCAATAATAATGCTGCCATCAGTGAGCACACCATCCACATCAAAAATGACTAGTTTTATATCTTTTGTACGAGCAAGAATATCTTGCATATTAAATCCTAATTATATGACGGCGCCGTTAAACAACACCAGCACGAAGTAAGTCATGCATATTAATCGCACCAACAAGCTCTTGGTCTTCATCGGTTATTAATAATGCATTTATTTTGTGACGTTGCATCAATTCTAAAATTTCTGCAGCTAACATTGTGGGCCGACCTGTAATGCAATTGCTAGTCATAAAGTCAGCGATTGCAGCAGTATGAATATCTACTGTCTGAGCTAAAATACGACGTAAATCACCATCAGTAAAAATACCTACAATGCTGTCATTATCATCTGTTATAGCCGTCATTCCCAAGCCTTTATTGGTCATTTCAATCAAGGCATCACTGATAAGGGCTTTCTCATTAATTTTAGGGATCATTGTACCAGTATGCATAATATCACTGACATGCAGGAGTAAACGTCGACCAAGATTTCCACCAGGGTGAGATAAGGCAAAATCTTCTGCAGTAAAACCTCGGGCTTCCAATAGGGCAATAGCTAAAGCATCGCCCATTACTAATGCCGTTGTTGTGCTTGATGTGGGGGCTAAACCTAGAGGGCAGGCCTCTTTGCTAGCACTCGCATCAAGATGAGCATTAGCACTTTTAGCAATGGTTGAATGAGGCTTCCCTGTCATGGCAACCAGTGGCACACCAAGACGTTTTATTAATGGCAAAATGGTTAATATTTCGCTTGTTTCACCAGAATTGGATAAGGCCAAGACAACATCTTTATCGGTGATCATGCCTAAGTCACCATGGCTAGCTTCACCAGGATGAACAAAAAATGCGGGGCTACCTGTGCTGGCTAATGTAGCAGCAATTTTGCCACCAATATGACCTGATTTACCCATTCCTATAACAACAATACGACCTTTACATTGCAGTAGGTACCGGCATGCAGCTACAAAATCATCATCAATACGGTCACGCAAGGCAGCTATAGCCTCAAGTTCAGTATTAATTACTGCAAGTCCTAAAGACTTTAGTTGTTGTGCTTCAGTATCTGTCACGCGGGCATTCCTGACATACTTTGATAGGCAAGCAGTCCATTATAAGCGATATATACAAATAACATTGCCACACCTGCAAAACGACCTATGCGACCTTGATGACTACTACGAGCAAAGAAATATAACATGACAAATAAACCAACCATAAAGGGAAAGTCACGTGTTAATAGAGCGGGATCGATATGCGATGGTTGAATCAGCCCTGGCATTGCTAATACAGCCAAAAGATTAAACATATTTGAACCGATGATATTACCCACGGCGATATCATGTTCATTCTTCAAGGCAGAGATAATCGTCGCCGCAAGTTCGGGCAAGCTTGTTCCAATTGCAACAATAGTTAAACCAATAATAAGATCGCTAACACCTAATAATTGAGCAACACCCGTTGCTCCCCATACCAATGCTTTAGAGCCAATAAGCAGTGCTGCAAGTCCAATAATAAAACTTAAGATGGATTGCTTGGTGGTCATATGAGGTTCAGAGAACTCTTGTTCAAATTCTTGCTCTAGCGGGTCGCCTTTACTACTGCGAACAGCAAAATAAGCCATACCAAATAGCGTGAAGATAAATCCAGAGAATAAGATAATGCCATCTAGATGACCTAAATAGTGATCCCAGACTAAGAAGAGAGACACTGCCATAACAAAGGCAAGCATTGGGAATTCTCGTCTTAATGTATCCGAGTTCACAGTTAATGGTGCGACGAGAACTGTAATACCGAGCACCATTCCGATATTTGCAATATTGGAACCTAGGGCGTTACCTATCCCTAATGCGGGGGCGCCATCAAATGATGCAAGCGCTGAGACGAGCATTTCTGGAGCTGAAGTACCAAAGCCAACAATAGTAAGACCAACAATCAGCGGTGATACACCAAAGTTTGTGGCTATATTTGCAGCGCCATCAATAAATCGATCAGCACCCCAAATAAGAATGGCAAAGCCTACAACAATGGCGAGAATAAAAAGTACGGTTGTCATCAAGGTGAATTAATTCTTTAAATAATAGGTATAAAAAAGCCGAACTGCTGTTCGGCTTCTTATTATATGTGTTTGGACTTTACTTGTCCTATTGATGTGAGTTTAATCTGAAAACACATCAAAATCTTCTTCAGGTGGATTACCATCATAAACAAGGCTCTCACGACGTTGAAGGTAGGCATCTCGAACATAGCTATATTTATCTTCAGAAGCTTCTTCGAGTACGTTGTCAACACCTAATAAGTTTGCACGAGTATCTACAGCCTTAAGGAGAGTCAATGCATTACGCGCACCTGCATCATCAACGTAAGTTACTGGATCCGTTAAAATGTCACCGACTAAACCAAATGTATCACGTGTCGTACTTGGACCCAATAATGGCAAAACAATATAAGCACCTTGCTCTACACCCCATACACCTAATGTCTGGCCAAAATCTTCATCATTACTTTCATGTCCTGCATAACCTGCGACATCAAAGACACCTGCAAAACCAACCGTACTATTTAGTAAGAAGCGACCTGTATCATCAATTGCTTGTCCAAATTTAAGCTGGAGCAAGTCATTAAGGATGACTGTTATTTCATTTAAGTTACTAAAAAAGTTACTTACACCACGTTCTATTGCATCAGGCAAAACAGCATCATAGCCTTGAGCGACAGGTTTAATAATGGCTTTGTCTAAAGTGTCATTAATTGAGTACATTGTGCGGTTATAATTTTCGAAAGGATCATTAACACCTTCAGAAGTAGTTGCACAGCCTGATAGCATGAGAACTGCACTAAGAATGCTGAGTTTTATGAATGTAAATTTTGACACGTTTGCTTGTCCTAAGTTTTGTGTAGTTTTATATAGGAGAGGATGTTCTCACGGACACGTGTTTAGAATCAAGTTTATGTTGCGTAAAAACCAAAAAAATATCGACAAGTGGTATATTTACAACGAAATTAACGCTATATACTGCATTAGAAACAGTAAATGCTAATATTTGTATCAAATAGGGCATGGGTTTTATGACAAATTAGGAGGCGATAATAAGTGTAAGTTTTATGTTGTAAAAATAATAAAGTTTCAATGTTGGACTTACAAAATAAGAATTTACTTAAAATGATAAGAAAACAAAGCCTTAGCTATGAAATACCTAAATCTAAGCCCGATGGCATGCCATGCAGTATAATCACCTCATTATTAATCATTTTGTGAAGACTCATGACAAACCCTTTATTAGAAAATAATACATTGCCTGCTTTTTCAGACATTAAAGCTGAACATGTTGAACCGGCATTAAATCAAATGCTGGAGCAGGCGAAAGAAACTGTTCATGATTTATTAAAAAATAATCAAACACCTACATGGGAATCGTTGGTATTACCTATGGAAGCATTAGACGCTTCTATAGATAAGGTGTGGTCGCCTGTTAGTCATTTGAACTCAGTGATGAATTCTGATGAACTCCGAGTTGCTTACAATGCGTGCTTGCCTAAATTAAGTCAGTTTGGCACCGAACTTGGGCAAAATGAAGATTTATATAATGCCTATAAAGTAATTGCTGAGAGTAGTGAGTTTGCAAGCTTAGACATTGGACAGAAAAAAGTTATTAATAATGCCTTGCGTGATTTTCGTTTGTCAGGCGTAGAGCTGTCTCAACAAAATAGAGATAAATTTAAGCAAATATCGCAGAAGTTAACCGAACTTACCGCCAAGTTTGAAGAAAATCTCATGGATGCAACACATGCATGGAAAAAACATATTACTGATGAAGCATTATTAGCAGGTTTACCTGAATCAACAAAAGAGATGGCTGCACAATTTGCTAAACGCGATGAGCTTGAGGGTTGGGTTTTTACCTTAGATTTTCCTTCTTATATGCCTGTTATGTCTTATGCTGATGACCGTGATTTTCGTGAAGAAATGTATACTGCTTTTGCTACTAAAGCATCTGATCAAGGGCCAAATGCTGGTCAATGGGATAATACCCAGATCATGGCTGATATCCTTAAATTACGCCATGAACTTGCTCAGTTAATCGGTTTTGACAATCATGCAGAACGATCATTAGCAACCAAAATGGCTCAATCTCCACAACACGTTCTCGACTTTTTGACTGACTTGTCTGCACGTTCGAAGTCAATCGCCGAAGAAGAGTTCGATGAGTTAAAAGTTTTTGCTAATGAAACGGCAAATATGACGGAACTTGAAGCATGGGATGTGACGTATTTTGCTGAAAAATTACGTCAACAGCGTTATTCGATTTCTCAAGAAGAATTGAAACCTTATTTCCCTGAAAATAAGGTAGTGTCAGGTCTCTTCTCTGTTGTGAGTCGCCTTTATGGGCTTGATATTAAAGAACGTAAAGACGTTGATGTTTGGCATAAAGATGTTCGTTTTTTTGAAATATTTGATGCTCAAGGTGAATTACGAGGGCAGTTTTATTTAGATCTATTTGCACGTAACCATAAACGTGGTGGTGCATGGATGGATGAATGTTTAGTAAGACGAAAAACCGAAGATGGTATTCAGACCCCTGTTGCATTTTTGACCTGTAATTTCTCAGAGCCTGTAGGAGATAAACCTGCATTATTTACACATGATGAAGTCACGACTTTATTCCATGAATTTGGCCATGGTTTACATCATATGTTGACTAAGATTCATCATGCTGGAGTATCTGGAATTAATGGTGTGGCATGGGATGCGGTCGAATTACCAAGCCAGTTTATGGAAAACTGGGCATGGGAACGAGATGCCTTAGATCTAATCTCAGGTCACTATGAAACGGGTGAAGTCTTACCTCAAGATTTATTTGATAAAATGGTCGCTGCACGTAACTTTCAATCAGCAATGATTATGGTGAGACAGTTAGAGTTCTCTTTATTTGATTTCCGTCTACATCTTGAATTTAACCCAGAACAAGATAAACAAGTGGATAAAATCTTGGCAGAAGTGCGCGAGCAAGTTGCTGTGGTCAAACCCCCTAAATTTAATCGTTTCGCTCATAGCTTTTCGCATATTTTTGCAGGTGGTTATGCAGCAGGTTACTACAGCTATAAATGGGCTGAAGTCTTGTCAGCAGATGCGTTTTCTAAGTTTGAAGAGAACGGTATCTTTGATCGTAATACGGGTATTGAATTCCTTCAATCTATCTTGGAACAAGGCGGCTCACGTGAGCCCATGGAGTTATTTATAGAATTCCGAGGTCGTGAACCTGAGATTGATGCCTTATTACGACATAGTGGGATAGCGGCTTAGAACGAGAGTGACAAACAAGGACGTTACGTATGAATATATATAATGTAGAGAAGCCATGAAATATACTGATCTTAGAGATTTTATTGATCATCTTGAACAACGAGGTGAATTAAAACGTATCAGCGTAGAAGTTGATCCTGTTTTAGAAATGACTGAGATCTGTGACAGGGTATTACGTGCTGGTGGCCCAGCATTATTATTTGAAAACCCTAAAGGAAGTGATATTCCTGTACTTGCCAACCTATTTGGTACACCACATCGTGTTGCCTTAGGCATGGGTGAAGAGTCAGTCGAATCTCTGCGTGAAGTAGGGCAGTTATTAGCTTTTCTAAAAGAGCCTGAACCGCCAAAAGGGATGAAAGATGCGTGGCAGAAAATGCCCATCTTTAAACAAGTGCTCAATATGGCACCAAAAGTCGTTAAGTCTGCACCTTGTCAGCAACATGTGATTGAAGGGGATGATGTTGATTTAAGCCAATATCCTATACAACATTGTTGGCCTGAAGATGCTGCACCCTTAATTACGTGGGGTTTGGTGGTTACAAAAGGACCACATAAGCCTCGGCAGAACATGGGTATTTATCGCCAACAAGTACTGGGTAGAAATCGCGTTATTATGCGTTGGTTATCACACCGAGGTGGTGCATTAGATTTTAAAGAGTGGCAGCAAGAACATCCTGGAGAACCCTTTCCAGTGAGTGTGGTATTAGGCTGTGATCCCGCAACTATATTAGCGGCAGTTACTCCAATACCTGATAGTTTGTCTGAATATGCTTTTGCAGGATTATTGCGTGGTTCAAAAACTGAACTGGTAAAATGTGTAGGCAATGATCTTCACGTTCCTTCAACTGCCGAGATCGTTCTCGAAGGCTTTATCTATCCTGATGATATGGCTGATGAAGGTCCTTATGGCGACCATACTGGTTATTATAATGAGGTCGATCAATTTCCTGTTTTTACGGTTGAACGTATTACCCAACGTGAAAACCCAATTTATCACAGCACCTATACAGGACGTCCACCTGATGAACCTGCAATATTAGGTGTTGCTTTGAATGAAGTATTTGTTCCTATTCTACAAAAGCAGTTTCCCGAGATCGTAGACTTTTACTTGCCACCTGAAGGTTGTTCATACCGCATGGCTGTGGTGAGTATGAAAAAACAATATCCCGGTCATGCTAAACGCGTGATGATGGGTATTTGGTCATTCCTACGTCAATTTATGTACACCAAGTTTGTCATTGTTGTTGATGATGATATCAATGTACGCGACTGGAATGATGTTATTTGGGCGATCACCACCAGAATGGATCCTGCTCGGGATACGACATTGATTGAAAATACGCCGATTGACTATCTTGACTTTGCCTCACCGGTGTCAGGTTTAGGGTCTAAGATGGGCATGGATGCAACCAATAAAATGCAGGGAGAAACCGATCGCGAATGGGGAAAACCTATAGAGCGTGATCCTGCTGTGGTTACCCGAATCGATGAAATTTGGGATTCATTGGAGATCGGAGAATGAGACTAAAGCTATTAAGTAAAAACTAGATTTACGCCTGCTTTCCAATAAGTCGACTGAAAATTCTTACACTTGCCAATATGTAATGGTTTACTGATGGACGACCATTTCTTCGTACGCCCCCAAATAGAACAATCCGTTACATTTGCTAAATGCTCTGCATCTGAAGAGGCACTGATTATGCTCGCATTTTGGTTGGCGGTAGGCACCATATATATGATGTTACCAATAGAAAGTTGGGATGAGATTCTGTGGATTACCGTCTTATTGGTACAATCCATACCCTATTTTTCTGCACTGTGTTTGTCCATTATCAGCGCCCTACCTAAGTTAAAATCAGAGTTAATTTCTTAGTTAACCTAGATGGTGGTGATTTGAAAAAAGAGGGGCTTAAAAGCCATCTGTATTTTTTTCAACCCAACGCTCACCGTCGTGGTGTGTTTCTTTTTTCCAAAACGGTGCATTATGTTTAAGTTCTTCAATCAACCAACTACAGGCATCGAGTGCGGCACGACGATGTGCAGACCAGCAGGCAATGAGTACAATAGGGTTAGCAGGATTAATTTTACCAACACGGTGAATAATTAATACATCTAACAAGCCCCATTTCTGTCTTGCTTGTTGTTCAAGTTTATCTAAATAATTTTGGGTCATTTCAGGATAGTGTTCTAAAACCATGCCTGATACATCGGCATCATCATTAAAATCACGCATACTGCCGATAAAGCTTGCTGTTGCACCAAACTTTTTATCAAGAGCTGATTGCTGTTGATGCTCAGTAATAGAGTGAAATGGGTCAAAAGGATAGGCAAGTATATGCGTTGACATCTCAGCCGCCAGTTACTGGAGGAAAGAAAGCAACTTCATCGCCATCATTGACCTGACTATCGTATTGAGCATATTCAAGGTTGACTGCGACTAAGACATTAAGAGGACGTTCGGCGTTATTTGTTGTCAGGTCCCATACGTCGCCTGCTGTCGTAGCGGTATCAACCTTAGTTTCACTAATCCCTATTTCTTCACGTAGGCTTGCAAAGAATTTAACCTGAATACTCATTTGCTTGTTTATTTCACTTAGTTCAAAATTGATAGGATATCATTTTAAAGGATGCATCGACATGTCAGATTTAACTCATTTCAATCAAGCAGGTGAAGCTCATATGGTTGATGTTGGAGATAAATCCATCACCAAACGTGTTGCAGTAGCTGAAGGGCAGATCATAATGCTCGACAAGACCTTAGATTTAATTAAGCAAGGTAATCATAAAAAAGGTGATGTATTGGGAATTTCTCGTATTGCAGCGATTATGGCTGCAAAGCGAACATCTGATTTAATTCCCCTATGTCATCCGCTAGCCCTCACTAAAGTAACTGTCGACTTTCAAATATTAGAGGATGATGTGGCTGTACAGTGTCGTGCCCAAGTTGAAACGACTGGACAGACGGGGGTAGAAATGGAAGCCTTAACAGCTGTACAAGTCGCTTTATTAACGATCTACGATATGTGTAAAGCGGTCGATCGTGGCATGATTATGACGGATATTCGCTTGCTTGAAAAAGCGGGAGGCAAGTCTGGCCACTGGGTACGAGAACTATAATGATGTTGAACAAATGGAAATGGCTATGGGCTGGCCTCTTTTGCCTATCAACCTCAGTGCAGGCCGTTGAGCATTTAAAGTTATCAACCACGACTAGTACGGATAACTCAGGCTTGTTGGCCGTTTTGCATCCTGTATTTGAAGCCAAATATGATGTGAAAGTCGATGTCATTGCGGTGGGTACGGGCAAAGCATTAAAAATTGGTGCTAATGGTGATGTCGATGTTGTGTTTGTTCATGCACCAGCGGCAGAGTTGAAATATGTCGAGCAAGGGGACTTTGTTGATCGACAAGCGGTGATGCACAATGATTTTGTTATTGTTGGCGCAAAAGAAGATCCAGCAAAGCTTTCTCAAGCTGAATCAGCTAATCAAGCATTACAATTGATTGCTAAGTTTCAAGTGGAATTTATTTCACGAGGGGATGATTCGGGCACGCATAAAAAAGAAAAGCACCTTTGGAGTGAAGCAAATATAAGTCCTGATGGTAATTGGTATATTCAAGCGGGACAAGGTATGGGCGCGGTATTAAAAATTGCTGATGAGAAACAAGCCTATGCTTTGACTGATCGAGGCACACAAATCGCTTATGCCGATAAGTTGAGTTTGTCTGTTGTTTTTGAAGGCGATGATGCTTTATTTAACCCCTATCATGTGATGGCAGTTAACCCTGAAAAACACCGTTATGTGAACTATGATTTGGCTAGAAAATACATTGGGTTTGTCACAGGCAAGCAAGGTCAGGAAATTATTGGTAATTTTCGTAAACACGAGCAGCAGTTATTTTATCCTGATGCCGTGAAATAGCAGATAATAAAAAAGCCGGTAACTAAATGTATTACCGGCTTTTGTTGTTTAATACCACAAGGACAATAGCGTTAGAGCTTAGTGATTCATCATCGTAGATGTTGCACCTTTCACTGCATTCATATCGATATCAGAGGCCTCGGCAGGCATTTCAGTTGCTTGCTTATCCATCACGTCCTTTGCCATCTCTTTTACTGAGTCAACTGTATTTTCTACAGCAGGTTCCCCTGCCACTTCACTAGCAGAGTCAGCGACATCGCCTGCAGATTTAGTGCTTACTTCAACTGTACTATCGATCATTTCTGAACCACTTTCAACGGCATCTGCAGCTATTTCTGTTGTCGCCTCCACTGCATCTACTACTGTTGATGTTGTTTCACTAACTGTTTCTGAAGCTTGTTCGACCATTTCAGTTGCGTTATCCATCATGGTTGAACCTGTTTCTGTCGCTGTGTCAGTAACGTCAACGTCAGATGATTGATCGCACGCTGTGATTAATAAAGTTGAAGCGATTAATGCGGCGAGTGTTAATTTTTTCATGAAATTTAGTCCTTTAAATTTGATTAATAAATGTTGTACGATTTATTGCTAACCTTGGCTAAGCAATGTACGTAAATCAATGATAGCGGCATTAGCTCGGGATATATAAGACGCCATTACGAGGGAGTGGTTTGCAAGCAAGCCAAAACCACTACCATTGAGAATTATAGGGCTCCAGACAGGTTCCTGACTGGCTTCTAACTCACGGATTATTTGACGTAGACTGATCAGTGCATTTTTCTTTTGCAGAATATCGGAAAAATCATGTTCAGCTGCTTTTAAAAGATGAATGAGCGCCCATGTCGAACCGCGTGTTTCATAAAACACATCATCAATTTGGGTCCAAGGTGTTTTTGTGATTAGCTCGGCTGCTGTGGGTGTGGATTGATTGGCATCAGGATCGCCGGCTAAGTCGGTATTAATCCGGATCTGACCAACGCTGGCACTAAGACGTTGCGACAAACTACCAAGCCGTTTTTCGACAATCGCAAGCCAATCGGCCAAATTGTCGGCACGGGCATAAAATTGTGCATCATCTTGTTCTGTGTTGCTTAGACGATTTAGATAAGATTCTAATGCGTTAATGCCTTTGCGATATTCACGTTCTGTCGGTGGGAATAACCACGATTCAGAATTAAAGTTAAATTGTGGTTCCGCAATAGCGAGATCAGCATCTTCTAATGATTGAGATTGAGAACGGCTAATATCATTACGCAATGCGCGCGAGTAATCGCGAATTTGAACAAGAACACCGAACTCCCAGTTGGGAATGTTATCCATCCAGATTGATGGAGGAATAACATCATTACTAAGATAACCACCGGATTTGTTAAGGAGTGAATCAGTTAGTTCAATTAAGGTTTGAGTTGAGGTATAGCCAGTGACAAATTGATGTTGTTTTTCAATAGCAACTTCTTGAGCATGTTTAATCGGATCAAACGTAGCAGGTGAGCGATCCCACCATAGCATGATGATGAGCAGCAATAAGATGATACTCATCATAACTAAACCGATGAATTTTATAGTCTGCCTTCTAGAATCAGAATCGTGGAAGCGATCAATAACTGACCAAGCAAACTCTTTTATTGATTGAATCATCGTGTAAGTACCATGTTGAATCCCTTGATTAATAATCAAGTAGATTATGCTCTTAATGAGATGATGGCAATACCTATTCTGGGGGAGGGTGATAAAACAAACTTGACTTGTAGTCACTAACCCCAGAATAATGTGCGGTTTGCAAAAAAAGTTGATGAGGCGGGGGACGCTTTTGTATGTCATTGAGAATTGAGATCGACAATCTAGCCAAACATTTTGGTGCGATTAAAGCCGTAGATGGAGTGTCATTTTCAGTAAGAAAAGGTGAGGTTTTAGGTTTTCTAGGCCCGAATGGTGCTGGTAAATCTACGACCATGAAAATGGTGACGGGATTTTTAACCCCGACATACGGTACTGTCCGCGTATGTGGTCGCGATGTGCTTGAAGATCCTATTGCTGTGAAAGCTAGCTTAGGCTACCTACCTGAAGGTGCGCCAGCTTACGCTGATATGACACCTGATGGCTTTCTTAAGTTTATTGCTGATATCCGCGGTTTAACAGGTAAAGAAAAACAAATGGCAGTTGATTCTGCCGCAGAACGTGCGCAAATCAAACATGTCATGTATCAACCTATTGAAACTTTATCGAAAGGTTATAAGCGTCGTGTCGGTTTATCACAAGCGATTTTGCACAATCCTCCTGTATTGATTTTGGATGAACCTACTGATGGTTTAGATCCCAATCAAAAACATGAAGTGCGTACATTAATTAATGATATGGCTCACGATAAAGCGATTATTATTTCAACGCATATTCTTGAAGAAGTTCATG
>Ga0209707_1000828_pt1 | contig 18166 bp, 13 predicted proteins | sample EN4Hudsemesocosm_FD_184630 | JGI IMG/M metagenome (GOLD analysis project Ga0209707, IMG submission 184630) | Methane-oxidizing microbial communities from mesocosms in the Hudson Canyon - EN4B Hudson Canyon (SPAdes) (version 2) | ecosystem: Environmental > Aquatic > Marine > Cold seeps | place... | reverse complement strand
AATGTTGAGAATAGGGTTTAATAACTAAATAGTCTACTCCTAACTCTTTACATTTTTGCGCGAGAATAACTGCTTCATCTTTGTTTTCAGGTAATAAAAGCATTTGAATACCAATCGTGCACTTTAGATTATGTTCTTTTCTATAGTCAAGAGCATTTTTTAGATTGGTCATAACTCTTTCAAAATCTTTAATATTTGTTTGGTGTATCTTGGCATAGTTTTCTGCTGTTCCCGCATTCAAACTCACTTTTATCCAAGAACAGTTTTTGATATAACTGTGAACGGCTTTTTTATTGGCGGGCACAAAGTTTGTTGTGAGTGAAGTATCAATGCCAACTTCACTACAATGCTCTACTATCAAATCTAAGTTTTTAGTGAGAAGGGGTTCTCCTTCTCCTGCGAACATTACGCTTTTTACACCCTTTTCAGCCATATTGCTTAAAGTACTTTTCAATACTTCAAACTCTAGACCAATATTTTCATATCCCATGTAGTCCAGGGCACAAAATGTACATCTATGATTACATCCTCCATAAGGTGATATCTCAACATATACAGGATAGATTTTTTTGAGTTTTGTCCAATCATCCTTAGCTTCTTTCCATTTGGAAACTCTTAATGGATGAAAAGTAAGCTTGTGCGAATCTATAGAATAATTATCACTCATAAAATGGTCCTTTTGAAGATTATCCATATATATTAAAGACGATTGAAATAAAAGTTTTTAATGTATTTCTGGGTATTATTAATACTGTTATTATATGTTAATTTTCTAAAATAAAACTTATGCCAGACTCTACCTGCAGTGATTAATATATAAAATAAAAATTTGGAAAAATTAATAATGAAAAAAACATTTTTAAAGGTACCTTACATAGACTTACCCTCAAAATATAGAAAAGAGAAAACTGAATTATCAATAGTATTTGAGGAAATAGCAAGTTCAGGACAATTTATTTTAAGAGAACAAGTTCGAACTTTTGAACATGAAATTTCGAAATATTTGGGTGTTAAATATGTTGTGGGCCTAAACAGTGGCACTGATGCACTTTTCTTAAGTTTAAAAGCAATGGGAATAAAAGAAGGTGATGAAGTAATTACAGTATCTCACACTTTTGTAGCAACTATATCAACAATTGTACATTGTGGTGCTACTCCAATATTAGTTGATATTAAGGAAGATGGTAATATTGATATTTCTCAAATAGAAAAAGTTATTACACATAAAACAAAAGCGATAGTAGTAGTTCATATGAATGGTAAAGTTTGTGACATGAATGAAGTATTGGATCTTGCCAAGAAATTTAAAATAGAGATACTTGAAGATGCAGCTCAGGCATTTGGGGCGAAATATAAGAATAAGTTTGCGGGTCTATTTGGCACCTGCGCGGCATTTAGCTTACATCCAATGAAAGTATTTGGGTGCATGGGAGATGGTGGATTTGTGACTACAAATGATGAAGAGATGTACAATAAACTTGTGTTATTACGAAACCATGGACAATTAACAAAAGACGAAATTGTTTTGTTTGGATATAGTAGTAGGCTGGATAACTTACAAGCTGCAATTTTGTTATATAGGTTAAAGTCATTCGAGCAAGAGATTAAGAACCGTAGAGAGGTGGCAAAGTTTTATATTAGCAATTTGAATAATCTTAGAGAAGTAACTCTACCTAAAATGGATGAAAATGACAGAAGAGATATTTTTTCTAGTTTTGTGATAATTGCAAAAGACAGAAATCGCTTAAGTAAATTTTTAATTACCTCAGGGATAGAAGTCTATTCTCATTGGAACACTCCTAATCATAAACAGGAAAATTTAAATTTGGGACATTTTTATCTCCCTAAAACTGAAACTCATTCAAAAAATGTACTTTCTCTACCTCTACATTCTGATTTAAATAAAGAACAACTTACCTATACTGTGAATAAAATTTTGGAATTTTATGATGCAAAATAATAAAAAATGTATTGTAATAATAGGGGCAGAAGGTTTTTTAGGCCGTCATATAAGTGAACTTTTTCTTTTTCATGGATATGAAATTATTGGCATTGACATTAAAGAACCAAGTAATAATATAAAGTATAAACATTATATTCATAAGAATATCGGAGATGTAATCGAAAATGATGTTTCTTTTATTCATAAGGTTTCTTCATATATATTATTAAATGTAGGTGGAGTCTCAAGAAATGGTGTTGCACATAACGAGCCAGTTATATCTGCACATAATACTGTTACTGCATACATTAATTTATTAGAACTGCTAGATGCTTGTCCTCCTAGTTATTTAATGAATATAAGTACACGTGAAGTAAACATACTTCAAAATAATAAAGAAAAATTATTTGGAAAACAAAAACTATATTCTACATATAAATATGCAACTGAGTTAATTTCAGAAGGGTATAGTGAACAATGGAACATTCCCTTGAGAGTTTTTAGACTCTCAGATATTTTTGGAATAGGGGACCATTCTTCTAAGGTGTTACATATATTTTTAAAAAAAGCGATTCTTAATGATGATATTGTTGTGGATAATAAGACTACCCAACTTTTTTTAACAGAAGTAACAGAAGTTAGTAAATCAATCTACGAGAGTAGTATAAAAATGAGAAATACTATATCCTTTAACTTTGAGTTAATTTACTTATGGGATGAAGATTATTATTTCACACTCAATGAATTGGCTTATTTATCAAAGGAACTTAATGAAAATAGTAAATCTCAAATTATTAATAAGCAAGATAAAATATTAAGCTATAAGGTAAAATCTAAAATAAAAAATGACCATATTAAAATTTTAAATGAATTAAACGAAGGGATAAAATTTAATGTTTTAAATTAATTTTTTAATTTAAAACGTTCTTTTAATCCTTCAATCCCACTAATTTTAATACTTGTTTTTTTAATAGACCTTTCCCAAAGGTTGTTGTACTCATTCCATTCATTATGAGATATAAGGTTATATTCAAAAAAATTCTCGAGGGGATGTTTTCCTTGAATTGCTGCAAAGTTGATACTAATGTTTAACTCTTGAGCAAATGTAATTGCAAGAGAAACCTCCTCGATATTGGATAACATAACTGTATAATTCCATAAAAGAATATCTGATTTATTCAATTCTTTTTGTTTAAGCGCTAAGTATTCAATTGTTGATAGTATTTTTTCATACTTTAGCTTATATCTAATTTTATTAACAGTTTGTTTTGTTTTTCCATCCATAGAAACAATAAATTTTAAATTTCCATTTTGGGAGAGAAGTTGATCTATATCTTCATTTGAAATCATGGTTCCATTTGTAATTATGACTTTATTTAATGAAGGATTAGAAAGAGATACTTTTTCTTGAAAGTCTAGAAAGTCTTTATCTAGAAAAACTTCTCCTCCTTGCCATCTTACTGTTGCTAAATTTGGAGTATAATTTGAGATTTTTTCTTTGACAATATTAGAATGTTTGAGTTTACTGTTGTGTGGTTGTCCACACATTATACAATCTGCATTACAAGTTAGTATACTTTGACAGTCAAATACAGAAGGGGTACTTTTTAAGTGCGTAATTTTCTCTTCATATTCAGATTTAGCTTGGGTTAGGTTTTTGAAAACTTGATGATTCTGGTTTTTAATAAGGTCTAAGTCTATGTCAGGAAATATTAATTCCTCTTTTTGAATTTCTTTTTTTGCATGAGTGTATGAACCTCTTAAGTAGGGACACTCTTTCTCACAACCCGCTTCTTCATAATTACCTTCTAAAAAGTTTTTTCTTAATTGTTGAAGTTTAACAGTATTCCAAATCTCACTTATCGAAAGATCATTGAGCGAACCTAGTCTTGTCCTATTCTGTGGGCAAACTGTGACATCTGCTGCAGCATTAATCCATAAATAAAACCACGGGTGAATACATGGCTTATTTACTTTTTGTATCTTAGTTAAGAATGAATTTTTCATTTTACTGAGCCTTTGCTAATTGTGTTCTATTAAGTAGGGTGGGAAAACAAGATAATCAACTACCTTGTTGTCAAATGCAGAGATAATATCCTCTTCATTATTGACAATAGGTTCTTCATGGGAATTAAATGAAGTATTAATTAAACAAGGACAACCCGTATGTTCATACCAGGACATTAATAAATTATGTAAAAATGCATTATTTTCTTTATCTACAAACTGAGGACGAACGGTACCATCAACGTGAACAATCGCTTCTGCAACAGTTTTAAGGTTTGGTTTTGAGTCATAAGTCATTGTCATAAAAAAACCTTTATTAAAACTGTTAGAATTTTTAAAAATTAAAAATTTTGATGTGAGTTCTAATGGCATGATTGGTGCTAGAGGCATAAATGTATCTCTTCCTAGCTGTTTATTAATTTTTTGTATAATAGTATTATTTTGTGGACTAGCTAATATTGTACGATTCCCTAAGGCCCTAGGTCCAAACTCAGTTCTTCCTTGTGATAAACCTACTGAGTGTCCATCCTTTAATAGAGATACAATTTCTTTAGATATATCTTCTGGTTGAGTAATCAAAAAGTTCTTAGTTTTTAAAATGTCAAGAAAAGACTTTTTATTGAGTTCGTACCCCAAGTACATTGAAGAAATTCTCTCCAATGTAATTTTTTTATTTTCCCAAATCCAGGCATAACAACTACCTACACAAATTCCTCCATCACCCATATTTGGGTAAACAAAGATGTCAACATCTTGGTTGATTTCATAAATCTTTTGATTTAATTTAATATTTGAAAAAATTCCTCCTGCTAAACATATATTATTCATTCCTGTTTTTTTAATATAGAATGAAATTAATTTAACAAACATTTCTTCGAAGTAGTATTGGGTAGCTGCGGCTAAGTCTTCAGAAGAAAAACTTTTTGCTTCATCAATTAACTTTTTAGAGTAGTTCGAAAAAAATGGTCGATAGTACTCTCCTATATTAGCAAGTATTTTACCATCTTTGTACGAGATCATTTTTTTTACGAAAGGCAAAGCTTTTTTTGGATCACCAAATGCAGCAAGCCCAGTCACTTTTCCCTCATGTCTATTAGGCGTAAACCCACACAGTTTTGTCATTCTCCCATAAAAATATCCTAAACTATGCCAACTTGGTGAAGTGTAAATTTCTTGAAAACCATCAATCGTTGCAATCCCAATTGAAATAGAACGATAGTCTCCTCTTCCATCAGCAGTTACAACCATTGACTGGTCCATTCCAGAAGCTACAAATGCACAAGCTACATGTGAAAAGTGATGGTTGTACCTTATTATGGGAATACTATGTAAAAAAAGTTCTTTTATTTCTGCGTGAAAAAGATTGTATTGAGTTTTATCTACTTCTGTTTCAGAAAGAATTCTGTCTCTAATAATTTCACCCTCTAGTGTTTTTGGATCTAAAGATAATAATGTATTTATCCAGGTAGACTTATTTTGAGAACTTTCGTCTCCTGAAGAAAAACCATAGGTAATTAGAGCAATGTCTTCTGGTTTAATATTTGCAAATTGAAGACACCACATAATTGAGTGCTTGGGAAAACTTGAATCAAGTTTGATTCTACTAAATCTTTCTTCATTTGATGCACACAATAATTTATTATCTTTAAATAATGCTGCTCCACTTTCTCCCCCATTACTAACACCTAAAATATACATTTATAATTCCTTTTAAATTCATTTATTAATATGTAATACAATTCAATCAGGCCAAAATTATTGTGTTTAATTCTGAATTAATTTTTTGTACTTTAGTTTCCATTATTTCAGGAAAATAGCTATTTGCAATAATACATAAATCATCTTTATTAAAATCAATATTATCCAACCCAAAGACACTTAGTCCCATATACTCCTTATTATTACGAGAAGGGTCATCATCTATGAAGGATTTTATTTTTTCCAAGTAGTGGGTTTTTTGTAAAATACTAAATAGTCCTTTCCCTAAAAAACCTATGCCATAAATAAAAATATTAGTTGCATTATTTAGTTTATTGATATTTTCATTTAAATAATTATCAATAAATGCAGATAGAACACGCTGTTTCATGGCCTCTACATGCTCCAATAAAACCTTATCTTCAATAGCTGTGAAGTTCCATTGAAATTTTGTCACATCAAAACTTTTTCTACTTGAATACTCTCTTAGACTTGGTAGCATATTTCTTGATTCCGCAATGTTCCATAATTCAGTAGCAGGAAAGGGAAAAGAGTATGTCATTGCCGAATATATTTTATTTTCAATGAGAAACTTTTCTGTTTCTTTTAGTGTTTCAATTGTTTCACCTGGGTAGCCAACGATTACATAAGGCATTTGTTTAATATTGTATTTTCTCAATATCTCAAGATTTTTTGCCGTCTTTTTTAAAGAAAGTTTTTTATTCATAAGTTTTAGCATATCTTGACTTCCTGATTCAATACCAATCCCCACTGACCTACAACCCGCTTTGGACAATAACTGGGCTACTTCTTCATTGATTAAATCAATTCGACTGATTGCTGACCATTGAATATTTAATTTGCTTTCAATTAACTTGTTACAAAACTCGATAACTCTTTTTGGTCTTACAAAAAATAGGTCATCCTGCATCATGAATGTTTCTCTCCCCAATTCATTGATAACAAATAATACTTCTTTAAACAAATTATCAATTGAGCGTTCTTTATAGGAATCTCCATTAATTTTGTAGCAGTAGTTACATTTATATGGACAACCTCTACTTGATAAAATGGGAAAATCAGACCAAGGTGGCAGATAGTGGTATGTTTTGTATTCCATAAGTTCCCAATCTGGAGAGGGTAAATCATCCATATTTTTAGGAAATGATCCAATAATTACATTATTACTCTTATTGTAGTAATTTGGGTTTGAATCAATATTTTTAAGAATATCCACAAATGCTACTTCCCCTGCACCTTTAACAATTACGTCAATTTGGCAATCTTCTAATACTAATTCTGGAGTACTTGTGGGTAGAGGTCCTCCTAGAATAATTTTTATATCTGGAAAGTTCTCTTTTACCTTTTTTGTAAATTCTACACAAAATAAGTAGTTAGAAACAAATGCACTAATTCCCAATACATCAATGGAATCCGTAGCAAGAATTTCTAAAAGTTGATCTATATTATAGCCTTTATGTTCTACATCAATAATATTAATATTATAGTCAGTTAACTTCTTGACATTTGCAGCTATATATCCCAGCCCAATGGGCATATGATCAGCAAGTGTACTATCTTGCGGGTCGTTTGATATTCCAGTTGTAAGTAAAATATTCATAGTGTCTCCTCTGTAATAAGTTTAATAATAATAATTTTTAAGTGGGTGTAAATAATTATTTTAAATATTGATAAAATGATAAAGTTAAGTTTTGACAAATTTTTCTAGTAACATTACTAACATATCTAATCTCTTTTGAGCAGTAATTCTACTGGGTGTAACGCCAGAAGTAGAAGACAATTGAGTATATTCATCATAAACAGTTTTTTTTCTCACTACATCATATATTGAAAGAAGTTTATTAGCTGTAATATATGGATTTTCACATCTAGTTGACCAGATTCCAAATAGCTCTTCTACTTTGATTGCCATTTTATAATTTTTACCAAATATTAGGGTTTGTTGGTTGATTCCCTTATTAGGAAAAGTAAATTTTTTAAATTCTTCTATATTGTTATTATTTAGATTAAAGTCAACTCTAAAGTTTTCATCGTTCTCGTTAAAGTTATAATCCCAGCTTTGATTATCTACAAAAGATGAGGTACTTTCAATTGTAAATTGTTTGGGATGAAAAGACTGCCAAATAGGAGAATATAAATCATCAAGTAAGTCTCCCTTCCATTGATTAAAAGTATCATAGGGATATCTTATATTTAATATTTCTTCCACTATACTTTGATCAATTTTTGCTGAAATATTTCTTAAGTTACTGGTAACCCATCGACTCCAAGTTCCCGAACGATAAATCCTCATCCAAATAGAGGAAGTATTAGGATTAAGAAGAGGAAGTATATTCTTAATAAAATTACTGGGTGTATCCATATGATGCCAAACTCCAAAAAACAATACCATATCAATATTATTGATTTTGGGAATCTCCTTTGTTATATCACACTGAATAGATTGAATATTTGCAATCTTCTTTTCTGTACAATAACTTTGCATCCATAATATTTGTTCTTTACTTAAGTCCAAGTGATAAACAAATTCAGCTCCAAATTTATGTGCAATTATAGATTGAAAACCTGTTCCAATATCAACTATTACCTTGTTTTTAAAAAAATCTTTAGTAAGATTTCTAAGTCTCAGCTCATTTAGTATTCTCTTTTCATATTTTTCTAAGCTTTTTTCTAAATCTGCGTAAACTATATATTTATGAACACTCTTAGAAAAAAAATCTTTATTGATAGAATTCATGTATATCCTTAACAACTTTGTCTAACCTATGATTCCATGTATGATGCATTAATACTTTTCTTCTAGCATTATTAGATATGTCTTCTAATCTTTCTTTAGACATGTTTATTGATTTTAAAGTATCTGTCTTATTAATATCAATAGAGATATAATCCTCATTCTCGCAAAAATAAGTACTTAAACCTCCCCATGCATTGTCTTGCTCAGATTTTCTTAATAAAAGAGGAATTCCACTTAACATTGCATCAAAAAGTCTAAAATGGAAGCCCACCCCTTCATGTATTACAAGTTCCGACTGATTGAATACTGTGTTCATTTCCTCTGGAGTCATTAGCTCTTTTTTATAAAACTCCGAATATTTATCCCATTTGAGCCAGGTTTTTTTGCCATAGATTGAAAGAGGGAGAATATTTACATTCTCTAATAATGTATCAAGAAAAAATTCTCTCCTACCTTTTCTAATAATTCTACATCCAACATCATATCTCATGACTGGATCAGTAATTTCAAAATTTATTAAGTAATTTTTTTTAATCCAATCTTGAACTTCCTTCAAATAGCAATCATTATTTACAATTTCATCTTGCACTGACCACTTTTTTTCGAAAGAATCTAATATATCAGAAAAGAGTATTTTATTATTGTTTTTCTCTAAAAAAATTCTTTCTAGATCATTTTTTTTCCATGGGTTAGAAATGTGACCAATAAATACTGACTTGCATTTCTTATTTGTATCATTTATGGGAAAATAGTAATCAGGGTCTGATGCAGGAGGAAGCCAATCAACTTTACAATTAGAATTTGATTTATAATCTTTGAGCCATTCCGTACTAAAAAAGTACACAATTTCACTACCTTGAATATCTGAAAGTTTTCGACCCCACAAGTCTACAATCCAGGTTATGTGTAGAATATTTTTAGGAAAATGTTTAATTTCAGCTTTACATCTATTCATTTCAAAAAATACGGAAGGAGTATTTTTATTTATAAAGCTAAGTAACTCATCCCCCTCTAGAAGTTTACAACCACCAACGACTTTGTAGGAAAGATGTTCAAGTGATTTTTTTATAGCAGAAAATAAACCAGTATAAAATGGCGTCTGAGAAGGCATAAATAGTGCAATTATTTTATTGTTCTGCATATATTAGTACCTCCTTTTAATTATTAAGCATACTAATGTTTTTTTGAATGATTTTATGCATCTTTTTAATAAATGATTTATATTTATTTTTTTTAATTAAATAATCTAAGTCTTTTTCAATAATGCTATTTTCATTAAGAACTTTAGTCAAATCAGTTATTCTTTTGAAATAAATAATTGATCTATCATAATCAATCTTATTCCCCTCATGTATTGATTTTTTATTATCATATGCAATTGGTATCGCTCCATTTGCTGCACCTTCTAACGTTCTGAGTTGTAGAGCATTTTGAGCTGGCGCAAAAACAAAGGTTGCACTATTATATATTTTTGAAAGATGCTTTCCTGGAGATATTGGACCACAATAGTAAGGTTTTGTTTCTTTATATTTCTCCCATCCATACCCATAAATCTCAATATTATAGTTACTGGATAAGTTACACAATTGAATTAATAGAATATCACGCATAATATATCCAATCAAAGAATCAATTTTTTCAATTGAAATGTTTTGATGTTTTGATATAAAATTTATTTCACTTTGAGAAATCTCACCCTTAGCTGTAAAAATTGATATCAGGTTTTTCAGTAGGTTCTCTTCATTTATTGTTAACTCTGATATCCTTTGCTGATAAGAAGAGCCTATAAAAACTATTTTTTGTTCTCTCTGAATATTTTTTCTTATTCTATGAACCTTGGTATCAATACAAAATGGTTGATAAGAAGATTTTAGATTTTTCTTTTTTAATAATTTTTTAAAATGTGGAACTAAATGAAAAACGAAATCATTTTTTCTCGTATCCAATTTTGAATTGTCTTCAAGACAAGGCATTTGATCTTGAAACCATACAAAATTTAAAACACTTTTATTTAGATATTCATTATTAAAATGATTAATACTAACAGTAATATGGGGGTTGAAGTTATGCAATGCCTTCATGTTAGCAAGTGCTCCACAAGTTTCCATATCATTTTTTTGGATGTAAAACTTTACGTCATATCCCTTTTTTTTAAAACTTTCTGCAATACTTTTTGAATTATGCTGCATGACAACCGTTTCTCTACAAGCTGCTATAAAAACTCTTAGTTTTTTATCTGAAAAGTCAGGTTTGTTTTTTTTTATCTTTTTTTTCAGTTTTTCAACTAAAAGATTATTGGCTGCTATTGAAAGTGCCAAAATATCAGTCATTTTTTGGTTAAATGCAATTTTATCTTGATGTGAAAAATCTGTATTATTAAAACTTACAAATTGAGGAAATCTATTATTCGTTTTAATGAAATAAGAGTAAATCTTATCTAAGGGCAAATGAATACAATTTTTTGGAGTTTTCTTTAGCTTTTCCCCATTGTAGTAACAAATTTGAAGGCCCTTTATATTAGGATTTTTAGTTTCCGCTTGGTTTTTTTTCAAAGCAATTTCTAACGCAAACTTAGAATCGAAAAAATAAGTATCTAAATATTTTTCTTTCACATTAGTCCTTACTTGAGCTGAAATATGAAAAAAGCATATGATTGATTATCATGTGGGCATCTTCTACAAGACCGTAATCTTTATTTGATGTTTCAAAGTGTATATTAATATCGGAAGATTTTTTTAATGTACCACCTGAGAAACCTGTTAGTGAAATAATAGTAGTTCCCATCTCTTTTGCATATTTAACTGCTTTTAAAATATTTGGCGAATTTCCACTACATGAAATAGCAATGATTGTATCTTCAGGTTTAAGAATATCTTTGAGTTGCATATAAAAAATATTTTCATATCCAATGTCATTTGCAAGTGCAGTGGCTATTGACGTATTGTCGCATAAACTAAGTACATCTAAAGATAAAATATCACGTCTTTTTAGCCCTGTCCCTAGGTCATTGGCCATATGCGAAGCAGTAGATGCACTCCCTCCATTTCCAATAATATATATTCTTGCATTACTTTTATGCTGACCTTTAATATGAGATTTCATTTTTTCAAATTCGTTAAGGTTTATTGTTTTCATTAAGGAGTGAAGGTTATCGAGGTAGTTAGTTGTAAAAGAGTTAAAATCCAAAGTAGTACCTTTGTTATATAGTAATGTATATTATATTATACTTTTCTAAATAATCACTTATATATAAATGTAAAATCTATAAATTATTCTTCAAGTTTTAGGACATCACTAAGAATTTTTTTTGCTCTATGTCTCCATAAATGTTTTTTATTAACTAGTCTCATTGCCTTAAGTGATATAGCATTTAGTTGTTTTTTCGGAGGTGACGTAAAAATCTTATCTTCAAATAAATTTACTTCTAAATAGTGAATGTTTTTGAAAAAGCCATACCTCTCTAAATTATCTCCTTGTGCTCTAGGTGTTGTAACTGTTACGGGTGTACCGCATGCCATAGCATCAAGTATTCTAAAGTGAAGATTGTGGTTGTCATGAAGCATGATATTTGATCTTTGAATAGCTTTATTAAGTTCAGATGGGGATTCTATATAACCTTTATAGTATTTTGAGAAATTTTTATAACATTCCCAGTTCGTGCCAAAAATAGAAATGTTCTTATTTGTTTTAGAGATTTTACTTAAAAATTTCAATCGATTTTTTTGGCGAAAAATTCTTGTTGTAATATCATATTTAAGTTCTGTTGTTAGGTTATGGCTGAATTCAAACTGGTGTTTTTTTTGAAAAGATTCAAAAGAAAATAAATTATCATCAGCCAAATAAGGATTAAACTTGGATAGCAGTGCTGTTTCTATGTGTTTTATGATATCCTTAAAGTAAATAGGATTTTTTCCTCTGTATCCAACAACTCTATTAAGTTCTTGTTCATTCCACGGTTTAGGGATATGTCCAAAAAAGGAAAAGTCAAAGTGTGGTTTTGTATTTAAAGGTTTAAATATATCGGTATCTGTTGCAGGAGGTAAACATGCAATATATTTTGCACATGATTTTGGAAAAATTTTCAACCAGTCGTATCCAAAAGTATAAATGATATCGCTATAGAGGTTTTTAGGCGTACTGTCCCACAAATCAAAAATCCAGCTTACGTGTATAACATGTTTGGGGAACCCTTCTATTTCTGATTTAGTTCTATTGATTTCTAATACAAAATCTGGAGAAAAATTCATGATTTCTTCTCTTAAATTATCGTTACTAATGAGATATGGCTTTCCTCTAACAATGCAGTTGTTCTCTTCAAAGCCTTTTTTAATCGAGGTAAAAAGGTTTGTATAAAAAGAAGAATTAGTATTAAAGTAAAAGAGTATTTTTGTCATTTTAGATTTGATTAAGTTCCTTTTATTGTGTCATTTTGAGATAATAACTGTTCGGTATTTTTTAAAATAATCTTTATTTCATCAAAAGATAATAAATACTCATTCTGAGCAAGTTTTACAAAAAAAACTTTTAACTCTTTAGGTAAAAGACTTTTTTCACTATTGGAGTAGACCAAATAAATATTTTTAATCCAAAGTAAAACAAAGTTACTGCAAGATTCCAGTTCTTCTTTTTGTAAAAACAATAAGTTATTGCCCAATGTTACTAATTGTAAGATTGTATCTTTTTGATTGGATAATCCAAATGCACACAAGGTTCTTAAATGATAAAAATAATATTTCAGCTCTTTTGGTGATAATTCAATCAACGCTAGTCTATCTAAAAATTTAGTAATGATACTTGATGCAAATATATCCTCTGTGGAGATAGCGTAAGTAACATAAAGTGAAAATGTTTTGCTATTTTCTAGTTCTTCAAGCAATTGATTCTCATTGTTACGTGTAGTTAAATAATTTTTTGCCCTTACCTTTAAATTCTTCCCTAGATAGTCGAGCCTCAATAATTCTATGGGTATTTGAGGAGAATTGAAAGCAAATTCTTTTATGATGTCACAAAAATATTTCAAAAAAACTTTTCTAATATGCGGAGTTGCATGTTTTGTATCCCTTGAAACCGCAATAAGACTTAAGTCTTCTGCGTGCCGTAGATATATATGAGGAAAGGCAATCTCATAGCTACTTTGTTCTTGACTTGATAAATTGTCAATTACGGTGTTCATATCGAGAAATCGAATATTTTTATCCCTTAGGATTTTAGACTTTCTAACACTATTTAACAAGTTTAATAGACGCGTAGAGCCTACTTTTTCTTCTTCGTTGGCTATCTCACCATTGACCAATATAATTTTTATTTGAGAATGAATTTGTTGTATTTTCTTTATAAGATTCTCTATGGTAAATATATACTGCTCATTATAAGTATCTTGTTTTTGATTTGACAATTTAAAACCACTTTGTTCTAGTTCGTTTGTAAAATTTTCGAAACAGGCAAAAATATTTTCCTTTTTATAAAGTAGAGCAGGTGGGAATACTTCAATTGCACAAATATCATAATTCGATATATCCTCTAAGCATAATAATTGGTCATCTAATGGAGGCACACAAGTTATTTTGGATAGTTCACAAAATGAATTATCCTCAAAAGTTGAATTTAAGCATGTTTCATAGTTTAGTAAATAATGATGTTTGAATGTGATTTCATTTGAATAGTTTTCCTTAATTGATTTTTCTAGATGACCAATGATACATCGACCTAATCCCAATATTTTTAATTTTTTCATAATAATTTCTTTCATTCAATATTCTCTTACCTTCGTGAGCTTTTGCTTTATGACCTCTAATCCAATGATATTTGCTTTTGACTTTTTTGATAAATCAATAGCCTCATTTAGGTAGTTAAATGACTTTTCATTATCCAACAAGTTATATCGAAAGATATTTTCATCTTTATACTCACCAATAATTGTTTGAATGTTGATTTTAATTTTTAAACTTACAGATATTTGAATAAGCTCTTTGATTTGGTAAAAGTTACTTTTCATGACAACAAAGTTCCAAGTTAGGATGTCTAAATCTTTTTTCTTTTGAATTTCGGATAGGTATTTGATATTATGCATGACTTTATAAAAGTGGGAAGAATTTCTTATTTTTTTAAAAGTATACTCGTTTATTCCATCCGAGGAGATGCTGAAGTGAATGGGATTGTCACCTCTAGTCATTTTATTGAGATCATCAATTGAGAGAAGAGAACCATTAGTAATAACATGAATTATTTGATGTGATTCTGTATTTTCTTTCAACTCGAGTAGTAAATCTTTATAGGTGTTGTTAAGAAATACTTCTCCTCCTTGAAGACGAATTGAATAAATAGTTTTAAGATTAGGTGTGATGATCTTTTTAATTGAACTATTATCAAGCTTAACAGAATTTGTGTGGTTTTGATGGCACATAGTGCAAGCCATATTACAAGCTTCTAATGGTTGAATGTCCAATTGCAAAGGCATATTCGAGATAATGGAGTGCTTCTTTATTATATTGCTATTAAATTCTAAAAAGTTCTTCTTTAATAAACTATTCTTTTTGCTCATTTCTATCATGTCTTGATTGAATAAGTCTACTTCTCCGTCATATTTTAGAGAGTGAATAACATTACACTCAGAACTACATCCCGCTTGTTCGTATTGGTTTTCGGATATAAGCTTTCTAATTTGTTGTAATTTTTCCCCATTCCAAACTTCCTGAAATTTAAAATTTTTATTATTGACATTACCAAGTTCCGTAGAATTTTGACAGCAAGGCTGAATTCTTCCTCCATATCTTAAATAAAGATATGACCATGGCAAATGGCAATATGTAGTTTTACTATTTTTCATTATTTTATTCTTTGATGATTGAAATCATTTTTTTTGCTAACTTTATATAGCTGTGATGTGCAAGAAGTATGTCTAAGTTTTGAGCTTTACCATTTTGGAGAAGTTTTGTTATCTCTTGGGGGGTTTTGAAAAAAAGCATAGCAGATTGTATTGATTTATTCCTATCCTTACTCTTTCTTACATCAAGAACTACAGGTATTGAACCTGAGGCTGTAGCTTCGAGTGTTCTTTGTTGAAGAATATATCCTCCAGAAACTAAAGCAAACTTTGCACTATTATAAATCTTTGAGATGTCTTTACCTTGATTAACGACACCTTTGTTATAAAGACAAAGAAAGTCATCTTTCTCCCATCCATAACCATATAATTCAAATTTTATTGTTGGATTTGATTTAATAATATTTTTAATTGTTATATCTCTTTCAATATAGTTAATAATATGACCTAAGTTATAGGAGCTTGAGATGTCATATTTCTTACAAATCTTTTCTTTTACTTTTTCAGATGGAGATCCCGATATCTTGTAGATTTTTAATAATTCTTTAAGGATTTTTGATTTATTTTCCATTGATATAGGCACATTATCGTAGTTTTGTTTATAACTACTTCCTATAAATACAAGCTTATTCTCTCTTTTGATTTTTTTTCTTTGTTTATAAATACTTGTGTTAATACAAAAGGGTTGTGTTTGAATTTGGCATTTTTTTACACTTTTGGATACTAGAATCTTTTTCATATCATCAAAAAGTGTAAATATATAATCTCTTTTTCGAAGTTTTATTTTTTTTGAGTCTTTAAATGTATCCATATAGTCTTGAAACCAAGTAAAGTTATAAGTATATTCATTTAAATACTGATTATTTAAATGATTGATATTAACCGTAATGTGAGGATTAAACTTATAGTGAGCTTTAAGACTTTTGAGTGCACCACATGCTTCCATCTGACTTTTTTGAATATAAAACTTTACTTTATACCCTAATTTTTTAAAACTTTTTGCAATATTTTGCGATATGTGTTGCATAACAACTGTTTCTCTGCAAGCAGATATAAAAATTCGAAGTTCGTTAGTTTCAAAATTGGGATTGCATTCTCGAATCTTTTTTTTGTATTCTTCAACTAAAAGATGATTTTGGGCAACTGAACGACTTAGCGTTTTGGTAAGGTTCTCATTAAAATTAACCTTATCTTGATTAGTGAAATCAGTATTAGTGAAATTGACAAATTTTGGAAATCTATTATTCGTAGTACTAAAATAAGAATAAACTTGTTCTAACGGTACATGGATACAATTTTTTGGCGATTTTTTTAATGCTTTACCAGCATAGTAGCAAATTTGAAGTCCTCTAATATTTGGGTTATTTGTTTTAACTTGATTTCTTTTTAGGGAAACATCAAGTGCAAGCTTTGAATCAAAAAAATATGTGTCTAAAAATCTTTCTTCCATGGTAGCCCTTATATTAAGTTAAACAAGACATAATCTATCGAGATATAATTAATTAAGAAATATATTATAATATACTTACTAAATAATCACTGACGTTATGAATGAATAGTACAAATAAAATTTTGATATAATGTTTTAATCAACAAAGGCAGGTTTATGCAATACTCAGAAGAACAAATGGCTATGTTACAAAATGCAATGGCTTCAATGTATAAAGATAATATGAAGTTTTTAGAAATATACAATAAAGATGTATTTGAAAAGGTGAATGAACTTACAAATAAAATAGAAGAAGAAAACTATAACAGTAGATATGAATTGGAATTTGTGAATAACAGTTTCAATATTTTAGACATGGAAAATAAAAAATATATTTATGAAACCAGTTTAGAAGAATACACTAAAAAATCAGTTTCTGAAACGGACTTTTCCACTAACGGAAGTATCTCAAACTTGATGAACAGTATATACTCCACTGATAATGCAGAAGAGTTACGATTGTTAAACAATGACATACAAACAGAATCTTTCCAGCATATAATGAAAGATGTTAATAAATTCAGAAAGCTCTTTGATTATCCTAGCGTTGGCGAAACTAAACAGATGAAATATGTTCCATCTTTTATATTTTTAGGTTCCCTTTTGGGCTCTCACTTTTTGTCTTTAAAAGATAAATTCAATTTCAAATCTTGTCTAATCATTGAACCTGATTTGGAACTATTTAGACTTTCTCTATTTGTGACAGAATATAAAATACTTACAGACAATAATCGATTGTTTTTCTCAGTAGGAGATACGAATAATCAAATGATTAAATGTATGGAGCAATTTATACTTTATAATTCTTTTGAGAACTATACCTATAAATATTATTCTACCTCATACCATGATAAAAATCTTTTTAATAATTTTGCCCTAGCCTTACAAAATAGTACACCTTTTGCATATGATCATTACCGGCAAATTAACTATGCAAAAGAATCCATACGTAGTATAAATAAGTTCCCCGTATTATTAGAAAAAGAAGTTGAGTCAAAAATTCAAGATCTGCCTATTCTAGTATTGAGCCCAGGACCCTCATTAAGAGAAAACTTCAAATGGTTAAAAGAAAATCAAGACAAGTTTATCCTTATTTCTTTTGGAGCAACGGTTAAAGCTCTCTGCGAAGCAGGAGTAAAACCAGATATTATCACCAGCGTAGATGCTTCTACTTTGATATTAAGACAGTTTCCCAAAGAGTGTAAAAAGACCTATTCAGATTCCTTGAGCTTGTTGGCAGCAGACAGTCACAGGGACTTATTTAAGTTTTTTAAAAAAGAAAATACTATCGTATTTGAACCAAACTTCAAAATAGTGAAAGAGGGGCTAAAAGAATCACCTTCCTTAACGGTAGGGGATAACTGTATGCATATACTTCTTACTATGGGCTTTAAAGAAATATACTTACTTGGGACTGATTTGTCCATAGATGCAGATGCTGGACGCTCA
>Ga0209707_1000822_pt1 | contig 18232 bp, 18 predicted proteins | sample EN4Hudsemesocosm_FD_184630 | JGI IMG/M metagenome (GOLD analysis project Ga0209707, IMG submission 184630) | Methane-oxidizing microbial communities from mesocosms in the Hudson Canyon - EN4B Hudson Canyon (SPAdes) (version 2) | ecosystem: Environmental > Aquatic > Marine > Cold seeps | place... | reverse complement strand
TACTGTAACCTCCCATCCAAATAGCCCTAAAATACCTGTTGTTGAAACAACTGATAATAAACATATAAACAGAGGTAGAATAACCCATCTCTTTTGTCTGAAAAACACCCAAAGAATTAAAATAAATAGAAGTATTAAAATAGAGCCATACAATGACAAGTCCGACCTGACGTAGGAAACAACGTCATTTGCAATCATATTAATCCCACCAAGAAATATCTGAGCACCACTTTTATCTTCTTTGATAATATTTCTTATATTCTGAATGGTTTTAGAGTCAATTTGTCTTTGTAAATCTCTTTGTATTTTAATCTTACTTTTTATATGTTTAAGCTTGAGCATTTTTTCTCTTGAAAGACCTTGATTCTTACTTATTTGGCTTAATTCTTGTCTTTTGAGTACTAATTCTTTTATTGTTATATTTTCTTTTAGCTTGAGCAAAATTGCAGTAGTTTTAAAATCTGAACTGACTAAGTTTTCTTTGTACAGAGGGCTTGTTAAAAACTCTTGTTTAGCAAGCTTTTTATCCGTTTTTTTTGATTGAAGAGTTTGGATTCCCTTGATTAGCTCTTTTAGAGGAACAATAGGGCTTTGAAAAAGAGGAACTGTTAATATGGATGTCACATTGGTGATTTGTTTAAGTTCCATGAGCTTTTGACTCAGCATTTCTAATTGAAGAAGGGAATCACTTGAGAGAAGTTCATTTTTTGGACTGTATGTAAGTATCAGGATATTTGGATTGGAATATCTTTTATCTATTTCTTGAGCAAATAATAAGTCTTTGTCATTATCTAAAAGTAAGGTATCCGAAGAGGCATCAATCTCAAGTTTTGTCGCAAAATAACCCAGAAATGCAACAAATCCAATAATAAGGATAATAACCTTAAGCGGGTTTCTAAAAACAATATTTGTATAAAAGTTTTTAATCATCAGTTTGTTGCGTTGTTTTTATCCAGTTTTTTTATTAAGTCATCCATAGAATTACTGCTTAGATAATCTGAAAACTGTTTTCTATAGGTTTTCATAATGCTAACCCCAATCATTTCAACATCGTAAATTAGCCATTCTGCATTTTTCTTTGAACGATGGAATTTATAAATAATTTTATAAGTTTGATCTTTCCCAATGAGCTCTGTGTGGAGTTTTATTCGGGTGCTTTTAACTTTTTCTGTTTGATTTATGATTACTTTTTCATCGGTATAAAGTTTTAGTTTGTCAATGTATGACTGTTTGAGCTTATGAGTAAAAGCATTTTCAAAATGTTCTTTTTGATCATTGCTCAGTTTTCTCCATTTTTTACCCAGTGCAATTTTGGACATTGATGAATAATCAAATACAGGATCGAAGAGTTCGAATATTTGAATCTTTTTATCTTCTTGTTTAAGTTGTTCATTTTGCAATAATAGGGTTGTTTTATTAATGTTTACTTGCATTTGAGAAGCGATATTTTCTTCTTGAATTGCATAGGCAGAGGATACACCAAATGACAATGAAAAGGCCAGGCTTATTATAGAGTATTTTTTGATTATAAGTTTTGATAGTTTCATATTTATTCCTTAATTTGACTTTTTCTATTTTGTTCATATAAATCTCTCATGAATGGATATAAATCAATGGCATCTTTTTTTATACTTTCATATTCACCTAAGTGAAGAGAGGACTTATTGATGTAATATACCCCATTAAGAATGATACCATTTGACATTTCTGAAGGTAAATCATAAAAGTACTCACTGGTAGGATTTAACATACTATCAGGAATAATAGAGAAGGCATCTCTTACATTTGATGGGCCCAAGAATGGAAGTACTACATGAGGTCCAGGTCCCACTCCATAAAATCCAAGTGTTTGCCCAAAGTCTTCTTCATGTGCTTCCCAATTTAGCTCATCTTTGGCAGGGTCAAAAATACCCAAAATACCAATGGTACTGTTTACGAGAAAACGGCCTGTTTCTTCAATGGCATTATCGAATTTTAACTGTAAAACATTATTTACAAAACGTACAGGAAATACGAGATTTGAAAATACATTGGAAATACCCTCTCTGATGTCATCGTGTACTATATTTGCATACTCAGTTGCGACTGGGATTAAAATATTGACATATACTACATCATTAAAATAGGTCATAGATCGGTTATAACCACTAAATGGGTCTACAACCTCGACTCCAGATTCATCATCAAATTCATCTTCTAAATCACTGGTGAAGTCATCTTCTATTGCAACTTTTTGTTGCGTAGTATTTATATATTTACTTATGGGTGGATTAACCCCATAAAGTGAAAAAGAGAGAACAAAAAGTACTAGAAAAATTTTCATTAAATTGTGCCTTAGTATATAAAACGGTAGTATACAAAAAAATCATATATAAACTTATTAAAGTTATATTTTAGTAAGATTTCGTGTGCTAATTGTGTGAAAATGGTATGAAATTTAGCTTATAGGGATTTTAATTTTGAACTTTGCGCCGGTGTATTCTATATCTTTATATTCAAAGGATTCATTTTTTACCATGATACTACCATTCATATGTTTTGAAATAATCTCTTCACTCATATACAAACCAATGCCCGTACCTTGAGCTTTATGTTTTGTGGTGAAATAGGGTTCAAATATTCTGGTTATAATATCTTCTTCAATACCACCTGCATTATCTTTTATTTCTATAATCATAAAAGAGTCTTTCTCATAAACATTAATAAATATTAGTAAAGATTGATTTTCTTTATTAATTAATTCATCTCTTGAATTATTTAATATGTTGATTAATACTTGAATGAGTTCATTTTCTAAACCTGTAATAATCACAGAATCTATTTTATCAATAATTATGATTTCATTATTTTGGAACTGGTTGGAAATCAAAGATAGGGTTTTTGAAAAAGTACCTTTTATATTAAATGTATTTACCTCTTTATCCTGTTTGAAAAAATCTCTAAAATCATCTATAGTTGACGAGAGATGTTTTGCCGACTTTGTTATACCATCAAGAGACTCCATTAATCTTTCATCTGTGAGCATTTTCATTTCATGTTCAATTTTAATACCAGAAGCAGCTGTTGTAATAACCGAGAGTGGTTGTCTCCACTGATGTGCAATATTTCCAATCATTTCACCCATTGCGGCCATTTTTGTTTGTTGTGCCAGTATGCTATCACTTTTTCTATTCTTTTCTATTTCTTTGAGAAGATTCTCTCTCATGGAATTTATGGAGTTTGTAACAATATCAATTTCATCGTTTGTGTCATTACTGCCATGGGGTTTTAAATCTAAGGCTATATGTAAATTTGTTATGGATAAATTGTTGGCATATAACGCCATTTTTTCAAGATAATTAATAAGAAATCTTTTTACCACAAAAATAACTAAAATTGATATAACTAAAATTTTAAATATCTCTGTTAATATTGTTTCTACTGCTCTGTTACCTATATATGTATAAAGTGGCGCTAGATCTGCCACTATTACAAGTTTACCAATATCTCTGACTTTATTGTTTAGAGTCTTTCTGATAATAAACTCTTTTTCTATTACATTGATATGTTTAATTTTGCCCAGACTTACCAGTTCTTTCTTTCCCTCGTGTATTTTTGCATAAATAATTTTTTCATTATCAACCAAATCTTTCAAGAACATATTAATGGAGTCATTATCAACAGTCCAAATGGCCTGAGAGAGAATATCGAGTCTGTTTTTTTTAATATTATTCAATTCAGTTTCAAATTGCTTGATTTGCTCATTGTATTCATTCTTTAGTTGAAAATAAACTGAGATGGTTGTAATGGTTGAGCTGATTAAAAAAATATAAAGAATGAGTTTATATGATATTTTATTTATTTTCAAAAACAGTCTCCTTAAAGTTATAGATAAATATAACGTATTTTTACTTACTTATTTATATATTTATTGGGATGTTATAACATTCTTGTTATAATCGCGGTAAATTTAGTTACGGAGAAATAATATGGGTAGAGCCTTCGAGTATCGAAAAGCAGCAAAAATGAAAAGATGGGGAAATATGTCAAGAGTTTTCCCAAAACTTGCAAAATCTATTACAATGGCAGCAAAGGCAGGAGTTCCAGATCCTGAAATGAATTCTGCTTTAAGAACGGCAATTTTGAATGCTAAAGCAGAAAATATGCCAAAAACAAATATTGAAGCAGCAATTAAAAGAGCCTCTGCAAAAGATTCAAGTAATTTTTCTGAAGTGAACTTTGAAGGAAAGGGCCCACATGGTGCACTTATCTTTGTAGAAACTGCTACAGATAATAATACAAGAACCGTTGCAAATGTTAAGATGATTTTTAGTAGAAATGCAGGGCAACTTTCACCTACGGGTTCTTTGGAATTCATGTTTGATAGAAAAGCTATGTTTGAATTTAATAAAACAGAAGATATGGACATTGAAGAGTTGGAGCTTGAATTGATTGATTCTGGATTAGAAGAAATTGAAGAAGAAGAGGGTGTGGTATTAGTATCAGCAAACTACACAGATTTTGGTACTTTAAACAGTAAATTTGAAGAGATGGGAATTGAGTTAACTAAGGCTGAATTAAAAAGAATTTCCAATAATCCTCAAGAATTTACAGAAGAACAGATGGAAGAAGTAGCGATACTAACAGATAAACTTGAAGATGATGAAGATGTTCAAGCAGTATACACTAATATAGGATAAGTAAAGAGGTGAATTCCTCTTTACAAAACTTAAATGATTGAAACCATTAATTGATTTATAGTAATTGATATTGCTTGTAAGTCTTTAACATCTTTATTCATAAAGTTTTCAATTTGTTCATTGATTCTTTCAAATGCCTCATGTTCATTTTGTTTGTAGTTTTCAAAAGCAATTTCAGATGATTCATTAATACGTTGAAACTCTAATAACTTCTCTGTATAGTGCATAATTATGAACTCAATGAATTGCATCACTTGTACTTTGAGTTTATAATCACTTTTACTACGTAGGCCTGCATCATTTAATGCCTTGATCAATTCTAAAATTTTAAATTCATTTAAAATTAAATAAAACAGTGTCATTACATCTTTAAATGAGTGATGTGTTCTCTCCGTAATCATAATTACTGCAATTGAAAACCTTAAGTAATTTATAACTCCAAAAAAACAATTAAACTCATCATTATCTGGAATGATCTCTTTAATCTTAATAGTTGGTAGTGAACTGAGTATTTTAAACAATTCTTCTTTATGATCAAGAATATGTACCGTATCGAGTTGACTCGTTTTTAGATATTTTACAATCCATCTGGTTGTAAAATTCAAAGTATGTTCTAACTCATCCAGCAGTCTATATTGCTCCTTAACAGGCATGATAAAATCATTTCTAAATATCTCATATTTTATATCATTGGCCCCAAACAGGTGACTGGATAGAATGTATGACTTGATTTTTAATAAAAATTTATCAATTCCCAGTTTATTATAATTACTGATAAATGTAATACCTTGTGAGTTCACAATAGCATCTGCCATTTTTGTTGCAATTATTTCCCTCTTAAGTGGATGTTCAATTATTTCATGTTCATAAACAGCCACAAATGATTTTGGGAAATATTTTTTCAAAAATGATTGTGAAAATGCCTCATCAATCATTTTCGAATTTAAAAGTATTTTCTTAATGAAAATTTTTGAATAAGAGACCAGTGAGCCAATAATTGGCCTTACTATGGAGTTTTTCTCATTAATTACTTCATGCATGTTTTCATTTTTAGGAATATAAAAATCTTTTCTGTTAAAGGAGAGTATGTTCTTTTCCAATACTTCAATGGAGAGTATGAAGTCACTGAGGTATTTTCTACTCAATATCTCATCTTTTGATATGACCAGTGATTGATGATAATTACTCCAAAGTACTAAATTTACCACCTGCTCAGTAAGACTTTGCAGTGTATTATTTGCTTCAGTTACGGATAAGATGCCTTTATTAGTAAGTGACTTTAACAAGATTTTTATATTAACTTCATGGTCTGAGGTATCAACACCTGCAGCGTTATCAATGCCATCAAGGTTAATCTTACCTCCTTTTAAAGCATATTCGATTCTTGCTTTTTGTGTAAAACCTAAGTTACCACCTTCACACACAATTCTGGCATTTAGGTTTTGTGCATCAATTCTTACTGCCTCATTTTGCTTGTCTCCCAGATACAAGTTACTTTCTTCAACACTTTTAACATAAGTACCAACTCCTCCATTAAACAATAAATCTACTTTCATTGTTAAAATCTTACGACAAAGCTCTTCTCCACTTAAATGTTCTTTCGAAGTATTGAATATTTTTTTCATTTCACTGGAGAGTTCGATTCTTTTATCTGATCGTAAATAAATTCCACCACCTTTTGAAATACATTTTTTATCATAATTTTTCCAACTGCCATCTTTTGCAGTAAAGAGTCTGAGTCTCTCTTTATAACTACTCTTGGGCGCTGGATTTGGGTCAATGAATATTTCTTTGTGTCCAATTGCAGCAATGAGACAAAATTCATGGGAGGCCAATAGACCATTACCAAAAACATCACCGTTCATAGATCCGATCCCTACTACACTAACAGATTCTTTTTCAATATCAATACCTTCTTCAATAAAAAATCTTTTTGTACACATAATTGCACCACGCGCCGTGATTCCAAGTTTTTTGTGTCCAAAACCATTGGAACCCCCACTTGCAAATGCATCGCCCAACCAGTAATTTCGTTTAATGGCAATATTATTTGCAACATCACTCATATTGGCAGTTCCTTTATCCGCAGCAATTACAAAATAAGAATCATCTCCATCATAAGCAACAATTCTTTTATCTCTTTGTATCTCATCATTAATAACATTATCAACCAAATCCAACATATTATCTATAAATTGGCTGTACATATCTTCAAAGTAGTCTTTTGTAATGTCTTGTTTATTTTTATGTATAACAAAACCACCTTTAGCACCATCAGGAATAATTATTGAGTTTTTTCCTTCTTGTGTAATCATAAGTGATTTTACCTCTTGACGGTAATCTTCATGTCGTTCACTCCATCTTAAACCTCCTCGACTAATATTACTCATTCTTAAGTGAATTCCAAAAAACTCAGGGTGATAAATAAATGATTCGATATTGGGTTGTAATCCCTTAAGGTACTGGCTAAAATTTTTGGAATCAATTTTTAATGCAATAGCCTTTTTATCGAAGAAAAAGTTTGTTCTAAGAATAGATTGTAAAAATGCATAGGTTAATTTTAAAATTCTATCATCTAAAATGTTTGGAACCAATTTGATTGATTCATCAATTTGTTGCTCCAAAATCTTAATAGACTTGTCTCTATTGGTGATTTTGGGGTTAAATCTGGCATCAAAATAGTCAATGAAAAGTTTTGCAATGTGGCTGTAGTGTGTTAAGGTAGTTAGTATTGAATCAGAACTTAATGAAATTTCCGCTTGATCGATGTACTCAATAAATGATCTGAGTAATAGTACTTTCCTGACGGAAATATTTTCAGAATAAACAAGTGAAAAAAGTTTACATCGTGTAAAGGTATCACATAACAGAGTATCTGTAATGACGTGTTCTATATTCTCTTTTGCCAAACAAATGTGTCCTGAGTCTTTTAAGTCGAGATTAAAACGACTGATAAATATTTCTTTATCACTCTTATTAATACTGTAAGTTACTTCATCAATGATATCAAAACCAAAGTCATGAAGAATTGGAGTAATTGTGGATAAGTAAATTCTCTCTTTAGAGTATATTTTAATGGCCGTGAGATCGCTGTTTTGAATAATTTTTGTTACAATTAATAACTTTTGAACCTCAGTAAAAAGCCAGTCGGATACGTTTAAATCATCTTTACTTAATAATTGAGAACAAACAGCATTCATCGTTGAAGTTGCCATAATAAATCCTTTATAGATCATATTAAAGTAGTGTTACCTACTACATTAGCATAATAAATAATAATACATAGAGAATAATATTGTTTGGCTAATAATATATATCTAATTTAAAACAAGACTGTTATATTTAAGTTAATATATTTGTAATTGTCAAATTAATTTAATCTTTGGAGCCATTTTTTAATATAATATCACCAATATTTTTATTAATTGCATTGGCTACTACATTACATTTAACTTTAAATAAAAAATAGATACGTGGGTCACTATTATTTTCCAAACACTCGAAGTTTCCCATTCCTTTTGAAATAATCAAAGGCATTTCATTATACATTTTATTAAAATCCTTTGAAGCTCTGCTTTCTTCGTAGCCTGGAGTATCAACACCTGAATCAATTATAGTGGCAACTTCATCAATACCTATTTGGTAAGCCTCTTTAACTGTAATATCATTTATCACAGGTTTTCCTCTTGTGGCATAAAACAACTCCATGTGAGGATAAAGCTCATGAAGTGTTTCCAGCAATATTTTATCAAATACGTTTTCACCACTGTTATCTGCAAGAATCATTAACTTATCAATGTTATTTAATTGATGTTTCAAAGTTTCATAGTCATTGATTGAGAAATCTGTTTTAAATACATTTTTTATTTCATCTTTTAAACTAAATTGTTCTTTTGCAGCAAAATCAATGACATTGCCTGCAACACTTGCTTTGATTGCCGTAAATAGCTTGTCGGAAGATTCAGATAACAGTTGTTTAATAAATGGTACAAATGTATTTGCAATAACAATACTGTCTTGTTTAACTTTTTCAAGGGGATCAGATTTATTTATTTTTAAAGCGAGAAATTCATATACATCACGAACAACCCAGGGAGGAGTGTGTTCAAAGGAGAATGTTTTGGAGCGTTTTATTACTTCATTATTTATTTCATCTGCCAAGTTATTTTCACAATTAAGTGTTAAAGTGGCTTTTTTTATTTGTCCGATTATACAATCTACACAGTCATTTGTAATATTCATTATAATCACTCTTTTTATGCTATTATAGCAAATCTAAATAAACAGGTGATTAACATAAAAGTGATTTTATGTATACAAGATTTGTCTAAAAGATTGTTGCAAAATTGTCATATTTATTGCTTTATTTGTTATTCAAAAATAATATAGTACTATTCGCACTTTATTATATTCTAAAAGGGGATATTCGTGGGTTATTTCAAGTTAAAAAATCGTGGAACAGATGTTAAAACTGAGTTTACAGCAGGATTTACTACCTTTCTTACAATGATGTATATTGTTCCAGTTAATGGATTCATTTTAAGTGATGCAGGACTTCCAATGGGTGCGGTTGTAACAGCTACTGCACTTATTACAATTCTTGCAACATTTTTCAGTGGAATTTGGGCGAATACGCCTATTGCTATGAGTGTTGGTATGGGATTAAATGCCTACTTTTCATATGGATTGGTATTAGGTATGAAAATACCTTGGCAAACGGCTTTAGGTATTGTATTTTTGTCAGGTATAATTTTTGTCATACTCTCATTTACAAATTTTAGAGTTTGGATTATGACTTCTATTCCAATTACTTTAAGACGTGCAATTAGTGCGGGGATTGGTGCATTTATTGCTTTCATTGGTCTTAAACAAATGGGAATGATTGTTGAAAATGAAGCAACATTAGTGCAACTGGGTGATTTTTCTAGTCCAGCTGTATTTTTGGGAGTGATTGGCTTAGTTTTAGCATTTGTATTTTATGCCTATAAACTTAAAGGTGCTTTTGTATTTTCAATTGCAATTACATCTGCTATTGGATGGAGTTTTGGTATTGGAGAAGTTCCTACACAAATATTTTCAACGCCTGCTTCAATAGCCCCTATTATGTTAGAGCTTGATATTCCATCGGCACTTACTCTTGCGCTGTTTCCAGTTGTTATAACATTTTTAATTACAGATATGTTTGATACTTTAGGTACATTAACAGGAGTTGGAGCTCGTGCTAATTTATTTCAAGATGATTCAAACAAAGAAGATAAAAGTTTACAAAAAACTCTTGAAGCGGATGCTGTGGCAACGGTTGCTGGAAGTTTATTGGGTGTATCTACAACTACGAGTTTTATTGAAAGTGCAAGTGGAGTTGAAGAGGGTGGTCGTACAGGACTAACGGCTGTGTTCACTGCCATGTTTTTTATATGTACTCTTTTTATGTTACCTCTGTTTCAAGCTATACCGGGAAATGCAATTTACCCAGTATTAGTGGTTGTTGGAGTATTAATGTTCACAGAACTTGGGAAAATTAATTTTGAAAAAATCGATTTAGCCACTTCCGCTGCTGCATTTTTCATGGTATTTTTAATGCCATTAACATTCTCAATTACAAATGGAATTGCTGCAGGTTTTATTATTTATACAATAATTAAATTTGCAAAAAAAGAAACAAAAGATTTAAATATAGGTATAGTTTTACTGACTTTTATCAGTTTTATTGTGTTTATACTACAAGGTTAAAGGAAGATTATTGGAAAAGTATTACTACGGATATGATGAGTTTGCAAAAGATACTCAAGAACTAGTTGACAAATGTAGAGGTTACGAACCTGATGTTTTATTGGCAGTTGCACGTGGAGGAATGACCCTTTCTCACTTGATGGCTCAAGCATTGGACATGAGAAATCTCTATGCTTTAAACTCGATTCATTATGAAGGGACTCTGAAGTTAAATACATTTAATGTTTTCAATATTCCAGATATGTCTAAGGCCAAAAGAGTACTGATTATTGATGATATTGTTGATAGTGGTGAAACAATGGAGGAAATTTTCAAAATATTAAACGAAAAATTTCCTGAAACTGAATTTAAGTTGGCTACTATTTTTTACAAAAAAACTGCAGTTTTACAACCAGACTACAGCGTAAAAGAAGCAACTCAATGGATTGATTTTTTTTGGGAAACTGACGTAAAATAATACTTTAGGGATTAAGTGTTATTTAATCCCTGAATTCTAAACACATCTTTAAGTTGATACGTTGTAGAATAATTATAATTAAAAAATAATTATTTTGTGAAGGTATTTCTTATGGATGAAAATCAAATTTGTGATTCAGACTTGACTACTTTCAAGACACAAAATGATCTACTGCTTCTTGAAAAAAAAATATCAAATAACTCCCAAAATATAAAACAACTTTCATTAAAACTCTCTAATTTATATGACATGAAAAAACAATACAAAGAAAAATCAGGAATAAAAGAAACATATCATGAGCTAAAAAAATCTCTGCAAAAGCAAGATTATTTTAAAGACAACTTTTTTAAACAAAAAGAACTGCTGGAAGAGCAAAAAAAACTCAGAGTCACTTTTAAATATTTAAGAGAGGATATACATCAACTTAATATAAAAATAAAAGAGATTCCACTACTTACAAATGAGCTAGTACAACTTGATAAACAAGTTGAAGTTGTAGATTTAGCCATTGAAGCCATTAAAGATAAAAAAGAAAAACTTGAAAAAAAAATTGAAAAACTCACTCAAAATATAAACAAAAATAGAGAGACAATGTCTGACTTACTGGCTATTTCTCGTAAAATTAACTTTAATAAAAGTACCTCTTCTTTAATAAAAAGTTATGATAGATTGTTGAATCAAATGAACAGTGAAGTAACGGAACTTTATAGGAAAGAAACGAATGAACTGAGTTATACATTGGAACTTGAAGAAAATAAATTTAAAAAATCAAATGCATATAAAGAAAAAATCTTATTGAACAAAAAAATGCTTGCTGACAATATACACTTACTCAAAAGTGATGTATTGTTGCATGATGAGAAGTTGAAAGAATTAAAAGGTATTGAAAAAATAGGACAGACAAATAACGAAAAACTTTCAAAAATAAAAGAATGCAACTACGATGAAGTTTTATATAGAAACTTACTTGAACAACACAAAACCATTAAAAATGAGTATGATTTGGTACTCGAACTTGAAAAACTTATAGAAAATATTCCTGATTTCAAAAGAGACCTGCTTAACTTGCAAGACAATGATGTCAAATATACACAAGAAAAAATAAGTATTGCTCATCTATTGAATGATAAATAATTTTTTATATCAATTTATAACAAAAAAATTACAAATTTCGAAATAACACCATTTTCATTTTAATTACCACTTTTTTACCACATAATTCTTCTATGATTACAATTCGAACTTAAATATTTTCATAAGGAGTTTGTTATGTTAGAAATCACAGGAGATACATTGTTTGCTTTTACAATATTCACACTTTTAGTGGGAGTGAGTTTTTTTCCAGACACATTCTGGTTTGATATTAACAATGATTAGAAGGAATATGTTATGACTGATATATTTTTGACCTATATATTACCCGTAAGTGTTTATCTTTTTTGTATAGCACAATACATCTCTTACAAAGAGAAGAATACAGATGATAAAAACATCGAATACAAATAAGGATAAAATATGAATCTTAAATTTTTTGCAATATTAACAATTTGCACTTCTTTTATTGTCTATTTTATAATTTTAAAATATGCAACACCTATAATTTTGCTGCCTCAAAGCGTCTCGACACTTGAATTTATATCGTACAATCTTATTGGATATGTACTAGAAGCGGCTTTAATAGTATTCTTATTTATACATATGTTGGTAAAATCAAAAATTGATTTTTCTTATTAGAGAGAACTCAAATAGATTATTTTCTCTTAAATTCTTTGTTTAGATAATCATATTCCAAACAGTGGTCACATTTATTTACTTGTGAGTACAATATTGTATCTAATTTAATTTCTACAAATGTATCTTTAATAAGTTCGATAACCTCAGGATCTGCAGAATATAGAATCGATTTTGTTTCAATATTACCTGAAACAATTTTGTCTGTTTTATCTGTAACTTTTTTAAGATTAGACTCCCAATAATCAATTAACTCTTGGTTATCATCCAACTCATCGTATCTTTCATCCCATTGGAGACAAAGTTCGGGTAGTAGTCCACATGTTCTTTTATCATTGAAGTCGAGTGTAATTCCTTGAAGTTCCATAGTTTTTTCCTCCTAGGTAATACATTTTAATGCATTAACCCTTAAATAGAAAAGTACAATTAAAAGTAATTTATTTTTTTTACTTTTAAATGACGCCAAATACTAATTATGCTTGGATAATAAGGATTTCAAAAGATCAGAGGCTTTTTCCTTCAGACTAATGTCTCCAGAGTTATTTTTACAGTTTTCTAGTAATGAACATATATGGCTGATATCTTTGTAACCTTTAAGTTCATCCATATAATAATTGGCCAATTCAAATAATACCTCAAAATCATTTTCCAATTCGATGTAATAAATAAATAAACTTTGGCTTTTCTCTAAATCTTTTGCAAGAAATTCACCTTTTAATAAAAGTCTGGCTTTTGTTAGAATAGCAGGAGAATAATCATTATTAAATGACTGTTCAAGTAATTCAAGCGCTTTTTTTGGATTCCTTACTGTCCCTATTGAATTGAAGTAAAAATTTGATAAATGGTATTGCGCATGGGAAAATCCAGCGTAAGATGCCTTTTGCATATATTTGAAACTGAGATTTAAATCTTTTTTCACTCCAATTCCAGTACTGTACATATAACTCAGATTGGTCAGCGCCTCAGGATGTTCTTCTTTAGCGGCAGTTTGAAGGAAAATTTTGGCTTTTTCATAGTCTTTTTCATATAATAAAGATCCCTCTAGGTAAAAAGCGCCAAGTATTGCTTGTGCATTAATACTTTTCTTTTCTGCGGCGAGATTAATGAGGCGTTCTCCTTCTTTGGCATTTTTTTCTATCCCTTCTCCATATAATAAACACATTGCAAACTCAAATACAGCTTCTTCATGGTTTAAGTCTTGGGCCGCTTGTTTAAACCAAAAAGTTGATTGCTCCAGAAGTCTAAAGGAGTTTGGATTAATAAAATATTGTTCACCTGATTTTTTTAATTCTTTGTATTCATTTAAATGTGCCAGTTTTGCTTTTGCTTGTAAGTTCAAGCCTAAGAGATACTGAGCGTTTATATCGTCATTCATAATTGCTTCATAACAAGTCTGTTTGGTAATATCATTAGAGGTGTCTAGAAATTTATATACAGGTACTTCTTTGGAACAAATATTTAAATAGTATAATTCCACCAAGCTACATGCTCTTTTAAGATTAATTTTAGCCAAGTGTACAAATTCATCCAGTGATAAATTTGACTTTTCAAAATGAGCACCTTGATTTGAATCTACTCTTATTTGATGAAGTGTTGAACAAATATTCTTATCAATTTTTTTGACAATATTCAGTTGTTCAATTTTTTTATAGAGGTAAGTCTTTTGTAAATCAATCTTATAATTCTTAGCTACTAATTGGGTAAAATCAACAATAAAACCTCTGAGAATTATTAGGGAGTGAGTAGGAGTATGTAAGTAAAACTTTTTTGCTTCTTCATATTTTTGACCTAAGTCTTGATCAAAGTTCTTGATAAAGTCTAAATCATTCATAACCGGCCTAATATTTTACTTGAGCTAAAATTGCCTCTTGTACTTTAATTGCCTGAGAATGCTCTTGAACATCATGACATCTGATTATAGAAGCCCCATTTTTGATGCTTTCTAAATGTATTGCAAGAGTACCAGGTAGTCTTTGTTCAATTGTAGCTGAAGAAATTTCGTCAATCATTGATTTTCTACTCGCCCCTATTAGAAGTTCACGTCCAAATTTTCTGAAGTGTTCTAAATTATTAAGTAGAGTCAAATTATGTTTTAATGTTTTTCCAAAACCAATGCCCACATCTAGAATAATTTCCTTGATACCAAAGTCAGTAGCTTTTTTTATTTGTTGTTCAAAAAAAGAGTCGATTTCAGATATAACGTCCTTATATAATGGATCATTTTGCATATCTTGAGGTGATTTTTGCATGTGCATAATAACCAGAGTTGCTCCATATTTAGAGGTTATTTTTGCTACTTCGTCGTTTATTAAACCAGTAATATCATTCACGATCTTAAAACCTCTGTCCAATACGTAATTTAGTACAAGTGGTTCGTAGGAATCAATGGAAAAATTAACTTTTTCGTAAAGCTTGTGTTTATATATTAAATCGGCAATGGGTTTAATTCTATTGAGTTCGGTAAGGGGGTCTACGCTTTTACTTCCTGGACGACTTGATACCGCACCGATATCGATAATATTTGCACCATCTCTAATCATATTTTCAATTGTAACAATAACATTAGAATCATCAAATCTACTTTTGGGATAAAAACTGTCTTCATTGGCATTGATAACGCCCATTATTTTTGTTTTAAAAATATTGTTTTCATTTTTCATAAATAAGTTACTCTCATGCATAACAAGTAGCCTTAGTTTCGGTTTTTTCGATGAATTATTGTAAGTAAAAGTGTTGTAAGAATATTGATTGGTTTTGAGTTTAATTCAATTAATTTTATTGCTACTGAAAAATTTTCAAGTTCTTTTGAGGTCAGTTTGATTTTTTCTTTGTTGATTTTATATATTAATGCTTCCACAAGAGATTTTGCTTCAGTTTTAGTGATTCTTTGGTTTTCCTTAAGAAAGTTGTATGTTTCTTTCAGATCTAAATTTTTCACATTTAAATTAATTTCTTCTGGCATTTTTTTATCTTTCATAAAACGATGAGGCATTCTCGATAGAATAGTGGGGAGAAGAGTGGATTTTGATGTTGTTACAATAATGTATATAATATTTCTAGGAGGTTCTTCTAAAACTTTAAGTAGTGAGTTTTGAGCCTCTTTTCTAAAAGTTGATGCGCATAATATGATGTACTTTTTTTCAGAAGTAGCAATATACGACTCTTTTATAACGGCGTTTGCTTGAGCCAATAAAAATTCATCTTTATCATTTGTTTCATTTCTAACTACTCTCGTATTGTGTACTGGAAGTTTTTGTGAAAGCGATTCTAAAATATTATTGATACTGGATACAATTAATATTTGGGATAAATTGGTATTGAAGTTTTGCATATTAATGCTCTACGTTTATTTCGGCAAATAATGCAGCACTAAGCGTTTTATTATAAAGTCTAAACATCTGCAAGAGCTTCATATCTAGTGCTTCGTCATTACTTCTGAGATTAAATGCATCTTGTTTTTCTTCATCAAGTAACCATAGAAAAGATTTATTACTGACCTTGGGAATAGTTGCTCTTATGTCTTGCCCACGTCCTATATACCAAAAACAGTACCCTGCTGGAAAAGAGATATTTAACATATCTTTGATTAAATTAATGTCATCTTCTGATTTGATCGAGTCAATTTGTTTATAAAAAGCTCTGAAATCATAAAAGGGCAAAAAGGGGCGATTTTGCTTGGGTGTATTAATGTTGGACAAAATATATTCCAAGAACCACTCTCTGTCTTTATCTGTCAATACTATAACTGAACAGTTTTGATCCAAGATATTACTGATGAGCTTTGACACAAGTGGAGTCCACTCATATTTTTTTTCTTCCAACCAAGGAGAGATTAGTTTATCTTCCCTGATTGTATCAATGGTCCAATTTAAAAATTCTTGCACTATTATTTGTCCAGGTTATAAGCTTCGTGTAAAGCTCGAACTGCTAGTTCACTGTATTTCTCTAAGATAATCATAGAAATCTTAATTTCACTTGTACTGATAATGCGGATATTAATGTTTTCATCTGCTAAGGCTTGAAATGCTTTACTTGCAATTCCAGCATGAGACTTCATCCCAACTCCAACAATAGATACCTTTGAAATTTCCTCATTGTAGTCAATTTTTTTAGCATCATTAACAAAGTGTGCCATAACTTTTTTTGTCGTATCTAACTCAGTTTTTGGTACTGTAAAATCCAGATCTGTTACACCATCAACACCCACTGTTTGAATAATCATATCTACATTGACATTGGCATCAGCAAGGCCTGTAAAAATAGAAGCTGCGATTCCAGGTTTATCTTTAACCGAATAAAGTCCAACTCTAACTTGGTTTCTATCTAATGCTATACCACTTACTACTGGTTTTTCCATAATATTTTCTTCTTTCGTTATTAATGTACCAGGAGTTTCAGGGGAGAAACTGCTTCTTGATACTAAATTTACATTTAATTTTTTTGCCATTTCAACAGAACGTGTTTGCAATACTTTAGCGCCCAATGAAGCCAGTTCTAACATCTCATCGTAGGAAATCATATCCAGTTTTTTTGCTTTTGGTTCAATTCTGGGGTCAGTTGTATAAATACCATCCACATCAGTGTAGATTTCACAAAGGTCAGCTTTAATAGCACCTGCAATTGCAACTGCGGTTAAATCACTGCCTCCTCGTCCAAGTGTCGAAACTCTACCATTTGAAGTAACACCTTGGAATCCAGCAACTATTACCACCTTGCCATCACTAATAGCATTTCTCATGTTTGTCACATCAATATTTTCAATTCTGGCTTTTGTATGAGCATCACTGGTGGTAATTCCAGCTTCTCTACCACTCATAGAAGTGGTTAAATAACCTTGATCATTTAAAGCGATAGACAGAAGAGCTGAAGTAACTCGCTCTCCTGAACTAAGCAGCATATCAATTTCTGGAGATGCGGGATTTGAACTGAAATGATCAGCGTATTCCAACAATTTATTTGTTTCTCCACTCATAGCTGAAACAACAGCTATAACGTCATGTCCGTCATCTTTAATATCTTTAATGATATTAGCAACGTTTTGGATTCTCTCTAGTGTTCCTACACTAGTACCACCAAACTTAAGTACTTTTAACATAATTAAATAAAACCTTCTTTTTTAAAATATTTTAACACTTGTTTATAAACGGTTCTTTTGAAAAACGTAATATATTCATAAATGTTTTTAGTGGGTACAAATTTGTATTCACTAAACTCTGGTAATTCAGTATTGATATTAACCACTGCGCCTTTTTTCAATTTCACTAAATAATACATTTGTATTTGTCCGTCATAAGGATACATTTTTTTAGCAATGGCAGGAGGGAAATCATAACTAACCCACTGGGGGTATTGCGCAATAATGTCAATATTATTGGTCCCAATTTCCTCTTCTAGCTCCCTAAACAAAGCCTCACGTGCTGTTTCTCCTTTGTCAATACCACCTTGAGGAAACTGCCAGGCATTATCAACATCAGTTCTTGAAGCAATAAAAACTTCACATTTTTCTGGATATTTAGCAGATAGTACGATTGCAGCAACATTGGGTCTATAATTTTTTCCATTTTCTGGTGCTGGAATATTATCTATTTTATCAACCATGAATAATTTTTTCCTTATAATTAGCCAAAGATTATAA
>Ga0209707_1000820_pt1 | contig 18264 bp, 9 predicted proteins | sample EN4Hudsemesocosm_FD_184630 | JGI IMG/M metagenome (GOLD analysis project Ga0209707, IMG submission 184630) | Methane-oxidizing microbial communities from mesocosms in the Hudson Canyon - EN4B Hudson Canyon (SPAdes) (version 2) | ecosystem: Environmental > Aquatic > Marine > Cold seeps | place... | reverse complement strand
AGCAGCGAACAGTATTTACAAACCGCCGTGCAAAAATACCACCAATGTAACTATAGAGGTAAAGAAATACAGTTACTAGAAAAATACCCTGATGTATTTTTAAACCAAACTACAGCTACAGCTACAAGTCAACCTGAAGCGCTTAATAATACGCAAGTATTGCCAGACCTGGATATCGACTATTTAATTAAATCTTCTTTAGCTTTATCGGCAGAGACCGATCAAGTGCAGTTACTAGAAAAGATTATGATGGTCGTGCTGGAATGCTCCGGGGCTGAGCATGGATATTTATTACAACAAGTAGACGCTGAATGGCAACGAGTAGCGGAATGTCGTATTAATGAAAAAATGCCTGAAAAAATCTTACATACCCCTTTAGAAAAGATCAGTCGTATTTGTCAGGGAATTGTTCATTATGTCGGTAGAACTTTAGACAGCGTTGTTTTAGATGATGCTCAACTCTCAGCTGAGTTTAAAGATTTACCAGAGGTAGCAGAAAGTAGCTTACGTTCATTGCTTTGCGTACCCATAATGCGTCAAACTGATTTAATTGCTGTTTTATACTTAGAAAATAATTTATCATCTGGCGTGTTTACTGCCGATAAAGTTCACACGATTGAATTATTGAGTTTGCAAATGGCTATTTCTATTGAAAATGCACGTTTAATCGCTCGAATAGGTGAGTTTAATGTTGAGCTAGAGCAACGTGTTAATGATGTGACTCAGAAAAATAGAGAAAAAGATCATCTGTTAATTCAGCAGTCAAAGCTAGCAACGATGGGGGAGATGATCAATAATATTGCGCATCAATGGCGGCAGCCCCTTAATGCGCTGGGTTTGTTATTTGGTAATTTACAAGATGCAAAAGAATTTGATGAATTAAGCTCTGAATATTTAGATGAGCAAATACAAAATGGTTTCAACTATATCGATAGAATGTCTAATACGATTAATGACTTCAGAGATTTTTTTAGTCCGAATAAACCTCTTGAAGTTTTTAGTGTCCGCGAGGCTGTAGAAGGGGCTATTGCACTTGTTGAACCTAGCTTTAAATCACATAGTGTACAAATTGAAGTAGATATTGTTCAAGATTATCAACTTTATGGCATACTCAATGAATACGCACAAGTCGTCTTAAACTTACTAACCAATGCCAAAGAGGCGATTGCAGGTGATCAAAGTAGTGGTCTTATAAAAGTGACTTTGAGTAGCCATGATAAAAAAGTGTATTTAATCGTTCAAGATAATGGTGGCGGTATTAAAGAAGACGTTATAGAGCATATTTTTAAGCCTTATTATTCGACCAAGGAAGGAGGCATGGGGATTGGCTTGTATATGTCTAAAATGATTATTGAAGGCAGTATTAGTGGACAAATTCAAGCACGTAATTTACATGATGGCGTTGAGTTTTCTATTGTTGCCCCCAGCCTTTCCGCTAATAATGATTACCAAAAATTACTGGCATCTGAAAGCTAGTAGGAGAATTACGTGATAAATAGCCCTGAGCATAATGACCAAACAGATAAAAATTATTTAAGGTCACTTAGCATTTTATATGTGGAAGATGAAGATGCGGTGCGTGATCAATTAAAAACCTACCTAGCACGGCGTTGTAGCAAAGTTTATACCGCAGCTAATGGAAAAAAAGGGCTAGAAGCCTTCAAGAAAAATAAGCCTGATATCATTGTCTCAGATATTCTAATGCCAATTATGGATGGTTTAAAAATGGCAGAGTATATAAAGGAGATTGATCCTAGTATACCTATCATTCTAACCACTGCCTTTGAAGAGCCACGTTACTTTCATCAAGCAATTGAATTAGGCGTACATCAGTATGTTACTAAGCCAGTTAAAATGCCGATTTTGGAGCAAGCTTTATTAAAAAGTGCGCGAGTTCTTAGGGCAGAAGCGGCACTTAAAGAAATTGAAGAACGTTATCGTGTGTTATTTAAGCTATCACATTTTGCTATTTCTGTGACTGATGTCGAGCCCGAGGAAAAAAAAGAACAGCCACTGGTTATTAGTGATGAAACGGCTTTAAATGAAGGTGATTTAGTCGATTGTAATGAAGCTTTTTTATCATTACTTGGCTATTCAAATATCAAAACACTGCAAGATCAAGAGCAAAATATTTACTCTTTGATGACGGAGGAGTCCGCAAAGTTATTTAATGGCTTAGTTCATGATGAGTTGTTGATTCGTGGTTTTTCGCGTGAATTTGAGCTTGAACTTGTCGGCGCTAAACAAGTGAAAATACCGGTAATAGCGCAATTAGTCTTACGCTATTCAGATTCAGGGGAGCCATTAGAAGTCTGGGGCGTTATGCGCGATGTCAGGGAGCAGCGTAAAAATGAAGAAAGCTTACGTTTGTCCTCTAAGGTTTTTGAGTCATCGAAAGATGCAATTATTATCAGTGATAACAATAATACTATAATATCTGTTAATCAAGCATTTACAGATATTACCGGTTATGAAGCGTCTGAAGCCGTTGGTAAGAACCCTAATATGTTGCAGTCTGGGCGACATGAGCCTTCTTTTTATCAAGAGCTTTGGGCAGAACTAGTGACTACGGGCTATTGGCAAGGGGAGATATGGAATCGGCGTAAGAATGGGGAGATATTTCCTGAATGGATTTCAATCAGTCTGGTTTATGACCTTCAGCATAAAGTTTCTCATTTTATTGCAATTTTTAGTGATATTACCAAGCTCAAAGATGCTGAAGCTGATATAGAGTTTTTAGCTAATTACGACCCGCTGACTAAATTACCTAATCGACGTTTATTTGTTGACCGCTTAGGGCAGTCTATTAAAACGGCATCTAGAGATAACACGAGTTTAGCGGTTTTATTTTTTGACTTAGACCACTTTAAAACTATTAATGATTCATTAGGGCACAATGTTGGCGATCAAATGCTGATAGAAGTGGGGGAACGAATTAGTTCATGTATGCGTGAGATTGATAGTGTTTCACGTTTATCGGGTGATGAGTTTGCAGCGGTCATCAATAATATTAGTGATGTGGGCAGTGTAATCACGGTGGTAAAGAAAATTATTGATACCATACGGCTAGGTTTTAAAATTAAAGATTACGAGTTACATGTCACCATTAGTATTGGTATTAGTGTCTATCCCAATGATGGTGATAATTACGAAATCTTATTGAAAAATGCAGATACAGCTATGTATTGCGCTAAGCATAATGGCCGTGATAATTTTGAATTTTTCTCGCCTTCAATGAGTTCACAAGCATTAGAGCGCTTAGCACTGGAAGGCAGTCTGCGTAAAGCGGTAGAAAATGAAGATTTACTTGTGTACTATCAGCCGAAGGTTAATACAGAGACAGGGCGGATTGTTGGGATGGAGGCTTTATTACGTTGGCCGCACCCAGAACTTGGTATGATTTCACCCTCAAAATTTATTCCTTTAGCAGAAGAAACGGGGCTAATTATTCCTATTGGTAAATGGGTTTTAAAGGAAGCTTGTCGGCAAAATAAAGAATGGCAAGACCAAGGTTTAATCGCTGTTCCTGTCGCGGTTAATTTGTCAGCGGTACAGTTTAGGCAACATAACTTATTAGACATAGTGAAAGCAACTTTAGACGCGACTGACTTACAAGCGTGTTATTTAGACTTGGAGTTGACGGAAGGCTTATTAATGGATTGTTCAGAATATAATGTCACCTTATTAAAAGAATTTAGGCGCTTAGGCGTTCATCTGTCCATTGATGATTTCGGTACTGGCTATTCTTCATTAAGTTATTTAAAGCGTTTTCCTATTTCTAAATTAAAAATTGATCGGTCATTTATTATGGGCGTACCTGCAGATAAAAATAGTGCTTTAATTACGAGTGCAATTATTAGCCTAGGACATGATCTGGAAATGACAGTCATTGCTGAAGGTGTAGAGACTGAAGAGCAGTTTAATTTTATGCAAGCCCATCAGTGTGATGAAATTCAAGGCTACTTATTTAGCAAACCCGCCCCAGCGGAGGAGATGGAAAAATTATTGCGTAAAGGGACTATTAAATCTTCGGTGTTTTAATCCATTGATATCTCTCTATAAGTAGTGATAAAAATAAATATACGGTACTATACATCCGAATAAAATAAATTTTACGGATATATGATGATAAATGTACTGGTTGAGCAGAATAAGCATTGGCAAGCTGAAGTCTATCAGAGTGTTAGTCGAGATAAATTGCAGAAATTAATAGGCTACTTACCGCTCAAGCAAATTATTACCATAACGGGAGTTCGACGCTGCGGAAAGAGTACTTTAGTCAAACAGGCAATTAATTATTTGATTGAAGAAGGTGTAAATTCTGGAAATATTCTTTTTGTAAATTTAGAGCACCCTTTCTTTTTAGAGTACAGGCATGACGCGAATTTTTTAAATACCATTTACGATGAGTATTTAAAGCTAATGAACCCAAAGGGCAAGGTGTACTGTATTTTTGATGAAGTACAGTATTTTGATAACTGGCAAGTTTATGTAAAAAGTAAATACGAAAGTAGCCTTATAAAATTTATCATAACAGGCTCAAACTCATCCATGCTGTCTAATGATCTGAATACCTTGTTAAGCGGTAGAAGCTTAAACATACATTTAGATACATTTTCATTTAGCGAATTTTTAGATTATAAAAAAATAGAATACAAAGGTGAATTTAACCAAACGGCTAACAAAATAGATATATCACGGGCGAAAGATGAATATTTAAAATGGGGGGGATTTTTTGAGGTGTTTCAAATTGAAGATGAACTTATAAAAAAGGAACTCTTAACCAGTTATGCTAAAAATATTATCTACCAAGATATAGTCCCAAGATACAACATAAGAAATAGTGAAGTCGTAGAAAGGCTTTATTTTTATTTACTTACAACAGCGTCAGGTATCTTGAATTACACCACGCTTGCAAAAATATTTGAAGTGAGTGATAGAACCATTAAAGAATATATTCAATATTTTGAAGAGGTTTATTTATTGAAAAGAATAGATAAATTTCATAATAAACCTAAGGAAAAGATTAAATCATTTAAAAAAGTATACTCTTTAGATAATGGTTTTTTACAGCTTCCGTCGAAGCATTCAAGCGACTTAGGTTTAGCACTGGAAAATATGGTATTCAATGTATTGAACCAACGAAGTGAAAGCGTTACCTACTTAAAAGAAATCCATGAGGTGGATTTTTATAGCGATGATACCTTATACCAAGTGACTTATGATATGAGAGATGAAAGAACCAAAGAAAGGGAAGTGAATGCTTTTAATTACTTTAAATTTAAACACAATGTAAAAAAGAAGGTAATTACCTATGACTCAGAAATGAATTTAGCTGAGATAGAGTGTATTAAGCTAGAGAGGTTTATTTTAGAAGGGCTATAAAAGCGTCCAAAAAACTTGACCATTACGCACTGTTAAGTCTGGAAAGGCAAATAAGCGCTTAAAGCCCTCCCTTGTTGGGGGAGGGTTGGGTCACTGCCATTAAGTTAAGCGGTTTAAGGGTGATTTTTTCTTGCTCTTAAGCCCCCTCTTGATGGAGGGGGTTGGGGGCGGAGAAATTAAAATAAATTCTTTTTTCCTTAACTTAATGGCAGTGGAGGGTTGGGTGGGGAGAAATTAAAATAAGTTTCTTTTTCTCCTTATCCAACCTTCTGCCTTTGGAGAGGGCTTTTAAGAACAGAACCAGTTTTTAATTGGAAGGGCTCCTAACTGCGCTTAAATAGTTTATTTTGTCCCTTGGCGCGAGCGGTTATTTCTCCCTCTTGGGTTGTTACCTTGTGTGCTAGCACCCGAGCGCTGACCATCTCTGTGGTCGACTCTAGGCTTTTTGGGTTTCTTAGGTCTATGGGGGCGCGTATTTAGGCTTGATTCAGGTAAGCTATGAACAGGCTCAAAACCATCAACCATTTCACGAGTTAATAGCTGTTGTATTAAACGCTCAATATCCGAAAGTGATTCAAATTCATCGGCGCTGACTAATGAGATAGCTTGCCCCGCAGAGCCTGCACGGCCTGTGCGACCAATACGATGTACATAATCTTCAGGCACATTAGGTAAGTCGAAATTAACTACTTGAGGGAGTTGTTCGATATCTAAGCCACGAGCGGCAATATCAGTCGCAATTAAAGCGCGAATTTTTCCTGCTTTAAATTCGGCTAATGCTTTGGTGCGTGCACCTTGGCTTTTATTGCCATGAATAGCGGCAGCTAAAACCCCTTCAGTCTCTAAAAAGCGAGTGAGTTGATTAGCACCCCGTTTAGTGCGTGTAAACACAAGCACTTGTTGCCACTCATGTTCTTTAATTAACTGTGTTAAAAGGGCAGATTTTTGCTTTTTATCAACCGGGTGAATCCATTGTTTAACAGTGGGTGCGGTTGTATTACGCGGGCTAACTGATATTTCAACGGGATCATGCACAATCGTTTTTGCTAATTGGCGAATATCATTAGAAAACGTGGCAGAGAATAATAGGTTTTGTCGTTTTTTAGGTAGAACCGCTATAATTTTGCGAATATCATGGATAAACCCCATGTCTAACATTCGATCTGCTTCATCTAAAATCAATACTTCTAACTGCGAAAAGCGAATTGCTTTTTGATTATATAAGTCTAATAAGCGCCCTGGTGTTGCCACTAAAACATCAACCCCTTTACGTAGGCGCATCATTTGTGGATTTATTTTTACACCACCAAAAACGACGGTTGATGTTAAAGGTAAATTCTGACTATAGTTTTTAATACTTTCTTCAACTTGAGCTGCAAGTTCGCGTGTAGGGGTTAATACTAATGCGCGTGCTTGATTGGCTGCTGGAGGTTGTCCTTGAGAGAGGATTTCTAATAAGGGGAGTGTAAACCCTGCAGTTTTTCCAGTGCCGGTTTGTGCGGCAGCCATAATATCTTTGCCTTCAAGAATTGCTGGAATTGCTTGGGCTTGAATTGGGGAAGGGGTTTCATAGCCTTGTTTAGTGACGGCATCAAGAATAGGGGCGGATAAGCCTAAATCGGCAAAACTCATAGAATCTCTCTTTTAGAATGGAATTACTTTTGGTGTTAATTGTAAGTGCTTAAAGAATTATAATTTGGGGGATATTATGACTGGAGTTGATCGGTAGGGCCTGGCGGTGTTTTTTCAAGCACAGACCCTTTATAAAAAGTAGTTTAATATTAATTAACCATCTTCTAATACTTCTTCGGCTACATTAGAACCGGATTGAACTGCTCCGCCCATATAGGCATACCACTTATGACTAGTTTCTGTGCCTGCAAAATGAATATTACCAATTCTTTCACGAAAAGGCATTCTAAATTGCGTCCAATTGGAGGTAGGTAATACACTAGCAAACCCACCTCGAGAAAATTCCTCTGCAGGCCAGTTTCCTACAAAAATATTTTCATTTTCTATATCAGGTATCAACTCATCATTCATAGACGGTTCAAAAATTTCTTTGATTGCTACCTTTAGTGCCTCTTTAATCTCGTCATTACTATTATCCATTCTCGCTCTACTTTCTTCAGGATTTATAAAAACACCAAGAATCAATTTATCAGGGCTATCAGGAACCGAGTTATTAGTGCCGAAGGACAAAATACTGGTATCACTCATAAAAATCCCCGATAAGCCATGAGCTGCTAAGAAGTTAGTATCATAAACCAAATGACATTTTATGGTTGAACCTAATGGAGTGCGCTGGTTAAATTGAGCTCGTTTCGCGGGTAATGCAGGTTTAAACTGAATTTGGGCAACCATTGGAGTGGGAATAGATAAAATAATTTTTGATCCAATATAATTTCCTTTTTCTGAATAGACCTTGATTGCCTCATTATTCGTAGAGTCAACTTTTCTAACAGGAGATTCTAAAATAACATTACCTTTCAACTCTTCATAAACTGAATTTAAAACACTTTGAGCGCCTTGATGAACTCTAAATTCAACGGCATTATCAAGGGAGTCAAAACCACCAGCAGCATTAATATAATGCAAAACGTGCAACAGGGAGAGTTCGCTTGGTCGAATTGCATACGCCATATCTGCATAGATTTGCATTAAGAAATATGCAGCACTGTCAACTGTTGTAAAATCAAGAATAAAATCTTGAAATGTTCTTTGGTCTAGTTCTGTAGCTCCCTCTGCCTTATATGGCTCAGCGGGAAAATCTGCTAGTCTTTGTGATAATCTATTAAGTTCATCTTTTATAGCTTGAACTTGAGCTAGTACATCATCACCTATAGCATTTACCTCATTGGGTAAATTTAATATTTCGTTTTGGGTGCCGCGGGCTAAGGGGGCGGTAGTACGTGTATCTTTATAGATAATTAAAGCTTCTCCTTCAGAAGGCGTACCAGGAAAAGTTTTATCCTCAAAAGCATCAGTTCCACCAAAAAAATCAACTAGACTTTCTTGGGTGCTATTAACCCATTGCCCTCCTTGGTCTATCCAAAAATCACTTCTTTCTTTTGTCCAAATACGTCCTCCAACTCGGTCTCTAGCCTCTAAAATAATAAATGACTTGCCGGCCGCTTGTAATTTTTTAGCGGCACTTAACCCAGCATACCCTGCACCAATGATAACAACATCTACTTGAGTGAACTCATCATCGCTTGGAGTTATTGTATTTTGATTAGTACATGCTCCTAAAGCTAAGGCGGCAGTGGTTGTCCCCATTAATTTTAGAGCATCTCTTCGGTTGGTTTTCATAGGTTCGTCCTAAAGGAAAATTGGTGCTATAGATAAGTAAAAAAATATACAGTAGCGAGCTGTGCCTGCGAAATTGATAAAGAGCTGATTTTTTGCAAAAATAAAGGGTTAAAATAAGTATCAATATTGATAGTAACCCGAGCATTAAGCCTGTATCTGTAGCTAGTGCAGAGTATACGCTGTTTCTTAAATGGTTAAAATAATTTTCCCTATATGCTGGCTAGACTCCATAAGAGCATGTGCTTTTGCCGCATCAGCTAAAGGGAATGCTTTTTGAATAACGGGCTCAATTGCACCACTTTCTAATAATGGCCAAACGTGCTGCTGTAATTGGGCTGCAATTTTAGCTTTAAATAGTGGGCTACGAGCACGTAAAGTTGAGCCAGTAATATGCAGGCGCTTTAACATAACTGGCAGTAGGTTAATCTCTGTTTTAATACCACCCTGTAAAGCAATGTGAATTAAGCGAGCATCAAAATTCATACATTTAATATTACGCTGTAAATAATCTCCGCCAATCATATCAAGGATTACATCCACGCCTTGATTAGCAGTGTATTCATTAATAATAGTTACAAAATCTTGTGCACGGTAATTAATAGTAAGATCCGCTCCTAACTGCATACAAAAGAGACATTTTTCCTCACTTCCAGCGGTTACAATCACTTGAGCCCCAAATGATTTGGCTAGCTGAATCGCAGTAGTGCCTATGCCGCTACTGCCACCATGGATCAGGATAGTTTCCTTAGCTTGTAATTTTGCTTGGTCAAAAACATTACTCCAAACGGTAAAAAATGTTTCCGGTAAAGCTGCAGCTTGTATATAACTCAGTCCTTGTGGAATAGGAAGACATTGTTGAGTGGGCACAGTGCAATATTCAGCATATCCACCGCCAGTCAATAAGGCGCATACTTTATCACCCAACTTAAAAGGAGCATGACTATCGCCAAGATCAATAATTGTTCCTGAAACTTCTAGTCCTAAAATATCCGAAGCACCTTTAGGCGGTGGGTAGAGTCCTTGACGTTGCATAATATCAGGTCGATTAATGCCCGCCGCATGAACTTGGATTAATACTTCACCTGGTTTAGGCGAGGGTGTGGGGCGGTTGCATAAATGCAGTGTGTTATTAATAGCTTCGATAGCGTGCATATTTAAGTACAGTAGTTAGAAATTTTTAACTGATAATAGCGTATAAGTACAGTCATTAGCAGCAGAACAAAAGTGAGAAAAGTCGACGCTACGGGCAATCCTTTATGCTTGCTTACAATACGTAAAACACTCACTAATAAAGCATAATCACTGTAAGTATTCAGAGACCCTCACTTTATCTCTCGGCGAAAGCCTTCTCCAGCGGGAGAAGGTTGGATGAGGGGAAATAAGAAAAGTCTTAATTTTATTCTCCTCACCCCAGCCCTCTCCAGCAGGAGAGGGAGCTACCTGACTAGCAGCTTGAGAATATAAACTAGGGGGCTCTGAATATTTACGCGCAAGGTATGCCCTGGGCCAATGAAAGTCGTTAAATTTTTCCACATAAATAGCACCACTTTTTATTCCGGTTAACTTCGTTAAATTAAGATTTTTTGTAGGATGGGCACGTCGTTCCTCCTTTGCCCATCCTACGGAGTACTGTATTATTAACTTAATGACTAGGAATAAAAACACAGATTTTTAAATATTGAAAAATAGGATAAAAGGCTAGATTTTCATCACCCCAGGTATGCACTGCATACCTTGCGGTACTTAAAGGTTTCTGTTTTTCTTATCTTCAAACATAGACATATCAGCAATATAACTGAGTGTTTCAAAGTCATCCCCGTGTTCAGGGAAGTTAGCTGTACCAATACTAGCTGATATTTTGAGGCATACATTGTCTGAAATAATTAATTTTTGAGCGATAACTTCCTTAAGTTTATTGCTCAGTATTTTAGAGGCATTATCATCTTCTAAGTTAGTCATTAACACAATAAATTCATCCCCACCAATTCGCGCTACCGTATCGGTTTCTCTTATGCAGGACTGTATTCTTGATGCTACTTCTTGTAGTAATTGATCGCCATTAGCATGACCAAACTGATCATTGATGGGTTTGAATTTATTCAAGTCAATAAACAGAATGCTGAGTTTAGTGTTTAAGCGTTTTGCGCTTGCTAAGGCTTCTTCAAACTTTTGGTGAAGTAAATGTCTATTAGGTAGGTTGGTTAATAGGTCGTGCTCACAAAGATGCTTGAGGTGTAGTGCATATTCTCTTTCTTGGGTAATATCGCTAAAAATAGAAATGTAATTTTCAACTTCACCCTTAGCGCTGTAACGCACACTAATATAGGCCTTTTGTAGATAGAGTTGCCCATTTTTACGGCGGTTGTAGATTTCTCCTGACCAGGACCCTTTGGTATTTATGCAGTGCCACATCTCTTGGTAGAATGCTTCATTGTGACGCCCTGAGCTTAAAAGGTGTGGATTTTTTCCTGAAACTGACTCGAATGAATAGCCAGTAATTTCACTGAAAGCAGGGTTGGTTTTAATGATATTTGTATTTTTACAAGTCACCATAACTGCAAGTGGTGATAGCTCACAAAGGTGGTCACTTAAAGATAAAGAGGCGTTGTTTTTAATAGCGCCCTCAAGCAGTGCCGTATATTCATTCTGCTTAGTTTCAATTATTTCGACAGGAATCATGAGGTGATAGCCTTCATTACGAACTGATCTAATAGGATTGAAGTTAATAGAGCTATTGCTTTTTATTTTACTTCTTAACCTTGATAGTACTAATTCAAGTCTATTTTTTTCAAATGTTAGCCAGTCATTCCCCCATGATTCAACAATTTCTTGTGCGGAAATGGGCGTGCTGTAATTTTCTGCTAATTTTTCCAGCGCAACAAATTCACGGTAGGATAAAGTTAATGCCTTATTTTGTGGGGTATAAAGCTCTAAGGTTTTTTTATACAGTTGCCAAGTGGTTTTTGAGGTAAGTGATTTGTTATATTTAGGGAGTCTGCGTACTGTACTATTAATGATTGCCCCTAATTCAAGGAAATCAATGGGTTTAATTAAAAATGAATCAGCAAACTCTAAACCTGCAACGCGATCATCTAAACTATCTCTAACGGTTAGGAAAATAATACCGATATGTTTTGTTTTAGTATTGTTGTGCAGTCTATGAGCGATTGATAGACCATCTTCAGTCGGTAAGTTCCAGTCTAAAATGGCTATATCAGGCAATTGTTTAGATATTAATTGCTCAAATGATTCAGAATCCTTAGCGCCAGAGCAATCAAATCCTTGAGCATTAAGGCTGTATATCATATCTTCCAGTAGGAAGGGATTGTCTTCAACTATATAAACTTTAATCATCATCGGTAGGCCTATTAGTATCGGGTAGCCACAGGCGCATATTAATCAGCCAATGGTCTTGTTGTGGCGTTATTATGGGATTGATACCTCCAGCGAGTGCTTGAACAATTTTTTTAACCATATAAAGCCCTAGACCAAGCCCCTCTTGGTATGCGTTATTTTTTGATTGGTAATATTTATTAAACCACTGTTCAGGGTTAGGTTTATTTTTAGCAATATAGGTATTCGTAATATTGATAAGAATGCCATCGTCAGTGTTTTCGTGTATTGCCGTTAACGCGATAATAGATTCTGTAGGGCTAAATTTTATGGCGTTATCTATTAGATTGCTTAGTGCAAGCTTAAGTAAAACAGGGTCAGCTAAACAATATAGGTTTTTAGAGATTTCGATTTTAAAGCGATGACAAGCAAACTTTGTCTTTATTACTTTTGTAATAACGGGTTCTAATTCAATGTATTCAACCCTAGGTTCTAATGGCTTTGTGCTAAAACGTTCGTTTAGAAAGGTATTATCTAATAAGAGGTTTAAGTTAGAAACTGAGTTACGAATTCTATGATGTCGTTCACGAATCATATCGTTATCTAAGTTATGCTGCGCCTCTAATACTTGAACTGAACTTTCTATGACGGCTAATGGAGTTTTAATTTCGTGAGCAATAAGGTTTAGAAACGTTGAGTTACTTTCTAGGTTTTCTTTTGTGAATAGGGGTACCTGTTTTTTTGATTGCTGTTGTAAAGCGATAAATATTAATAAAACAAGTAAGGTAACTTGAAATTGAAGGGAAGGAAAAGTAGCGGGTGAGATAACGCCTAATCCTGCTAGTAACATGAGAACGAAGATAGCAGTGTAGGCTAGAACACCATAAAAAATAAAAGGGCTATTATTTTGGGGTTGTGTGCTTGAGTGCCAACTAATATAAAGTTGTGTCGGTAAAGCTACGCAAAGGACACTCAATAATACTACGGGAGCAATGAGTGAATAGAGTTCTAAGGGTGAGCTAAATATAGCTAAGGTAATTAAAGCAAGTATTGCACATAATAGTTTATGTAAATAGGGGAAGTGCTGGGCGGTGTTAAAGAATAAGATAAATAATAGGCTGCTTAAAAACAGTAGGGAGCAAACAATAAAGGGCGGTAAAGCATTTGCTAGTTCAGGCTGGTGAGCTAGTAGGTATTGTTGAGCTACGCCATCAAGAAAAACCAAGCCAAGGATACTGACTGTGATATAGCCAAGGAATACGACGAAACTTATATGCCTAGAACGGAGCCACATGTTTAGTGTGCTTATAAAAAGGAATAAAAATATACCTAAAATAAGGCCTAGCACTAGTTTATGTAAGGTGTTATCTTGAGCCGCTTCATTGGCCGGTAATACGGTTATTCTAAGTGTAGAGGTAGAGCTGGTTTGTAAGCGTAAATAATAAACATGGGATAGTGTATCTTCTAGATTTAGAGCAAAGGAAAAAGATCCATAGTGTTTATCAATAGGGCGTAAGGCTGCAGAAAAAAGGTCACCCGCTTGTTGCATTTGATAATGGTTTTCTTGCTCTTTTGAGAAAAAACGTAGATTATCAAGAAAGGCGGGGGAGGCTGATAAAACCCATTGATTTGGGGTATTAGCAGGGCGTTGCACAATAATGCGGAACCAATAGGCGGATTGCGTATAGCCATTATTGAGTGATTGTTTTATCACCTTAAATTCAGATTGCATGGCTATCACTTCAGTGAGTGTTTTCTTGCCTGACTTGTCCGTTAATACACTTATTTCTATGACAGGCGCTTGTTTTTCATTGTTAGAGAAAAAGTGAGTACTAGACTGAGCGTATAAAAGCTGAGGAACCAGTAAAATGATAAGTAACAAGTAGGGCATAAAAATCATTATAATCGTTAACATCGCGATTGACATGGACTGACAGGAATTGACAGTTTTACAAAGGTACAATTTATGACAAACTCAGTAGTCTAGAGTGATGCGTTAAGTTAAAAATAGTAATTTATAATGAAATTATGTAAGGTTTTCCTTGACGTAAAATAATTTAAATAAATGAGTGTAAGTTAATGAAATTTATCCATACATCGGATTGGCATATAGGGCGGTTATTTCAAAATATATCGCTATTAGATGATCAACTGTATGCTTTACAACAGTTAAAATCCTATGCTCAAACGCATCAAATTGATGCGTTAATTATTGCTGGTGATGTGTTCGACCGGTCGGTACCACCGGCAGAGGCTGTCGATGCTTTAGGGCAGTTCTTAGATGAAATTATTGTTGAATTAAAGATTCCTGTGATTATGATTTCTGGAAATCATGATAGTGCTAAGCGACTGGGTTTTGGAGCAAAACAAATGCAGCAGTCTGGTTTACATATTTTAAGTCAAATTGATCAAGTGACTACCCCCGTTATTATTAAGTCTAAAACAGGGGTGCTACATTTTTATGGTATTCCTTATCACGACCCAGTAGAGGTTAGGGAGGCTTTTGATTGTGATGTTAAAACCTATGATGAGGCACATACTTATTTAGCTAATCTTGTGCAAAGCAGTAGGCCCGTAGATGCTCATGCCGTGTTATTAAGTCATTGTTTTATTGATGGTGCAGAGGAATCTGATTCTGAACGACCCTTATCTATCGGTGGTGCGGATCGTGTGTCTTATCAGCCTTTAGAAAGTTTTGATTATGTTGCTTTAGGGCATTTACATGGGCCACAATTTAAAGGCAAAGAACATATTCGGTATTCAGGCTCCTTATTAAAATATTCATTTTCAGAACATAAACAAAACAAAGGCGTGTCTTTAGTTGAGTTCGATGAACAAGGTTTAGTGTCGGTAGAGCAACTCTCATTAACGCCTAAAAAAGAATTAAGAGTCATTGAGGGCTTATTAGAAGACTTAATTTTACAAGGTAAAACAGATCCTCATAATGAAGATTATTTATTGGCTAAAATAACCGACAAACAAGATGTACTTGACCCTATTGGGCAATTACGAAAAGTTTACCCGAATATTTTACAGCTAGAGCGTACACAATTTATTGTCTCTAATGGAAGTCGCTTGGTTGCTGACGTCAGTTTAAAACGGACTGAACAACAAGTATTTACTGATTTTTTTGAACAAGTGATTGGTCATGATCTATCTGCTGATCAGAGCGATTTATTGGCGGAAATTATTGCAGAAGCGAAAGGTGATATTGAGGTAAATACGTGAAATTACATTCATTAGAAATTCAAGCGTTTGGGCCTTTTGCAAATAAAGAAATTATTAATTTTTCTGAGTTAGGTGAACATGCTCTTTTTTTAATTGACGGTCCGACGGGTGCAGGGAAATCCTCTATTTTACATGCGGTGTGTTATGCGCTTTATGGTGAAACGACTGATTCAGACCGCAAAGATTTAGGGCTAAGGTGTGATTATGCGGAGGCTGATTTACTCACGGAATTATCTTTAGAATTTACTGTAAAAGGCAGTCGCTACCGGATTACTCGTATCCCCACGCAAATGCGCCCTGCGAAAAAAGGCGGCGGGATTACGGAACAAAAATCTACAGCACATTTGAGACAGATATTAGCTGATAACAAGGAAGATACAATTGTTCCTAAAAAGACACGAGATGCGGGGACTAAAATTGAAGAAATAGTTGGCTTAAGTGCGCAACAGTTTTTACAGGTGATGGTGTTACCGCAAGGCAAGTTTCGAGAGTTATTATTAGCGAAATCGGATGATCGCCAAGTTATTTTATCGACTTTATTTCAGACGGAAATTTATAAGCGGATTGAACAGTTATTAAAAGATCGCTCAGCGACGATAGAAAAACAGTATCAGGCTTTTGAAGAGAGAAAAAAGGACGCGTATTCTGAAGTGAGCGTGGCAGATGAAGAGGGCCTGGAAAATAAACGAGTAGACGTAGATAGAGTGTTAGAATCTAAGTGCTTAGAAAAAGATAAGGCGGCTGAGAATAAGCAACAAGCAGTGAGTGATTTAAAAAGTGCGGAGGTTTTAGAGGGCACTTTTGTGAGTCGAGATAATAAGAAAAATCAGTTAGCGATTAATAGACTCAAGGCAGAGGAAATTACAGCGGATAAAAAACGCGTTAAACAGGCTGATCAAGCAAATTCTATTGCGCCTAAGTGGCATACACTGCAAACAACTCAGGCAGATATTACCCGTAAAAAATCCGATATTAATATAAAGCAGCTTGACCAAAAGAAATCTGATTTAGCGGTTGAAGCAGCTAAGCAGCAAGTAGTGTTGGTAACAGAAGAATATAAGCAGCGTGATGAGTTAAAGAAAGAGCAGATAAAATTAAGTGACTACCAAACTGAATTGGCGAAGTATCAAACCTTAAAAGATACGGTTGTTAAGACTGAGCGAGCTTACAAGCAGGCACTGGCTGAAAAAAATAAGTTAGTGACGTTGGATAAGTCTATCGAGTTTGAGTTAGAAAATCTAAATACAGATATTGAAAGGCTAGGGCTGGTAAGTGTTAATAAATCAGTTATTGTCGAGAAAAAATTACTGGCGACAACCGATTATCAGCAGGCCATTGAATTAGGGCAGGCGCGTAAAGGCTTGGATAAAGCGACGGCAGCTTATCAAACACAACAATCTAAGTATGACGCGGCTGTCGCTTTATTTGTAACCCTAGAAAAACAAGCCAACCAAGTTGAATTGTTGTGGTTTTCTAATCAGGCGGCGGTGTTAGCAAAAAAACTAGAAGTGGATCAGGCTTGCGCCGTATGCGGAAGCCTTGAACACCCGCAGCTAGCAAGTTTTCCTGAGAATTCAGCGCCCATAAGTCAGGAATCAGTTGACCAAGCGCGTCAAGCGCAAGCGAAGCAGTTGACGCGACAGGCTGAAATAAAAGATAAACTACAGGGCTGTGCGCATGAGGTTTCTGTTAAAGAGGCTGAGATTCAAAAGTTAGCACTGAGTTTGGGCGATAATGTGCAGAAAGGTACGGCAGAGTTTAAGCGCATACTCAGTAATTTTCAGAGCCAATTAGTAGACATTGAAAACCAAGAAAAGCAACTGAGTGTTGCGAAACAAGAAAAGAGTGATAAAGAGAATATTCGCGCTCCCATTGCCAATAAAATACAGGCTATTGATCAGACTTTACCTGAGCTAATTGCTGAGAAGGCAAGTGCTGAAACGCAATTTCAGTCGGCTAATAACTTATTGCCAGAGCAATATAGAAGTACAGATTCAATACAAGCGGCGATAAATATAACTCAGCAAAAGATTAAAATTCTTGAGGATAAATTTCAGAAAGTTAATCAAGATTTAGCTAGTGCTTTAGATAAGCAATCATCTTTGAAGGCAAGCTTAGAAGAGCTAAATAAAGGACTAAATGAATTAGAGTTAAGCTGTTTGGGTCAGGGGGAGCAATGGCAGTTAGCCTTAGATGAAAGTGAGTTTGCAAGTCAGGCAGAATTTTCTGGCGCTGTGATTGAGAGTGAGGTTTTGGAGGCGCTTAAGAAAGTGATTCAAGACTATGATGATACATTACACCGTTTGCAGGCTGAGTTAGGGCTATTAGAACAGCAATTAAAAGATAAGCAACGTCCAGATTTTGAGGTTTTACAGGAAACTTTAAAAGTAGTGACTGAGGTTTTTACTGTACAAGAAAAAGAGTGGGCCGATGCCAGTCAGCAATATGAAAGAATAATAGATACTCAGAAAAAGGTGCAGAAAATTGCACAACAACAAGCTGAGATTAAACAGCAATATGAAGTGGTGGGAACTTTAGCTAAAGCAGCCTCAGGTCGAGGTAATGTACGAGTCAGTCTAGAGCGCTTTGTTTTGGGTAATATTTTAGATCAGGTGCTTAGTATCGCCAGCCAGCGTCTACATATTATGAGTAAAGGGCAGTATAGGTTAATACGCCAAAATGAAGAAAACCAGAAAAAGAATACATCAGCGGGCTTAGATTTAGCGATTGATGATGCCTATACGGGAAAAGCACGGCCAGTAGCCACGTTGTCCGGCGGTGAATCATTTTTAGCTTCGCTGGCTTTAGCGTTAGGGTTGTCGGATGTGGTGCAGGAACGTTCAGGCGGTATTCAGTTAGATACCTTATTTATTGATGAAGGTTTTGGTAGTCTGGATCAAGAGGCATTACAGTTAGCAATTGGGACTTTGGTTGATCTTCAATCAACAGGCCGCACCATTGGCATTATTTCGCATGTATCCGAATTAAAAGAACAAATGGCACAGC
>Ga0209707_1000819_pt1 | contig 18268 bp, 16 predicted proteins | sample EN4Hudsemesocosm_FD_184630 | JGI IMG/M metagenome (GOLD analysis project Ga0209707, IMG submission 184630) | Methane-oxidizing microbial communities from mesocosms in the Hudson Canyon - EN4B Hudson Canyon (SPAdes) (version 2) | ecosystem: Environmental > Aquatic > Marine > Cold seeps | place... | reverse complement strand
GTCATTTTCATTTAAAATCATTTCCATCAAATATCCTCAAAATTAAAAACGTGATGTTATCATTTAAAACATAATTTTAGGTTAAGTAAATATATTACTTGTAAATATTATATTTTAGTTCAATTTATATGTATATAATAATTTAAATAATTATATTATGAATATATTTTCTGATTATCTTGACATTATCGTAAAACTTGGAGTACAATTACAATATAAATACACAGGAGGTGTCAATGAATAAGCCTTTGTATCAGAGAGTTACTTCATTAGTTCAAGCAGGACTTTTAGAGTTAAGATACTATTTATTTGGACTGAATTGTGATAATTCACAAACAGCAATGCCGTTCTTGCGGTTTAGGTATGTTAAAATTTAATAAGCTGATAAAGCTAAGAAGTATAGTTGCTTAAAGTAGCAAAACTTAATAATAAAATCACTACGTAAGATGATTTTTTTATCTTGCGTAGTGTAACCACATATTTTAAAAAATCAAAAAAATCTTTATTAACTATTCGTTAACTATATATTATTTTGTTGTTAATCTTCATTTATTATAATTACATTATCGATAAGTTGTATTGCGAATTTAACAACTTATTATTTTGTAGTTTTTGCGAATTGAACTACAAACTCCTCCTTTTTGAAATAATGAAGAAGCATCTTTTATAAGATGCTCTTCTTTCAAACTTCCAAAAATTTATGCCAGTAAATCCATTTGTCTTATATAACTGTTTACATTGGTTTTTAAAATAAATAAGTATAAAAAAGTCACAACAACAATATTTATGTGAGTTAATGCTTCTGCAAAATCATAGAAAGCAAAAAATACTCCAGCAACAAGAATAAAAACGGGATAAAGCATTTTAGTAAGGCCTAAAATTTTATTTCTTAAATGACATGTTTCATTATAAGTAACTTTGAAAAATTCTTGATCTTGCGCAGTGAAAGTACCCTTTTCTTTTTCAGCAATCAGATGCTGTATAAATGAGATCTTTTTTTTATAACTGAATATGGTATAAATTATAAGTAAAACTACAAGTATAGAACTTCCAGTTGTAAGTAACTCTAATGGTATGGTTGATTCTTGCATAATAATACTCCTAAACTATTTTATGAATTGAATATGATACTTAAAACAATTTAAAAACATATAAAATTGTGCAAATTTTTTACTTTGATTATTCATTATTATGTTATTTTTAAATAAAATAAATATATATTTATCAATATCTTATATCTAATCTAGCAAAATATGAGAATTTTCTTAGAACTATTGTGAGTTTTTAAGAATTATATAGTATACTTTAAGGTTTAATTTATATTTGTAAAGGTTATTTATGAAAAAGTTAAGAATTATTAGTGAAAAAATAGAGAGTTCCAACAACAATTATTTTGGAAGAGGTTCTTTTGAAACCATTATTAAAAACAATAAAGAGATTGTTTTATCATGGCTTGAAAACCTAACTTCAATACAAAATCAAATAACAATATTAAATGATGAATATGAGTGTGAAAATCTACAGAAACGAAATTATGTTAGAATCATTACTAAGTTATTCCCTCAAGAGTATAATCAATTTGTATGTATCAATATATTATTAAGAGATATTGATAGTATTACACTGGCTTACTTAGATAACAGTGATTTAAAAAGTCAATATGAATTACTTGTTGTAAATAACAGACTTAAATTTCCAGGCAAACATAAAAAAATTGTTGATTTTGATACCTATCAACAATTTATAACCTTATATGCAAATGATCTCATTGAAAAATCTCAAGACTTTGAAACGGATGAAACATTAGCTGCTGATTTATTAAATGATCAAAACAACCAAAATGAAAACGAAGTTGTATCTACTCCTATTGTCAACAACGATGCAAATGAAGAAAATAAAATTATAGAAGAAGATATTGTTGAAATCATTCAAGATAAACCTACAGAATCTAAAGAAATAGCTAATGAAGAAGTTGCAAAAAATACCTCCGATGAAGAAGTTGACGGTGATAAAACTGATGATAAAACGAATTGGATGAATGTCTTGTTAAAAGGGATATAATATTTGTTTGTTGAGCAATTTAATTCACTGATACTTTAATTCACTTAAAAAATAATATTTTTGGTAATTCTTAAATAAAAGATATGTTATAATTAACTATCTTTTTTTTAAGGAATATAATGCGTAAAACCTATCTTTGGTTACTTTTTTTTATTGCAATTGGTTTTATGTTGGGTAACTCTTTTGATTTTAATATGAATAAATTATATCAGTCAAATAATAACCCACATGGTACAGCACACGCTTGTAATGATTTTAAAACCATTGGTCGTACATACTGTTTTGATGAAAGCAATCCAAATTATATGACCATTGGATTATTTGAAAAACCAAATGATTTTAAAGCCTTTGTTAGAATTAAAGATGAAGGAGCGGGACTTCCTTTGATTGTTCTTGAAAAAAAAGAGAATATATATAAAGAAGTTTTTTGTAAAATAAAAATCAAACAATCAAAATATGAAGGATGGATAAAAGAAAATTTAATTAAATATGACTAAAAATTAGGTGTTTATTTTCTTTTGATACTCTTGCAATAGTTTTTATTAATAAAATATTTTAAAAAGACGGTGGTGTTATTACACTAATATATACTGCTTTTTTTGAACTTTTATTTTCTATTTTATGAGGAGTTTCAGGATTGAATCTGATGCTATCTCCCTCATTCAAGATAAATTGTTTGTCTTGTAATAAGACTTCAATTGTACCTTCAAGAACATAATCACACTCTTCACCACCTTTAGTATGTGGTAATATTTCATTTGTAACTCTTCCTGCTTCAAGTTCAACCAGAATAAATTCCAGCTCACCTTGTAAATTAGGTGTTAACAATTCACATTTATATAATGGATCGGGGAAAGATATTTTTTTTCTGGCATTTTTTCGTACAATATACATAGATTCATTATTTATTGAATCATCCAAAACTTGTACTTCATCATCTGTAAAAATATGTGCAAGCGTAGTATCTAAAACCTTGGCAATTTTTCTAAGTGTTTCAACCGAACCAGAAGTCGAACCATTTTCAAGCAGTGACAACATACCTACAGAAATACCTGCTTCGTTGGCAAGTTTTTTTGCTGTCATTTTTTTTACTTTTCGTAAACTTTTTATTTTTTGACCTACTACAAAATCTTTTGACACTTAAGTTCCTATTTTTCAGATAGTTTCAAGTCTACCTAAATATCGCTTAAATCATATAAACACTTATTAATATTCAGTTTAATTGAACTTGGATTTTTTAATTAGATTAAATTAAATGCAACAAAACCAGATATAACTGACCAAATATTGTGTTTTATTCAATTTGATTAAAATAAATGTTACAAAATGTATCAAACAATGAAAGATATTTAATATTTAATGATATTGAATATTTTACTTTGATTGTATGTTATAATTCAATAAGATTAAATATTCAAGAGAGGTTTTATCATGTTAGAACAAAACAAAAAAAGACTTGTTATCATTGGTGGTGGTTATGCTGGAACTACGCTTGTACATAGATTAAAAGATGTTTTAGAGTTGGAAATAATTCTTATCAATAAAACTCCTTATCACTTAGCGCAAACAGATATTCATAAATACTTATGTGATGAAATGGATTTTAATCAAATCACTCATAACTTAGAAGATTTTACAAGAAAGAACAACACTCAATTTGTATGTGAAGAAGTCAAAGACATACTCTTTGATGAGAAAAAAATTCTGTTAAACAATCAGGAGTCAATTTCATATGACTATTTAACTGTTGCCAGTGGAAGTATTTCACTCTTTCCAAAACAGATTAAAAATATTGATGAATATGCACAAGATATTAAAGACATTGTTACCCTTCAAAATTATAAAGAAAAGTTTTTAAGTCTTATTAGTGATGACAAATTCAATAAAAATGTTGTTATTGTTGGAGGTGGACTAAGTGGTGTTGAAATTGCTTTGGAGATGTCAAAAAAACTTCAAAGTAAAAATATACTTCCAAATGAGTGCCAAATATCATTAATAGAGCAACTGCCAAATATTTTACCCAACATGAATCCTTACTTGGTATCCCACACTCAAAAAGCATGTGATGCATTAAATATAAAACGGTATCATGGTGCATTTGTCAGTGAAGTTAAAGATGACAACGTTATTTTAAGTGATAAAACTCAAATACCATTTGATATGATATTTTTTGTTATTGGTGTCACATCTGAAAAACTGGTCACACATGAAAACATAGAGATTAATGTAAAAAATCAAATCATTGTTGATGAATTCTTACGTATTAAAAACTATAAAGAAGTATTTGCCATAGGTGATGTCGCTCAAACCATTGATAAAAATGGTAATTTTGTATTGCCCACTGCTCAAATGGCGAAACTACAGGCAAAGTTAACTGCAAAAAATATCATTAATACATTACAAAATAAGCCATTAATAAAAAATAATCTGGAAACAAAAGGATTGATGATTGATTTATCTGGTCTTAATGCGGTTGGATTATTTTTTAATATCAAACTAAAAGGGGTTATCGCATTTTTATTAAAACGAATGGTAAGTCGTGTTCATACCCGAATATTTAGTATTAGATAAAACTTAAATAAAAAAATAAAATTATAAAAGGATAGAAGATGAAAATAGGTTTAGTAAAAGAGATTAAAGTACATGAATATAGAGTAGGATTAACACCAGATTGTGTGGATGCATATGTGAAAAATGGTCATACTGTTTTTGTTGAAAAAGATGCTGGAATTGGTGCTGGTTTTAGTAATGAATCTTATGAAGCTGTTGGAGGAACAATCATTACAGATAAGAAAAAATTATTTGATGACTCTGAAATGATTGTAAAAGTTAAAGAACCTCTTGCTGAAGAATATGATTTATTTCATGAAGGACAAATTTTATATACTTATTTACACATCGCCGCTGATAAACCCCAAGCCTTGGCATTGTTAGAGAAAAAAGTAAAAGCCATTGCTTATGAAACAATCACCAGTCGTGAAGGTGGTCTTCCTTGTCTAACTCCTATGAGTGAAATTGCTGGTCGACTTGCTACTCAAGAAGGTGCAAAATATTTAGAAAAACCATTTGGTGGTCGAGGGGTTCTTTTAGGTGGAGTTCCAGGAGTGCAAAGAGGAAATGTAGTTATCATTGGTGGTGGAATCGTTGGATTAAATGCTTGTAAAATGGCTGTAGGACTTGGTGCAAATGTAACTGTACTTGATATTTCTGCTTCAAGATTGGCTTTTTATGATGATTTATTTGGGTCACAAGTTACAACGCTGTTTTCAAACAGATCAAATATTGTTAAGTCAATTAAAGAAGCTGATTTGGTTATAGGGGCTGTTTTAATTCCTGGAGCTGCTGCTCCTAAACTAATTTCAAAAGAGGATTTAAAATTGATGAAAAAAGCAGCTGTTATTGTTGATGTTGCTATTGATCAAGGAGGATGTTTTGAAACTTCAAAAGCTACATATCATGATAATCCAACATTTGTAGTTAATGACGTATTACATTATTGTGTTGCAAATATGCCAGGTGCAGTATCTTTAACTTCAACACTTGCCTTAACATCAACGACTTTAAGACATGGATTAGCTATTGCAAATAAAGGTTTAGAAAAAGCATTGGCTGATGATAAACATTTATTAAATGGTCTTAATACGTATGATGGGAAATTAACAAATGAACCCGTAGCAATCAGTTTAGACTTACCTTTTGAAGCAGTAACTTTTTAATACTTATTGATAACAACCCAAAATAACCAATAAGTAATTATTGGTTGTTTTGTTCACTCCACTTTTTATATATACTTACTCTTTCGCTTCTATGCTATTTTTACCTTCAAACTCTTTTTCATCGACACGTTGAACAATCATTTTTGCAATCGTATCTGTTTGCTGTGCGATATCATGAGTTTTATTAGAAATAGATGCATTTTCCTGTGTTTGTTGATCTAAAGAATTAATCGCATCATTGATTTGTTCTATTCCAATTTGCTGTTCTTTACTTGCTATTTCTACATCTGAAATCAATTCAATGGTTTTTGAAATATTGGTATTTAGCCCTGTGTACCCTTGAATCATTTTTTGAGCAATCGTTTTACCATCATTGGTTTTGACTGTCGCATTTTCTACCAAATTTTTAATCTCATTGGCAGCTTGGGCACTTCTTGATGCCAGATTCCGAACTTCTTGAGCAACCACTGCAAAGCCTTTTCCTGCCTCTCCCGCAGTTGCTGCTTCAACAGCAGCATTTAAAGATAAAATATTGGTTTGAAATGCAATTTGATCAATAATACTAATGGCATCATTAATTGCGTTAACTTGTTCATCAATCGCATTCATTGCCGTTGTTGTTTGTTCTGCCAATGATTTACCTTCATTTGCAGAAGTAGTTAAGTTTGTAGCATATCCTGACATTTTTATGATATTTTCAGTATTGTGAGAAATATTGCTTGTAATCTCTTCAATGGCAGCAGATGTCTCTTCCAAAGAAGCTGCTGCTTCGTTTGAATTTGTATTTAAGGTATCGACATTTTCAAGTAAAACATCACTGCTTTTATCCAGAGTTAAACCATTTGATTTGTTTTCTACCAACATTTGAGTAGTTGCATTTCCCAATGCATTAATCCCACTTGCTAATTTTAATAAATGTTCTTTTATCCCTGTAGTGTCTACTTTATTTAAATAATTATATTGTGAATATTGTTCTAAAACAAGCAATATATTATCAATATTTAATTCAAGATTTGAACCCATCTGATTTAGCAGCGAGGTTAATTCCTGAAGGGCAACATTCGAGCTGGATAAATTTACTCTTTGGCTTAAATCACCTTTTTCAAAACCTGCTAATACTCTGATTGTATCATCTATGACTTTTCTGTCTTCTTCAATCCCATTTTTAGTTTTAGTAATATTTTCATTAACAACTTTTGACATGGTTCCAATTTCATCATTTGACGTTTCATCCAAAAGGTGAATTTCACTGTTTTCTCGGTTTAAATATTTAAAAAAATCAAGTAACCCTTCTTGAAAATTATTAAGGGGTGTCACAATACTTTTATTTATCACGATGTATATGAATACTACAATCACTAATAGCGTCATTAAGGCAATAATCGTAATTTGATTTCGAATCATATTGGGAGATATTAATACTTCAGCTTCATCAATTTCAGATAAAATGGCCCACTTTAAATCCTCTCCAATTTTCACAAAACTGTATGCGGATAATACAGATTTACCATGATAATCATTGATGATTTCTGTTTGTGTTTTTCCTTTAAGTGCATTTGAGCTCGCTTTTGTTTTTGCTTTTCCTGTGGTTGGATTTTTAAATGATGCTTTTATACTGTGAGCTTTTGGATCCAAAAAACTATCACTTCTCATGAGGTAATCACTCCCAACTAAATAATCTTCCTGTGTTTTTCCATATCCTTTTCGAAATTGCATGATTTTATTGATGCTTGTATTATTTATTTTAAAAACCAATACAGCAATAGTTTCACCTTCTTCTACAACAGGCGTTCCCAAAAACATAGCTGGACTGTTATTATTTGGAGCATAGGGTTTCATATCAACAAAGTTAGGACGTTTGTTTTCTAAGGTTTTTGTCCAAACTTTTGCCAAACCACTGCTTTTTAAAGTTCCATGTTTTAAATTTGCACCATAATCAGACTCTTTTGCAACACTGTATATGACATGCCCATCTGGACTTATTAAAAATATATCATCATGGTTATACTCTTTTATATAACTTTCAAAGAAGGGTTCATAGGTTTGAATGGCTTCTTTAAAAACTATTTCAGCTACAGGAAAATCATCCGTTTCTTCATAATCCAATAAATCAGAAGCATTACTTATGTCCAGCAATAAAGTACTTACTGCATAGCTTTTTGATAAAATATTAATATCTGCAATAATTCGTTCAAAAAAATTCTTTGTTTGTAATGCTTTACTGTCTCTTGCTGCTGTTAAACTGTCATAACTTTTTTCAATCAAAGCCTTTTTTGATTGTGTTACAGAAATAACACCTAATATTCCTGATAATAAAACCAATCCAAACACAGTAACAATTACAATTTTTGCTTTTATAGAGATATTTTTAAACATTCTCAATCCTATTTTTCAACTCTATTTAAATCTCTTTTTTTCCGTTAAATTCATTTTTACTTACATTTTCAACAACACCTAATGCTATTTCATTTGTATTATTTGAAATTAAATTTGTTTTATCTGCAACGGCCGCATTTTCTTGAGTAAATTTATCCAAATGATTAATTGTATCTGTTATTTGAATCATGCCCAGAGTTTGCTCTTTAGCAGCATCTGCTACATCATTTATTAGGCTGTTTGTTTCATTGACTTTTTCTTCTAATTCTTCAAATCCTGCAATCATCGCAGAACTGATTTCTTTACCCTGTTTGGCTTGTACGGTTGCAGACTCAACCAACTCTTTAATTTCTCTTGCAGCTTCAGCTGACCTGGATGCCAGATTTCGTACTTCAGCAGCAACAACAGCAAACCCTTTTCCAGCTTCACCTGCAGTTGCTGCTTCCACCGCTGCATTTAAAGATAAAATATTTGTTTGAAATGCAATTTGGTCAATAACGGCGATTGATTCATTAATCGTTTGAACCTTATTGTTAATCTCTTCCATAGAAGAAACTGTTTTATTTGCCAGATCTTTACCTTCATCTGAAGATTTTTTTGTATTTGAGGAGAGAGTAAACATCTCTTGTGCTTTTTGACTGGTATGATTAATATTTTCAGATATTTGAGTAATAGAGGCAGCAACTTCTTCTAAAGAAGCTGCTTGATTGGTTGCATTTTCATTTAAAATATTTACATTAGAAGACAATTGCGTTGAACTATTTTTCAAATTAATTCCATCATTTTGATTATCAATTAACATTTGAGTAATCATTTTGTTCATATTTGAAATCTCACTTCCAATTTTACCGCTTGTTGTACTCTCAAGTTCTTTTCTAAAATCACGTGACGCATAACTTTCCAGTACTGAACTTAATGTATTAATATCACGTCCTACAAAATTTTCAAGATTATTTAACATGTGATTGATTAACTCTTTTAACTCATTAAGAGATTGCGTGTTACAAGAAGTTTGGATTCTTTTTTCTAAGAGGCCTTGACTTACTTCGTTGACGACTTCTTTAACATTTTCAATTAAACAATTGTCTTCGTTGATATGTTCTTGAATATCTTCAATATTTTTATTCACTGTAGTGGCCATTTGTCCTATTTCATCATTACTTTTGATTTGTATTTTATTCACAGAGGGTTTTGTTTTATTTAAATACGCGAAAAAGTCCAATAAACCACTTTGAAATTGTTCCAGAGGTTTTGAAACCACTTTGTTTACTAAAACAAATATGATAAGAAGTAAAATAAGGGTTAATACTACTGTTGCAATTTTTAGATTTAATTCAACCTCTTCTGAAATTTCTAAAAACTCATCCTGATAAGAACCTGTCACAATAGTCCAACCCCATTGTTTATAATGAGCAAAAGCGGCTACTTTTTCATTGACATCACCATTTTCTTTATAATCATAATGAATCACCCCGTTTTTTTGCTTTAACATTTTTTGAATAAATAGATTTCCATTGGCATCTTTTAAATTATAAGCACTTTTATCCTCAAGTGAAGGATGAAGTAAAAATTTTCCTTTATTACCCAAAACATAAATATACCCAGTATCGCCAATAACAACTTTTTTTAATTTTTTTCTTAAGGTTTCTAACCCTTGTGTAAAATCATAACCAATATATAAAGCACCGATAATTTCGTCATTTTTAACAATAGGAGAATAAACAGACATGTAACTTTTACCCGCAATTGTCTCTAATCCTTCAAACTTTTCTTTGTTTTGAAGTTTATTATATATGGCACTGTTTAAAGCTATTTTATCCGTCAATATTCTTGATCCATCTTCATTTTTTAAAGAAGATGTTACTCGAACATAATCATTCTCATCCTTAACATAAACTGCAGCTGCAGCACCTGTCATTTCCGTAAAATGATCCACAGGATCAAAGTTTCTATTAAGTCTGGCAAAACCATCATAAATACTTAACGTTTCTACCCCATTTACTTTGACACGTTGTGTACCTTTTTTTCTTAAATTCTTAAAAGACATTTCGAATACTCTTAGCAGTTTTAAGGAACTCTCTCTGAGAGATTCATTATAGACTTCTGCTGTTTGCAAATAATTGTTCACTTGTATTTTCAGATTTGATTCTAAATCTTTTATTATGCTTTTATTTATATTTATAATCATTATTGTTGTAAACATAAACATCAATGATAATATTGTCACACCTATTAAAACTGAAAACTTTTTGTTGATACTGTTAATCATGTCATGCTCCAAATTAGTATACGTTATTATACAATAAAAAAACAAATAGTAACACGAAAATTACATATTAATTTCACAAACTTATTATTTATTAGAATTTAGATATAATGCCTATTCAGAATATAATCAGACCAATTATTTCATCATCTTAAATGTTGATTATGTTAAATATCAAATTTTATTTTTTAGTTACTGCTTTAGAACTCTATTCTATAATCACATCTTATTATATAAAGGATTTATTATTTTTGATTTTATAAATATATCGTTATTGGCAATATTTATTCCAACATTCTTTTTTGTATCTCTAACGCCTGGTATGTGCATGACACTGTCTTTAAGTATGGGAATGAGTATTGGACTCAGGAGAACACTCTTTATGATGTATGGAGAATTAATTGGAGTAGGGCTGGTTGCTACTGCATCAGTCATTGGGGTTGCAGCAATTATGCTTCAATACCCTTCTATTTTTATTTTCTTAAAATATGCAGGTGGTCTTTATTTGGGATACTTAGGTATCCAAATGTGGCTCTCCCGTGGGAAAATGGCACTTAATCTTGAAGAGTGCAGTTTTACTGTTTCTAATAAAAGCTTGGCAATGCAAGGTTTCATCACTGCCATTGCAAATCCTAAAGGTTGGGCATTTTTTATTGCACTCTTGCCTCCATTTATTAACAGCAGTTTGGATTTGACACCACAACTGGCTGTCTTGCTGTTTTTTATATTGTCATTGGAATTTTTATGTTTGATTATATATGCAAGCGGAGGGAATACTTTGAGAAAATTACTTCAAAACTCATCAAATGTAAAGTTATTGAATAAAATTGCAGGAACCATGATGATTGGGGTTGGAGTGTGGTTGGCGCTTTCTTAATTATTGGGGGATGAGTAAAAAGTGATGAGAGATGAGATTTTCCCCAATCACTCATTACCCTTCACAAGTCATAATTTTATGATTAACACTCAATAGCATTTACAGCTAAACCACCCATTGATGTCTCTTTGTATTGATTCATCATGTCTTTTCCTGTGATAAACATCGTTTTAATCACACTGTCCAAAGATACGAAATGTTCTCCATCTCCATTAAGTGCCATACGTGCGGCGTTAACTGCTTTTGTTGCAGCCATTGCATTTCTTTCAATACAAGGAATTTGAACCAATCCACCAATAGGATCACATGTCAGACCCAGATTATGCTCCATTCCTATTTCTGCTGCATTTTCAATTTGATTTATTGTTCCACCCATGTATTCTGCAAGTGCTCCTGCAGCCATTGAACAGGCAACCCCAACTTCTCCTTGACAACCAACATCAGCACCTGAAATTGATGCATTTTTTTGATACAGCATTCCAATAGCACCTGCTGTTAATAAAAAGTTGTAAATATGTTCTTTGGACATTTCATTAATGGATTTATTTAAAAAACGAGTCATATAATGCATAACAGCAGGAATAACTCCTGCGGCACCATTTGTTGGCGCTGTTACAACTCTTCCTCCACATGCATTTTCTTCATTTACTGCAAGGGCATATAAGTCTATCCAATCCATGACTTCAAGAGGGTCAACCATCGAGTAATTTTGTTTTGAACTGAGTTTTTCATGTAATTGATGTGCACGGCGTTGTACTTTTAAACCGCCTGGCATGATACCTTCTTTTTCACAGCCTTGCTTAACGCATGTTTGCATAACATCCCAAATATCATCCAGTTTTTTGTTTATCTCTTCTTCACTTCTTAATGCCTTTTCATTTTGCATTACAAGTTGAGAAATATTTAAAGAGTATCTTTCACAAAGTTGCATTAACTCTTTTGCACTGCTAAAAGCATAAGGAATCTTTATCTCACCATTAGTACTTTTGGTTTCTTCGTTTGAAGTCTCATCATCACTTACAACAAATCCACCTCCAATTGAATAATATAACTTTTCAAATATTTTTGTATCATTTGTATCATAAATACTTAATGTCACTGCATTAGAATGATATGGCTTAAACTCATTCGTATGTAAAATCAAATCATTGTCATAATCAAAATTGATACTGTGTTTTTGTAATAAGTTTATTTTTTTATGCGTTTTAATTTCATCTACAAACGTATCAATTTTATTGGTATCTACTGTTATTGGATCATACCCAATGAGTCCTAGTAACATAGCTTTGTCACTCGCATGTCCCACTCCTGTTGCAGCGAGTGAACCAAAAAAATCAATTTGGATTCTTTTTGTATTTATCAATAACTGTTTATCGTTTACTGAATTTATAAACCTGTGCGCAATAATCATTGGTCCAACCGTATGAGAACTGGATGGCCCAATACCAATTTTAAATATATCAAATATGCTTGTAGTCAAAATTTAGCCTTTATAGTCTGATCTTAGTTAAAGTTTATAACATAATAGTGGGACAAATATATCAAAGTGTACATTTTAAATAGAATTTGAATAAAAGTTATGTTTTTTGGTTAAAGTTGACAGAATCAACTTCAACCAATAACATGTTAGTGGTCTAAGATTTGTTCTAAGAACATTTTTAATCTGTCTGATTGTGGATTATCAAAAAACTCATGAGGCGTATTTTCTTCTACAATTTGACCTGCATCCATAAAAATAACTCTGTCTGCAACTTTTTTTGCAAATCCCATTTCGTGTGTTACACAAACCATTGTAATTCCATCATCTGCAAGTTCACTCATTACATCTAATACTTCCCCAATCATTTCAGGGTCAAGGGCAGAGGTAGGTTCATCAAACAACATAATTTCTGGATTCATACATAAACATCTGGCAATTGCCACACGTTGCTGTTGTCCACCTGATAGTTGATTTGGATATTTATCAGCTTGATCTGCAATTTTTACTCTGTCTAAAAAGTGCATAGCTGTTTTAATCGCTTCCTTTCTTGGAGTTCCTCGAACCCATGTAGGTGATAAAATTAGGTTCTCTAAAATTGAAAGATGTGGGAAAAGATTAAAGTGTTGGAATACCATTCCAACATGTCTTCTTACTTCTTGAATTCTTTTCACATCTTCTGTTAATTCTAACTTTCCAATTGTAATATTCCCCTCTTGAAATGCTTCAAGACGATTCATACATCTAATTGTCGTAGATTTTCCAGAACCAGATGGTCCACAAATTACAATTCTTTCACCTTTTTTCACATTTAAATTGATATCTTTTAATACATGAAAATCGCCATACCATTTATTTACATCTTTCATTTGTATCATATATTCTTGTTCACTCATAATATTACCTTATCTTTCTGTATTATATTTAGTAGCAATTGCTTTAGCGTATTTAGACATACTAAAACAAATAACCCAATAGATCATTGTAACAAAAACATAACCTTCTGTTTCAAAACCTAACCAACTTGTATCACTATTTGTCAATGTAACCATTGCAAGGATATCAAATAATCCAATGATTAAAATTAACGTTGTATCTTTGAATAGTGAAATAAAAGACCCAACAATATTTGGAATTGATATTTTAAGTGCTTGTGGTAAAATAACCAGTCCCATTTTTTTCCAATATGTTAACCCTAAAGAATCTGCTGCCTCATATTGTCCAGTAGGAATAGCTTGTAATCCTCCACGAACAACTTCAGCAATATAAGCTGCTTGAAACAGTGTAATTCCAATAAGAGCTCGTAAAAGTTTATCAAACTCCATACCTTCAGGAAAAAATAGAGGTAAAATAACAGATGACATAAACAGTAAAGTAATTAAAGGAACCCCTCTAATAAACTCAATATATATAACACTGATTGTTCTGATAATTGGCATATGTGATTGTCTTCCTAAAGCAAAAATAATACCAATAGGGAAAGAGGCAATAATACCAACTGAAGCCACAATGATGGTTAATAGTAATCCACCCCATTTATCAGTTGGCACATGTTCTAATCCAAAACCACCAGCAACCAATAAATAGGTAATAACAGGAAAAGACAAAATTATAAAAGCTCGCACTTTAGTATTATCTATTCTTCTAAAACCAATAACATAAACAACAAAAATAACCAAAGCTAAATTAGGTCTCCAATATAACTCTTCAGGATAAAATCCATAAACAAACAGATTAAACTTTTCAGCAATAAATATCCATCTGGCACCTTCATTTACAATCTCTTCTTTTGTTCCACTCCATGTTGCATCAAAAATCATCCAATCTAATAATGGAGGAAGTGTGATGTACATTAAATAAAGTGAGAATAGTGTTAAAATCGAACTTAACACTGAGGAAAACAGATTTTCTTTAGCCCAATGAATTGGACCTTTTGTATTAGCAGGAGCTTGTCTTGTTTCTAATCTTTCAAAAGTAGCCATTATCTCCCCTTTATTTGCATACGTGCATTAATATAATTCATTAACATTGAAATAGTAATACTCATTGTTAAATAAACTGCCATAGTCATCAAGATAATCTCAATAGCTTGTCCCACTTGATTCAGTGACGTTCCTGAAAATATTGTTACTAACTCAGGATACCCAATTGCAGTTGCTAAAGATGAGTTTTTTGCTAAATTCAGATACTGGTTAATCACAGGAGGAATAATTACTCTTAACGCTTGAGGAAGTACAACTTTTTTAAGTACGATACTCTCTTTAAGTCCAAGAGCAAATGCTGCTTCTTTTTGGCCTTTTGGTACTGCTTCAATACCTGCTCGTACTGCTTCTGCAATATAAGTAGCAGTATAAATACTCAGTGCAAAAGCTAAAGCTAAAAGTTCAGGAATAATTGTCAATCCACCTTTAAAGTTAAAACCTTTTAACGCTGCAATTTCTAAAGTTGCTGGCATTCCACTTAAAAAGAAAATTATAAGAGGAGAACCTACTAGAACACCTATTGAAACCCAAAATAGTGGAAATTCTTCACCCGTCTCATCATGTCTTTTTTTGGCCCAATTTGATAAATAAATAACTGCTACTATTGCTAAAATAAATGCAATTATTACTCCAATGAATCCACTTTCTAATAAAGGTTTAGGAATAATTAAACCACGATTATTAAAAAAAACAGAGTCAAAAAAAGAAATGCTTTGTTTGGGACTTGGAAGCGAGGCTAAAACTACGTTATACCAAAAAAGTATTTGTAAAAGAATAGGAATATTTCTAAATGTTTCTACATAAACCATACAAAGTTTTGATACCATCCAGTTTGAAGATAATCTACCAATACCAACTAGAAGCCCAATAATAGACGCCATTACGATTCCAATAACTGAAACTAATATAGTATTTAACAACCCAACAATAAAAACTTTTCCATGAGTATCTGACTCATCATAGTCAATTAGTGACTGTAAAATTCCAAAACCTGCTTCTGAACTTAAAAAACCAAATCCAGTAGTAATACCACGTTTTTCAATATTATCAAACATATTATCTAAAATAAAATATGTAAATAATCCTATAGTTACAAGTGCCAGTATTTGATATATAATCGCTCTGTTCTCTGGGTTGTTATAAAACGCAACAGAGGGGGCAGAGGATTTATTTTGTTTTTTCATTTTTCTTACCTCAAAAAAAAAGGGGAAATTTAATTCCCCTTTTTAAATTTTTAAATTTGTTTACAATATAACTTTATTATCTGATTGGAGCACCGTATTGGAATCCACCTTTATTCCAAAGTCTGTTGTTTCCTCTGTCAATTTTAAGAGGAGAATCTTTACCAACATTTTTAGCAAATGATTCACCGTAGTTTCCTACGTTTTTAACAATATTGTAAGCCCATTTAGCATCTAAACCTAAGTTCGCTCCAGCTTTTCCTGAAGTTCCTAAAAGTCTTTTGATATTTGGGTTTTTACTCTTCATCATTTTATCAACGTTTTTAGAATTTACACCTAATTCTTCTGCATTTAACATTGCAATATGAGTCCACTTAACAACATTAAACCAAGCATCATCACCTTGTCGAACTACTGGTCCTAATGGCTCTTTTGAAATAATATCTTTAAGTACTTTAACAGAACTTGGATCTTTCATTTTTAAAACTAGACCATATAATTGAGAAGCATCAGAAGTTACAACATCACAACGACCTGCTTTGAATCCCTCAATTGTTTGACCAGATGTATCATAAGTAATTGGTTTATAAGTCATTTTGTTAGCTTTGAAGTAATCTGTTAAGTTAAGTTCTGTTGTAGTTCCTGCTTGAATACAAACAGTTGCTCCATCAAGTTCAAGTGCAGAATTTACACCAATACTTTTACTTACTAAAAATCCTTGACCATCATAGTAATTAACACCTGCAAAGTTTAATCCTAAAGAAGTATCTCTTGTAGCAGTCCAAGTTGTTGCTCTTGATAAGAAATCAATTTCACCACTTTGAAGTGCTGTAAATCTTTCTTTTGCAGTTAATGGTACGTATTTAACTTTTGAAGCATCACCAAGAACAGCAGATGCAACTGCTTTACACATATCTACATCAAGACCTTTCCATTTTCCGCTTGAATCAGTTGCAGAAAATCCTGCAATACCAGTTGATACACCACATGTAAGCATTCCTGCTTTTTTAACTTTGTCCAGAGTACCTGCTGTTGCTGCTGTTGCCATCAACGCAGCCGCTGCAATTGATATAGAAACGATTTTAGATAATTTCATTTTAATCTCCTTCAGATTATGTTTTGTATTATTTATTTGGTAAAATAAATAGATATGAAAAGTATAATTCATGTAAGTAGCATTTGAGTAGCAATTTAGTTACATTTTCAAATTAATTAGCAATTTATGTCATATAAATTACACAATAGTGACATAATTGTATTTTTTGGTGTTATAGTGATTTGATGAAGTTGTAGATAAGAAGTAAACTAACTGAGTGTTAAAGCAATAAAAAAGTGATAACTTTTTATAAGAATATCAGTTTTAAAATAAAAAGATGTTGAAAAATAGAATAGATGCTGTTTTAAGAAATTAAAAATAGATTTTGTGGGTGTGTAATTGGTTAGAGTGATAAAAGATTTAAATGAAATGAAGTATATGATAATGATGGTGCGAATGATCGGAATTGAACCGATACTCCGAAACCGGAATTGGATTTTAAGTCCAACGCGTCTACCTATTCCGCCACACTCGCATCTGAACATCATTAAAATTTGGAGCGGGAAACGAGACTCGAACTCGCGACAATCTGCTTGGAAGGCAGAGGCTCTAGCCAACTGAGCTATTCCCGCAATAAATTTTATGGTGGCGCGGGACAGAATCGAACTGTCGACACAAGGATTTTCAGTCCTTTGCTCTACCGACTGAGCTACCGAGCCACATACTAAGAAGTGCATAACAGTCATGGATGCTATGCATCTCATGTTCCCATTAATACAAGTTCTTAAAATAAGGAGAAAAAACTTTTCTCATGGTGGGGAGAGAAGGACTCGAACCTTCGAAGCCGTAGGCGAGGGATTTACAATCCCTTGGATTTGACCACTCTCCAACCTCCCCAAAAATTAAATAACAAGATGGATGGGGTAGAAGGATTCGAACCTTCGAATGCTAGCACCAAAAGCTAGTGCCTTACCGCTTGGCGATACCCCAATTAGTATCTGTTATTTAAGAGCCGAAATTATAGTTACTTGCAACTTAAATTGTGTTTAAAAAAATGTAATTATAAAAGAATTTTTATTATTTTGATTGTTCTATTATATTCTTCAGACTTAATTCAATGTCTTTTGCCATCTCATCTATATCAGAATTAAATTTTGGAAACATTGATGTTGGTTTTAGCATAGAGATTTTTGTTTCTTTATTATCTGTATAAACTGTGATTTTACATGGCAGTGCCATACTCATAATCATGTCTATTGATAATAATTCTTTTGCTTTGTGTGGATTACAGATATC